>OGYD01002263.1_pt1 | contig 12898 bp, 18 predicted proteins | sample 1576441 | NCBI WGS metagenome assembly OGYD01 (sample SAMEA3541537, study PRJEB24748) | human gut metagenome | biome: human gut; feature: human-associated habitat; material: faeces | place: China | collected 2012 | reverse complement strand
CCCAGACGATGGTTGTCTCGCGCTGATTCGTGATGCCGATGGCTGCGATATCCCGGGCTGGAACATCTGCTTTTGCTATGGTTGTCTTGGATAAACCAATAGAAAAAGTATATCCGGAAATTGACATTGTAACAACACCGACCGGAGAGGCAGTGGCTATGGTACATACCAATAACTGTACTTCTGATATTAATGCTTGGATCGAAGTTTTTGGTGAAACGTTGAAATGCTTTGGTGTTGAAGCTACAAGAGAAGAGATTTTTGATAAACTATTCCGGGTTGCAATGGCGGGAGACGCAGATTGTGGAGGATTGCTATCCTATGGATATTACTCTGGAGAAAACATCACCAAATTATCCGAAGGCAGACCTTTGTTTGTGCGAACACCGGAAAGTAAATTTACACTTGCCAATTTTATGCGGATGCATTTGACAAGTGCTTTAGGAGCGCTCAAGGTTGGCATGGATATTCTCTTGAAACAGGAAAAAGTAAATTTGGAGCGGATTTTAGCGCATGGAGGTTACTTTACCACGAAAGGTGTAGGACAAAAACTGCTTGCCGCAGCGCTTGGTACGCCTGTGTCAGTCATGGAAACGGCAGGTGAAGGCGGCCCTTGGGGTATGGCGATCTTGGCAAGATATATGATAGACAGAGGTGAGGTTGAATCGTTAGCTGCCTATTTAGATCATTATGTATTTGCAGAAGCTGTTGGAAGCACAGAACAGCCGGATCCTGATGCAGTAAAGGGCTTTGAAACGTTTATTGCCAGCTATAAACAGGGACTTGGTGTAGAACAGAAAGCTGTAGAGATAATGTAAGGTGTTACATATCGCCTGGATGGAAAGTGAGGGAATGAGATGTTAGAACAGCTAAAACAAGAAGTGTATGAGGCAAATATGTTGCTTCCTAAATATCATCTGGTGACATTTACCTGGGGAAATGTTAGTGGTATTGATCGTGAAAAGGGATTATTTGTCATCAAACCAAGCGGTGTGGATTATGACAAATTGACTCCCGACAGCATGGTAGTTGTTAATTTGGAGGGTGAGGTGGTAGAAGGAGATTACCGTCCATCTTCCGATACACCTACACATGTGGTGCTATATAATCGTTTTCAAGAGATTGGTGGCGTGGTACATACACACTCACCGTGGGCAACAAGCTGGGCGCAGGCTGGCAGAGGAATCCCGTGCTATGGCACAACGCATGCGGACTATTTGTATGGACAAGTTCCGTGCGTGCGTACCCTCACGAAAGAAGAAATTGAAACTGCTTATGAAAAAAACACGGGAGTGCTTATCGCAGATGAGTTTGAACGCTTAGCAGTGGATTATATTGCAACACCGGCAGTGCTTTGCAAAAATCATGGTCCATTCACGTGGGGAAAGGATGCGAAAGAGGCAGTGCACAACGCAGTAGTCTTGGAAGAAGTTGCCAAAATGGCGGCACGTTGTGAGCAGATCAATCCGAAGGTAAATCCTGCACCCCAAGAACTGCAAGATAAGCATTATTACCGCAAACATGGTAAAAACGCATATTATGGTCAGAGCAGGTAAAGTAATAGATTCAAACTTCGCACATCCGAAGCTTGAGTAATGGATGAAAAATCCATACAAAAATATCCCTTGCATATCGGCTATCGCATAACCTTCTCAGATGCTACTGCATTATGTTTTCCCCGAATAAAAACCGGTATGCAGGGGGATGAAATATACGCAAACCCAGTAAATATGCGGGTTCCAGGACTTTAGAAAAAAAGTTGCAAAAAAATAAAAAAAAGTGTTGACATTTTAGTGTCATGGTCATATAATATTACTTGCGTCACGGGAAAACGGAAAGTGATTCGGGGTGTGGCACAGTTTGGCTAGTGTACCTGATTTGGGATCAGGGGGTCGCAGGTTCGAATCCTGTCACCCCGACGTGTAACTTGGATTTTGTATTTATTTTTCAAAAAATTAATACAAAACTGTTGACAAATGATGTCGGATAAGTTACAATATGCTTCGTCGGTTCGCTGATGTAGATAACAGACAGATATGTGTTCGTAGCTCAGCTGGATAGAGCAACGGCCTTCTAAGCCGTGGGTCGGGGGTTCGAATCCCTTCGAGCACATGCGCGTTCCTGCGAGCGATGTTAGCGCTCTAAATGGTACGATAACATCTCTATGGTGGGTATAGCGCAGTTGGTTAGCGCGCCAGATTGTGGCTCTGGAGGCCCAGGGTTCGAATCCCTGTATCCACCCTGTTGCGGTAGCAACTATCATTGTTGGGCTATCGCCAAGCGGTAAGGCACAGGATTTTGATTCCTGCATTCGTTGGTTCGAATCCAACTAGCCCAGCTTGCTTAAAAATTAAATTATGGGATACTAGCTCAGTTGGTAGAGCACTTGACTTTTAATCAAGTTGTCGGGGGTTCGAATCCCCCGTGTCTCACTAAGAACTTTTTATTATATGTTTTAATATAAATAAAAAGTAAGGACTTCCAGAGATGGAAGTCCTTTTTCGTGTATCTCAATTTTTCTGCAGCAACCGGAGCCAGGAAAAGAAATTGTAATACATTTCAAAATGTATCTCACGAATCAAAAACAATTTTCCTGATCAGCGCCACAGCCATTCAACATTGAGATACATTACACATGGAGCAAAGAAGCGCGAAGCGAACAATTGACTTTATAAAAAAGATTCGCTTCAAATTCTGACTTTGACCAGAAGTAGCAAAAACCATCCACAGGATCAACGACTACATATTCATCCAATGTTATAGTAAATTCTTTTATGTCCATAATTCCTCCTTAATACCCAGCCTGAAAAAATACTGGATCTAATCTGTATATATCGCTGTGCAACATCTTAGCTTGTTGGGCGAGATGTAAATACATTTTAGTTGTTGCATAATCACTATGTCCCAACATCATACGCAAAAACTCCAAATTGCCACCGCCAATAATAAAAGACGTTGCAAATGTGTGTCGGAGCAGGTGCGGATGCAGCCGATCTATACTGGCTCTCTTTTTTAATCTGGCAAAAACCATTTTCACAGACGTTTCTGTTATCGGTTCAGCTGTTCCAACCTGAGCAAACACCGGAAAATCATCTTCCGGTGTGTAAGCCCGATATTTGATCAAATAATGGTAAAGCATCCGTTTCAACTTCGGACACAGGAACACTGTCCGGAATTTATCCCCTTTACCTTTAATCGTCAGGTAATTGAGTTTGAAATTGATTCCCTTAAATGTCAGAGACACCACATCACCGAGACGAAAACCAGCATCCAGCATTAAATGGATAATGCAAAGGTTACGAAGTCCGGATTCTGTTTTATCATTATAACAACCGTCAATTTCATCAACTTCCCATTGCGTAAGAGGTAGCACCGGAGCATTGTCTTTTTTCAGAAATTTTACTTTCCGGAGAACATCAGCAGAACAATACCCTTCATCAATGCAATAGTTTAAAAACACCTTTGCTGCTCTGAAATAAGTATTGATAGAAGTATTTTTACATCCTGTCCCCCGGAGCTGGGAAAGATATGCAAGCACCAACTCCCGAGAAATTACATCACACTCGATCAGATCGGATGCTGATCCAATCCGATCTGACAGAAAATCAACAAATTTCTGCACATTAAACCGATAATATACAATAGACTGTTCAGAGCAGTAGGACTCATGATCGACCAAAAACAAATTAAAAGCCATTTGAACATTCATAAAAACCCTCCTTATCTGGAGATAAAACATAACCTTGCAACATTCACCTTTACATTTCGGTTTTTCCATGTTATAACAAGATTAGGAGAAAATTATATCTCCGGTATCTTTATCAATAATCATAAGGTTACTGGAACGCTTAACAGCATTTTTCATTGTGTCCGCTAATTCATCCGAATTGAATTGGCGGATTTTCTTTGTTTTAAAACGAATTGCATCTTCAACATCATTATCGTTTAGCATACAAAGCGCCTCAATACAATCCCTCAAAGGATCATCACTATTAATACCACGGGTATAAATACCATATGTTATAGCAGATTTAACAGCGCGAGCTTTCACAACTTCACTATTCAGTTTTCTTGTATACGTTCTAACAAGTGATTTCTGATCATCCGGTATAAATGCATCCGTAAGTTTACAGCTGCGGAGTGCTTTCCAGAAAGGACACAAATCACGGCGAGATTTATTTGAATCATTTTTTCCGGGTTCATGGGGTTCAACTAACCGTAAAACTTTACTTGTAAGATAATCACAAATGAGTTTCCAGTTGTCAAAATAATCATAAACACGTTTACCTTCTCCCTTTGATGAGTTATCAAAAAAAGGTAAAAGCTCATATGTTTTTGTGTGCTTCCGCATGGTCTGGAACTCTACATTCATGATTAAATTAACAGGAGGAGTGAGCAAATCAGCAAGCTTATGAAGCGAATCCGGAGAAATATCTTCCTGTTTTGCTAAAATCCTATGACATTTCTCAACATAGTGTTTCTGACGGCCAAATTCCGCATAATACTGCAATCGTCCATAATCTAAAGCTTTCCAACTGTGTTTCAAAAATGCGTACTCATAACAATACATATCATATCTGTTAATAAGTCCATTGAACAACCAAACCTTAAAAAACCATGGTTTATAGCCTTTTTCTACAACTTCCTTTGACTTTAGATAAATTCGAATGAATATTTTATCAGACCGCTTACCAACCGCCAAATAATCAATTTCAAAATCTTCTGATCCTTTTTTGGAAGTATGCAGCAATGCATCTTTAAAACGATCCACACGCATTTTATAAAAGTTCTCTGGACTAAAAAACTTTTCCGGATTCTTCAAATAATTAGTATGCCAACAGTAATCCACACGATTTTCTTGAACAAAATCAATTTCAAGTCCGAAATGATCAGCAATCGCCTTTATGTACTCATAAGAACGCTCATAAGCTGTATGAACTCCATACATCCATAACATATATGAACGAATTTGAACAACACATTCACAAGTCACAGAATCACCATTATCAGCAGAATGCGGAACTTTTGGAGCGAAAAAGACATCAAACAACTCTGGACACTCCAGACAAATATTGTACCACCCGGCATAACTAAAAGGTTTATAGTTCAAAGCACCCGGCAGACCATCAAAGAAAAAGGACACACCAGACGAATAATCATTCAGTTTTTCCCATTCCTGACCAATCGCATCAAACTTCCTGCGGAAGCGTTTCACGCTCAAGTCCTTAGAATCATTTGTAAAATCATTTTTGAACTTGACAGAATAATAAAATGTATCAACATTGTGAAGAAATTTCAATCTTTTAAAATCAAACCAATAAGTATTTTCTACTTCATCAAACTCATTGTATATATAAGTATTTTTCAAATATAACTTATCAAGCAAACAATCACTTCCTTCTGTAAAAATTTTTTGATAGAAACGCGATTCTATCAAATTATAAAAATGGGTTCAAAGTCAGTATTTATCAGAGTTTAGCAAGGATTAGTTGTGTATTTTCAGACCACGTATTACAGCCCCGTGGTCACACCCCGGGCAAGCCGCGCCGCGGGTCCCCCTCAATCCCCCGCGTCACATCTTGTCCGGGGCGTGCCGTTCTTCGTTGTATCTCAAAAAATTTTCCTGGCACCGGAAGCGCCGGACTTTTTGAGATACACAAAATAAATCAAGACAACTGTTTCTGATCCGGCGCGGAGAAAAGAGCATAAGTGTCATAAATTCCGCTATAGCGCTTTTTAAACATAAAAAATTCTGATCCTACTTTCTGTTTCATGGGATACCAAACTTTCACAGCAACAAAGAGCTTCCCACCAAAGAGTAGGGAGAAGATCTTCCCGGCTACACCAAAATTAGAAACCTTCCGGTGAATCCACTCATATTCGATCAGGGAGCGGATCTGACGGTCAAGCATCCGGTCAAACTGCGCGACAAGGATAACTTCATAACCCAATTTCCGGTGCTGGGTGAAAAATGCACACCAAGCAGCGCGGTTTTTCTGTCCCCAATCCCGGGCATTAAACATAATCTGGCACTCGTCAATGACAAGCAAAATTTCTCCTTCTTTTACCCTGCGCCCGACATACTCGGAATAGTTCTTTGAAAAGTTAATAAGCCGATCAACCGTCAGATCAGAGTTATCTATATACAGATAACTTCCTTTCGGGTTTTTGATGCAGCTAAAATCAGTCGAAAAGTTCCCAATGATCGGCGCGTTTTTATAGCGCATCCAATTCAAAAGGCGGGACGCAAGGTGCAGGGACTTGCCAGCACCCGGAGTCCCACTATAAAGAGATATCATAATCTTTCCCCTTTCTGTATCTCATTTTTCCTGCAGCAATCGAAGCCAGGAAAAGAAAGTGAGATACATCTAAGTAAATGGAATCCACTCGCCCAGGATCTTAACGCCAGCTATGGCAAACTGGGAGACAACCCAAGGCACAACAGCCAGCAGCCACGCGGAGCCGATGGTTACAAATGCATCCACAGGAACAAAATAATTGATTGCTGATAAATAGTCATTTACCTCTTCGGCCTGGATAAATGCAAGAAACGGACTTTCCGGAAGAATCCCACACAGGAACGCTACCAGAACAAAAACGACCATACCCGCTACAGAAATAAAAAACGGTCGTAACATAGATGCGGTCACAGAATCACCCCCTAACTACCCATCTTGTAAACAAATGTTGTAAATTTCACTGTAAGGAAGAAAAGCCCGATAATAAAAAAGATCGTCATGCCCCAGCGAAAGATCTTTATATACTTCCAGTAATCGGACATATCAACTTTTATTACCCAGGTGTAATTAACGGCTTTAAAAGTGTACTTAAACTCAAAGATAGGAGCTTTCTTATCAGCTTTCATGGATTTTATTAAACTCATCATATCCCAGGGAATGCAAAAAGGAAAAAGGCGCTTCCAGTTACCAGCACGTTCAGCTATTGGCGGAATGTCACCCGGATCGGTTGCCTTTTCAGAATCTGACTCACTATCTTTTTCAGTGTCTTTCTGTGTCGAATCCGGTTTCTCTGTTGTTCCGGGCTTGGGTTTACCACCCGGTGCAACATTTTCTGTACCTTTTTCAGAATCCTTTTCCGTTTCCGTTGGATTTACAACAGTAGGCACCCATGGAATAAGTGCAGGAATAATATCTTTCCAGCTTTTTCCGTTCTTATCTTTATTGTCATCACCATCATCGGGATCACCGTCAGGCATCTTCTCGTCAGTCACACTCTGTCTTCGCATGGAATCTTCCAGCCAATTAGGATAATACCACCACGGAAAGGTTGCTGTGTTATCATCCGACCAATCCCAGTTTTTACCCGGAGCACTGGGATGATCCGGTGCGTTTTTAAGATCAACAGGATCTTTAATCTTATCAAAGATATCTCCATATAATTTGCCATGCTTAACGATCCAAGCACCACCATTATAACGATCAGACAACAAACTATAGCCCATATCGTAAAGCGAATCATATCCTACAAAATTCCAAACTTGCTGAGTTTTAAAAAGTTCATCCCGTCCATCTGAATTTTTATAATAAAAACATACAGCAGAGTTAGGAATAGCAGGATTATAATCACTTTCACGCATATAGATATTCCTATCACCTGTAAAAAGACAAAGTGACCCATCCGAGCGAACATAAATATTTAATAGGGCACCATTATAAATTGCAGAAATATAAGAATCTAAATAAGATAGATTCCCCATGTCAGAACATCCCATTAAAGAATAGACTTCTTTTTTTATGGCTTCCTTCGAGGAACAGTCGAAAAAATTCCCATCGGAAGTAGTAGAAGAGTAAGCCGTATACTCCGCACAAAAATCACCCATCAAGTCATAAAGATCCTTAGACATCTTAATCCCCTCGGCAGTAACAGCTTTCGGCAAAAGAGTAAATTCATCGTACAACGTCTTTGCATCACCACACTTGATTTTGACCCACTTCTTTATATTGTTCCAAAGCTGGCGACCAGTTACACGGTCAGGAGTAGAGATCTTATCATTGCCGTTTTTTATGGACATGTCATAACCCTCCGCGGCAAAAATGGAGGATACCAGATCCCAATAAGTGTAATAGAGCTCTTCGACACCGGTTGCAGTTGCGCGCAGATATGTGCCAAAAATAACACCGCCAATAATAGCAGTAGCAAGCATAACAGGAGCAACGTGCTGCCTACAGAATTTCCGTACACGCTGTAATCTGTTTTTTGTGCGGTTGATAAGTTTACGAATTTTCTTCTTTTTCTGTTCACTGGAAGTCTTTACCATAAAAATCCTTTCTGTATCTCAAATCTTTCTGCAGATCATCCGGATCAGCGACGCAGCGTTAAACCTCTGAGATACAAAAGAGGGCAAGGGCTCGAACCCTTACCCTCTCATGAGTGACTATTTTAATTTGCAAACCAAAAAACACCGAGACCGAAAGCCTAAGCCTGAGCGGTCAGCTTCTTAAAGACTTTAATTCCGACCGTAACAGCCAGAACAGTTCCAATGATAACCAACGCAAAAGGAACTGCAGCGGTAATCATATCAGATGCACCTACCTGCACCTGTTTAAAAGCACTTGTCATTGCTGTCTGGATGCCAGAAAGATCCATTGTTGGTGCTGTTGCTAAAATTGTTGTCATAAGACACTCCTTTCTGATGGTCTATGCCATCTTAAAAAATTTAGTTAACGCGAAAATCACGTAGCCAATCGCCCATGCGATAAAGCCCAATGTAAAACCAAGTGCTATTCCAACCAAGAGAGAACCTACATAACTGCCGAAAAGATAATCTGAAAAAATCATACGCACCTCTCAATCCCACTTCCGGGAAAGAATCGAAAAGAACAAAAGTCCTGCGATTATCCCGAGAGCAAATAACACTACAAAACTATATGTCATATCCTGCGACTGTTCCGGCTGGGTATCGTCTACCACCTGTGTAGATTCTTCTACTTCCGGAGTATCTTCCGGGGCATCATCCGGAAAATGATCTTCCGGAAGTGCTGCTTCAGTCGAATCAACAGTTGCAAGGATATATTCAAACCCGTTATGACGGGCTATAACTAACATTACTTACCACCTTTCGGTTTTCCTGCATCCGGGGAATCCTTCATGGATATAAGTGCCGGAGCGACAAAATCAACGTCCGTCAGTTTAAGCACCGGCTTTCCGTCAGATCCAACCGTCATTTCAAAGGTTCCGTCATAGATCCCCGGCACGTAAGACACCTTATGCACCTTGTCAGCCTTAAGGAAAGACTTACCACGTCTGGTACCGGAAACACCGTCCGCAGATACCACAGGTTCAACCTGTTCCCCATGCTCCCCATAAAAAAGAAACTCCATGGAAACACCTTCCACCGCGTCATGACCTTCACGCGCCTTAATATCAACTAATCCTGAGTAAAATAAAAAAATTCTGAATTTGTTCATTTTCAATCTCCTTTAAATTGCTTGTCCTTTTCTGCAGCTTTGTCAATGTCCTGTCTCAGATTCTCGATCTGATGATGAATATATACAAAGTCACGGAAACTTGATTCTAAATAGTTGTACTTCTCGAACAACAACGATTCTTTGCGCTGCTGCTTTTCGATCTGCTTATCCAGTCGCGCAAGTTCTTTCTTCCGGTCTGATTCTCCGCGTTTCGCCTCGAGGATGATATTCTCAAATTTTTCATTAAATCCGTTTCCCGGCGCGCTGTCGATATAATCAAAGACCTCTTGTGTCAAGCGGACTGATTTCGCTATGCTTTTTTTAGTCAGCGTCATGAACCTCCTTCCTGATGAAAGTTATATATCAAAGCCATGCGCGAGCGCATCACTTTTGATCTGATCCAGAATCGTCACCATATGGTCGGTGAGATCTACGCGTAACTTACCGTTACTGTTTAAATACCAGGATGCCTGGATGATATCCCGGAGCCGGCGGCTCTCGTAGCCCGGCGCCCAGAGCGCGCGCGTGCTATGGCCACACCCTAAAACTTTATCTATAATCACCAATCTATACCGATTGGGGCAGATTTTCTCAAAACTCCAACACAGTGCCATGCGCTACTCCTTCCATATCGCCGTGCATAAGTGCAAAAGCGGCTAACCGCCTATGTATATCCTATGGATAAGCTGTTCACACTCTGGGGATAACGCACCCCAGCAAGTCCCCCGGGCAGGTGAACTTGCTGGTGTGCTGAGCGGTGCGTTACCCCCAGAGTGCAAACAAGCTTACCCACAAGGATATACACAGGGCTCAAAAACAGCCGCTTTTACACTTATACACCGCGACGACGATGATTGCGAACATGTACCTTTGGTTGTCCCCCTTCGGCAATCAATCGGTATAGATTGGTTTGAAAAGATACAACCAAAATCGCGGAGAAGCACGCGCGCGATCAGGGCGCCGGGCTACGAGAGCCGCCCCGGAAAAAGGAATCCCAAGCAGGGGATTGGCAAGGAAACACACTGTCGTAAATGTCCGGGACGAAAAAACACCGTCCATCCATACAGCACGGGCAAAGTTTACATTTTGCAGACATCGCCGGAGAATCTTCCGGAGCGACAACTGGATCAGCTGCAGAGGAATCTTCCGAAGCGACAACTGAATCAGCTGCAGGGGAGTCTTCCGGAGCGACAACTGGATCAGCTGCCGGAGAGTCTTCCGAAGCATCAACTGGATCAGCTGCCGGAGAGTCTTCCAGAGCATCAACTGGATCAGCTTCAAAACATATAAGATCCTTACAACTTAATAAATATTTACAAAGAACTACAGCATAAAACTCACGATCAGCACAAGCAGAATGAAGTTTCTCTCTAACGGCTTTCATTTCTTCCGAAGTTCCATGATCAAGATCAAAGTCAATGAATTCACGTTCAGCAGCCATATAAATAGCATCCGCTAATTCAAAATCTCGTAAATGATCATCAAAGACACTTTTTAATATTTCCATTTTAATTTTCATAGCAGCACCTCCATGAAAAAACCTAATGTAAAAATTTTTTAGTTATGATATACTAGAGGTAAAAATAAAATGTATCTCAAAATGTCTACCTCATAATTACATTATAGACATTTCGAGATACACTGTCAAGAAAAAAAGACAAAAAAGTCTAACTTTTTTTAGAAAGGGAACAAATGTTTTATGAAAATTTAGAAAAGATTCTAAAACAAAAGAATCTAACGCTAAACAAATTAGCAAAAGGCACAGGGCTTGCCCAATCTCCAACAAGCCGTTGGAAAAATGGAACTATACCAAATGGTGAAACAATAATAAAAATATGCAAATACTTAGAGATATCCAGTGACTACCTATTAGATCTTAATCCAGAAGCACCGCCAACCCTAACCGATCAGGAACAAGAACTTCTGGAACACTTCCGACAATGCAGCCCGGGAGAACAGGACAGCATTTTACTATTGGCAAACGCCGGAGCGACAAAAGCCGAACAGGAAAAAGAATCATCAATTTCAAAAAACGTAGGGTAAAAGATATCTAAATTAAAATAACATAGATTAGTAGAAATTATCGAACTTAATTTTGAAAACAATAACATATAACACAAAAGATTCTTTTATTATGGTGAAAAGGACAAAGATAACTTTTAATCAAGTTGTCGGGGGTTCGAATCCCCCGTGTCTCACTGAAAGATCTATAGTGGTTTGCTATAGGTCTTTTTTTATGCTAAGAAGTATACAAAGTGGATAAAAAGAGGGTATACCTATGGATAAACAAAATTTTTATCAGGAAAAGTATGAGTATTATAGAACTTTGAATTTGTGGGCTGTGTTCGGAATCAGTATTCCATCAATCGGATATTTTTTCTCGGATTGCTATCTGCTGGGTGGATTTTCCACTGAAACGCTGATCTCACGATCTGCAATTATCATTCCATTTCTCATTTACTTAATTTTGAATAAGTATACGAAAGATTATCGGATTATGGTACCGATGAGTTATGCGATTGGGCACGGCGTAATGTGGTGTACGATCTGGGCATGTACCTATCTGGATGATCTGAGTTTTGCGTGTGTAGGATTTTTTATCATCCTGTTTATTTTTATGGCATTTGGCATTGCAGCACCGCTTCCATATGAGGTTATAGGACATGGGCTGTTGTTTGTGGATATTGCGATTGCAAATACTTTTTTACACTATCCGGATTACGTGATGATGTTTCTTCTGGGAATCCCGTTGTATATCGGAATTTGTGTATTTGATGTGGCAATGGAAAAAACATACCGGGATCAGGTTGCCTTGAAATTAAAACTGGAAGATCACCTTCGGCATGATGCACTGACGGGAGCGTATAACCGTAATGTGTTTGAGTCGTTAGTTGGGGAAAATCACACGTTTATCTGCGCAAAGGGTGAGTATATGGCGATCGCAATGTATGATCTGGACAAGTTTAAGCGTATTAATGATATGTATGGACATTCGGCTGGAGATGAAGCATTAGTTGCGGTATCGGAAGCTGTGAGGTCCAGATTATGTGAGGACGAGATTCTGGTCCGCTGGGGAGGGGAAGAGTTTATCGTCATCATGAAACAGAATGAGCGGAGATTTGAGGAACATGCGCAGGAAATCCGCGAGGCTGTGGAACAGTTACAACTGGAAACCGGAACGGTTACGATTTCGGTGGGAGTGGCAGAGTGCAGGGAAGAAAATTATCAGGAGACAATTAAACATGCAGATACTGCATTATACAGGGCGAAGAATATGGGGAGAAACCGTGTAGTGATGTACTGCAGCGAAATGGACTCCACAGATAACGGTTATTGTGGATAAATCAGATGATAAAAGAATCCAAAAGGTATCATCAATCATACCTTTTGACCGGAACAACTTATGAGATAAAATAAAAAGGGGCTGTAAAAAAACTCCCCTGACAGAAAAATCGCCCAGACCGTGAGGT
>OGYD01002255.1_pt1 | contig 12942 bp, 8 predicted proteins | sample 1576441 | NCBI WGS metagenome assembly OGYD01 (sample SAMEA3541537, study PRJEB24748) | human gut metagenome | biome: human gut; feature: human-associated habitat; material: faeces | place: China | collected 2012 | reverse complement strand
GAGAAAAAGCTACAGGAATCTCTGTTAAGTACTAAGAAAAAGTACGGAAAAAATGCAATTTTGCGGGGAATTAGTTATGAGGAAGGTGCTACAACTATAGAGCGAAATGAGCAGATAGGAGGACATAAAGCATAATGGAAAAATATGATGATATTATTAATCTTCCGCATCATGTATCAAAAAAACACCCCCAGATGCCTATTGCAGACAGGGCAGCTCAGTTTGCTCCATTTGCAGCTTTAACTGGATATGGAGAACAGATTAAAGAAACTGCTAGAACTACGGAAGAATTTCATCAGGTATCAGGACGAGAAAAAGAAGAGCTAGATCAGAAATTACAGATATTACTGCAAACCCAATATAAACATCCTCTGATTTCTACATATTATTTTACACCAGATGCCCGAAAACAAGGCGGACATTATGAAAAGAAAACGGAATATGTGAAGCGAATAGATCCTGTAAAAGAATATATTATTATGAAAGATGATACAATAATTCGATTTCATTATGCCAACGTCGCTACCGTTGGCCCAGCAAATATTCTTAGACGACGCCCCGAAGTGAATATCTATGCGGCTTTCAGAATATCAAAGAGCGTGGAGTGTGTGCATTATGCGTTCCAAAAATAGTTTCTAGTAATGAATTGTTTACGGTGTGAGATATTCTTGGGGTGTTTGCGGCGCTCTGCCGTGTGGCGAATGGGAATGGATGGTGCTCTTATGGGATTTGAGCAGGAAGCAGTTAGTGAACTGTATGCCAGCGTGTGGGGCAATCGTTCGACAATGCAGAGGGAATTCACTCGTGGAGCCCATGGTGAGCAGTTCGTGCTCCGGGAGCTGTCCATGAAGGGGACGCAAACGCCATCGCAATTGGCATCGGCGCTGCAGGCCAGTTCCGGCCGCATCTCCACTGTGCTGTCGTCTCTGGAGAAAAAAGGCTGGGTCACGCGTGACATTGATTCCAAGGATCGGCGCATTATTCGCGTGAATCTCACTGATTCCGGGCGCGAGCAGTCTCATCGGATGATAGAGGAAATGCGTTCCGCAATTTGCTGGATTTTCTCGCAAATGGGGGAGCGGCGCACGCGCGAATTCGTTGACCTGGTGTCTGAGTTCACCATATATATGTCGATTTGCCATCCGGGGCGGCCTCGGCCGACGGCTGAACAAGTGCGTGAGGCATTCGTGGAGCGGGACAAGCGCGTGGCTGAACACATGGCAGCTAAGCGCGCGGAGGCTGAGCGAGACCAGCTTCCTCCCGCTGGCGGGTCTCTCCCTCCGTCACTGCTGCGCGGTGACACCTCCCTCGTCAGAGGGAGGTAAAGGTAATTGAGGACGCTCACAGCGAACATGCAGAAGTGCGCGTAATATCTCACAGTGTAAGTAATCAAACAATAGAAACTATTAAGACATCGTGAACCGATAATCGCCGATAACCCAGCCAACTTAAGAACCAATCGTCAATAACCAATAACCAACCCAACCAACACAAGGGGAAACCAATGCTTCGCATCATGAAATACCTCTCCAAAGCGGAGATCGGTCAGATGCTCATCGCTCTGGTGACCATCGTCGGGCAGGTCTACTTCGACCTGAAACTGCCCGACTATATGTCAGACATCACCACGCTGGTCGAAACGCCGGGCAGCCACATGAAGGACATTTGGATTGCCGGCGGCAAGATGCTGCTCATCTCGCTCGGATCCGCGGCGTGTGCCATCATCACCGGCTACATCGCTGCGCGCGTGGCGGCCTCGTTCACCCAGCGTCTGCGCTCGCTCGAATTCCGCAAGGTCGAGTCCTTCGGCCCGGCCGAAATGAGCAAGTTCTCCACCGCCAGCCTCATCACCCGCTCCACCAACGACGTCACGCAGGTGCAGATGTTCATCACCATGGGTCTGCAGCTCATCGTCAAATCGCCGATTATGGCAGTATGGGCCGTGTGCAAGATCGCCGGCGAAGGCTTCGAATGGACGCTCGCCACCGGAATCGCCGTAGTGATTCTGCTGGCGGCCATCGTCATCATGATGGCCATGGTCATGCCGAAATTCAAGGCCATGCAGGCCCTGACCGACAACATCAACCTCGTGGCCCGCGAGAACCTCACCGGCCTGCGCGTGGTGCGCGCCTACAATGCCGAGGACTACCAGGAAGCCAAATTCACCAAGGCCAACAAGGACCTCACCGAGACCCAGCTGTTCACCAACCGCGTCATGGCGTTCATGATGCCGTTGATGAACACCGTCCTGAACGGCCTGATGCTCGCCGTCTACTGGATCGGCGCTTACCTCATCGACGCCGCCGGGCTCAAGGACAAGCTCACCGTGTTCTCCAACATGGTCGTGTTCTCCAACTACTCCGTGCAGGTCATCATGAGCTTCCTGCTCATGAGCATGGTGTTCGTGCTCTGGCCGCGCGCCGACGTGTCCGCGCAGCGCATCATGGAGGTGCTCGACACTGAGCCAATCGTCGAGAACGGCACCAAAACCGCCGCCGACGTGGCCAAAACCGGCCAGAGGGGCACCGTGGAATTCCGCAACGTCAGCTTCACCTACCCGGATTCGCGCGAGGCGATGCTGGAAGGCATCAACTTCACCGCCGAGCAGGGCCAGACGGTGGCGTTCATCGGCTCCACCGGCTCCGGCAAGTCGTCTCTTATCAATCTCGTGCCGCGCTTCTATGACACCAGCCAAGGCCAGGTGTTGGTCGACGGCGTGGACGTGCGCGACTACGACCTGAAGGCCCTGCGCGACAAGATCGGCTACGTGCCGCAGCAGTCCGTGCTGTTCAAGGGCACCGTGGCCTCCAACGTGAGCTACGGCGATCAGCCGGGCGACCCGGCGGAGGTCGAGATGGCCGATACCTCCACCCCGGCCGGGCGCAAGCGCGAGGCCGCGTTGATCGCCGCTGGCGAGGCCGTGGAAGGTGCCGATATACCGGCCGAGCAGCTGAATCGCGTCAGGGCCGCCGCCGACGTGGCGCAGGCCAGCGAGTTCGTGGCGCGCATGGACGGCGGGTATTCCGCCGCGATCGCCCAAGGCGGATCGAACGTGTCCGGCGGCCAGAAGCAGCGCCTGTCGATTGCGCGCGCGGTGTACCGTCACCCGGAAATCCTGATTTTCGACGACTCGTTCTCCGCGCTCGACTTCAAGACCGACCGCGAAGTGCGCGACGCGCTCGCCCGCGAGGCCAAGGATTCCACCAAGCTCATCGTGGCCCAGCGCATCGGCACCATCATGAACGCCGACCGCATCGTCGTGCTCGACGACGGCAAGGTCGTGGGTCAGGGCACGCACAAGGAACTGCTCGACAACTGCGAGGTATACCGCCAGATCGCCGAATCCCAGCTCAGCCAGTCGGAGCTTACGGCGTAGGGGGGCGGCAGCGGTAGCTCCCCATGTCAGGGGCTGAGCCGTAAAGGGAACAGCCCAGTGGGCTGTTCCCAGGCGAAGACGAGCTGATAAGCGAGCGAATAAAACAGCACAGCTGACTGAGGGGTAGTCGCGTACGGCTTCTCTCCCTCCGGCGCTTCGCGCCACCTCCTTCATCAGAGGGAGGTCAATACGGACTTTTAAGGAGTAAAACAAATGCCAAGAGGACCAATGGGCGGCAGGCGTGCCGTCGAAGAGCCCCATGATTTCGGCAAAGTCATGGGCAAACTCGTGAACTACTGCCGCAACTATCTTCCCGTCATCATCATCGCGCTCATCCTGGGTGCGGCCGGCACCGTCTGCCAGATCGTCGGCCCGGACAAGCTCAAGGACATGACCAACGAGATCGTCAAAGGTCTGCCCGCCATCGTTAACGGCAGACCGGTGATGAACTCGGTAGATTTCGGCACGGTGGGCCACATCGCCTGGACTTTGGTGGCCCTGTACGTGGGCTACGCCGTGCTCGGCTACGTGCAAAGCTGGATGATGGCCAACGTCACCCAGCGCACCGCCCAGCGACTGCGCGAGTCCATCTCGGTCAAAATCAACAAACTGCCGCTCAAATACTTCGACAAGGTTAGCTACGGCGACGTGCTGTCGCGCATAACCAACGATGTGGACGCCATCGGCCAGACGCTGGGCCAGTCGCTCGGCTCGCTGATTACCTCGGTGACGCTGTTCGTGGGCGCGCTGGTGATGATGTTCTACAACAACGTGATCATGACCCTGTGCGCCATCGGTGCCAGCCTCATCGGCCTGATCATCATGATGGCCATCATGAAGTCCTCCCAGAAGTACTTCGCCCGGCAGCAGATGGCGCTGGGTGACGTCAACGGCCACGTGGAGGAGATGTACGCCGGTCACCTCATCGTCAAGGCATACAACGGCGAGGCCGATTCGATTCGTCGCTTCGAGAAGTACAACTCGGACCTCTACGAGTCCGGCTGGAAGTCGCAGTTCCTCTCCGGCCTGATGATGCCGCTCATGAATTTCGTGGGCAACTTCGGCTACGTGGTGGTGTGCGTGGTGGGCGCGGCGCTCGCGCTCGACGGGCAGATCGAGTTCGGCGTGATCGTGGCGTTCATGATGTATGTCCGCCTGTTCACTCAGCCGCTTTCGCAGTTTGCGCAGGCCTTCCAGAACCTGCAGCGCTGCGCGGCCGCCGCCGAGCGCGTGTTCGGCTTCCTTGAAGAGCCGGAGATGGAAGACGAATCCGGCAAGCAGGCCCTACTCGGCAAGAACTACATGGGCGGCCACGAAGTGAAGGGCGACGTGGAATTCAGCCACGTGCAGTTCGGCTACGAGCCGGGCAAGCCGATTATCAACGACTTCTCCGCTTCAGTCTCGGCCGGTCAGAAGGTCGCCATCGTCGGCCCGACCGGTGCCGGCAAGACCACCATGGTCAACCTGCTGATGCGCTTCTATGAGATTTCCGGCGGTTCGATTTCGATTGACGGCGTGGACACCAAGTCCGTGCCGCGCTGGAACGTGCACGACCAGTTCTCCATGGTGTTGCAGGATACGTGGGTGTTCCGCGGCACTGTGCGCGAGAACATCGCCTACTCCAAGCCTGGCGTGACCAACAAGCAAATCGAGGATGCGTGCAAGGCCGTGGGCCTCGACCACTTCATCCGCTCGCTGCCGGACGGCTATGACACCGTGCTCGATGACAAGTCGTCGCTCTCCCAGGGCCAGAAGCAGCTGCTGACCATCGCCCGCGCGATGGTGCAGGACGCGCCGATTCTGATTCTCGACGAGGCCACCTCCTCGGTCGATACCCGTACTGAAGAGCTGATTCAGAAGGCCATGGATGCGCTGACCGTGGGCCGTACGAGCTTTGTGATCGCGCATCGCCTCTCCACGATTCGCGACGCCGACATGATCCTCGTCATGAACCACGGCGACGTGATCGAGCGCGGCACGCACGACGAACTGCTGGCGGCGGGCGGTTTTTACGCCGACCTCTACAACAGCCAGTTCGCGCTCGCTGACTGACGGATTGTTTCCTGCGTTAGCGGATTAGCGGATTAGCTATACTCGGCTCCCCTCTCCGAGGGGAGCTGTCAGCGTAGCTGACTGAGGGGAGCAACCCATCGGTCCACCCGAGGGAATGCTCCACTGGATGTGATACTGATGATTTCGTACATTAGTGTGTGAAAAAGCCGCCGGGAAAATTGGGGGATTGGGCGGCGGTGCGGTTGGCGTTGAGAATGGCGCATTCGAAGGGGAAGTGAGCGCGCAGCTGGGTGGCCGGGGTGGTGAACAGGGCGGTGGCGAGGCCGTCGGCCAGTGTGACAGGGACGTGTGCCGCAACGGTGTTCGACGAATCGTCGGTATCGCGGTTTGCCGTTGTCGAGGCATTGCTGCCATGCGTCGATGTCTTCGTGGTTATGGCGCTCGATGGCGGCGTGACGGCCACCCATGTGGCGGCTACATCGTCAACCGGTAGTCCGTCGATGGCGTTGAGCAGATGGTGAAGTTGGTGACCTGCGGCGTCAGACCAGTGGCGGCGGCTGGGGGAGCTCGCGCAGAATGCGCCGTGGCTGATTTCGACCGTACCTACGGCGTTGGCCGGATCGGCAGGATCTTCAAGGGCGATGGTGATTGGTTCGTCCGTGTGCACTAGCAAATCACCCCCGGCGTCGATGACGTATTGAATGGGTTGAGGGTGACCCGCGCCATCACCCAACATCCCCGCAAGCAAATCCACCAAATACCCCTTACCGCACGCGCCGAAATCGAGCGCGACCGGTCCGCGCGTCACCAGTGTTGTGCCATGCCGCTCAACGTCGGCTGACCAAATGGCTCGTCCGTGGATCGCGCCTGCATGTTCAGCGGCATCTGGCGCAGGCGTAAACGAATACGACTCGTCATAGCCAAGCCGAATCAAATCCTCGCCCACGCACGGGTCGGTCGCCCCATCGGTTGCCGCAAACAGGCGGTCGTACAGGCCAAACAGACCCGATGCCCAGTCGGGAAAATCGAACGTGCCGCCATGTGCGGCCGTGCGCATCCGGCCGGCGATGGAATCATCGCGGAATCGAGATAATACAACCTCATATTCATGGATGAACGAGCCAATACGATCGCGTATCTCATCGTCCAATACGCTCTCGGTGTGCACCAGTAATCCGGTCCCCAACGCATCAGGAAAAGCGTATACGTATGGCAGTTGCTCGGTCAGACTTGTCATGCCCACTATCGTAGAACGCATGGTGTGCCGGTGTATACTGGATTTTGACACTGTGTCAATGTTGATTCGGAGGTTGTGAGAATGGGCAATGCGACTACAGCAAGTGTAACGGGTGTGCAAGTTGCACCGGCGAAGTCAGCCATCAGAGATCTCCCCATCGCCAAAGTGTGGGCGTTTGCGGTCGGCCAGTTCGGGTGGGCGCTGCTTTCCGGCATCATCTCCAACTGGCTCGTGTATTTCTACCAACCTGACCAGGAGACCATCTCCCAAGGTCAGACCGTATTCGTGCCGCAGGGCTTGGTCGTTCTCGGCATCGTGACCGTGGTGGGCGGCATCACCGCCTTCGCCCGATTCTTCGACGCGTTCGTGGACCCGGCCGTGGCGTCTCTCTCCGACCGTTGCGACGCCAAATCCGGCCGCCGTATGCCGTTCCTGAAATTCGCCGCCCTGCCGCTCGCGGTGGTCACCGTGCTCGTGTTCTGGAGCCCGATCAACGGCACCAGCTGGGTGAACGCGGCGTTCCTGTTCGTCACCGTGATCGGCTACTACATCGCCCTCACGTTCTACTGCACGCCGTACAACGCGCTCATCGCCGAACTCGGCCACGACTCCAAGCAGCAACTCACCATCTCCACCGCCATCTCCTTCACTTGGGTGGCCGGCACGGCCATCGCGTACGTGGCGCCGGTGATTTGGGGCGCGTTCGTGCCGATGATGGGCCGCATCACCGCCATCCGCGTGACCTTCACCATCATGGCCGCCGTGGCGTTCGTGTGCATGCTGGTGCCGCCGCTGGCCATCCGCGAGAAGGACTACGTCAACTCCCATCCCACCTCCGAATCGACCATCGAATCCCTGAAGCAGACGTTCGGCGACGGCGAATTCCGCAAGTTCGTATGCTCCGACGTGGTCTACTGGGTGGCCATCACCACCTTCCAGACCGGTCTGCCGTTCTTCGTGACCAGCCTGCTCAAGCTGCCGGAAACCACCACGACCATCTACTTCGTGCTCATGACCGGCGTCTCCGTGCTGTTCTATCTGCCGGTCAATATCTTGGCCAATAAGGTCGGCAAGAAGAGGCTGCTGCTGGTTGCCTTCGTGATCTTCACCTGTGCGTTCGCATTTGCCGGCGCCCTTGGTTCGGCCGTGCTCGGCTTCATTCCGGCGATGGCCCAGGGTTTGGTGCTCTCGGTGGTCGGCGCGATTCCGATGGCCGCGTTCGGCATCCTGCCGCAGGCCATCGTGGCGAATATCGCCGACGCCAGTTCCAAGACCACCGGCCAGGACCGTCAGGGCATGTTCTACGCGGCCCGCACCTTTGCGATGAAGATGGGCCAGTCCGTGGCCATGCTGCTGTTCACCGGCGTCTCCACCATCGGCATGGCGTCCGGCGCGGGCTACCGCATCGCCGCCGTGTGCGCGGCCGTGCTGTGCGGCTTGGGCGGCATCGTGTTCGCGTTCTACAACGAGAAGAAGGTGTTGGGCGTGCTGGAGACGTGATGGCGTTGCCGGGTGCCGCCGCGGTATCCATACGGAGCGGTGTGGGTGACTTGCCCCGTCTGCGACACTGAACAAGCCGCCGCGGTATCCCTGGTATCCAGGCGGAGTGGTGATCTTAGTTCGAGCTATTGCGCCGGCAGACGGCTGGGACGATGCTGCGCTTGCGGCGGCCCAACCGGCGACACCGAAACGTTACCGTGTCGACACGCGTGCGACACTTCGGCGTCAAATTGCGTTTGACCGCACTCCGTACTATATTGTTGCGAGTTGCTTTGCGGAGCAAAGTAACATCCAAGGGGCTGTAGCTCAGTTGGTAGAGCGCTTCGTTCGCATCGAAGAGGTCGCGGTTTCGACTACCGTCAGCTCCACGAGACCCTCTGCATTCATTCCACCGCAGAGGGTCTTTTCATTTTGAAAGTAGACCTCAAAAATGCAAAGCGCAGAGAAAACTCGTTGGTGAAGGGTCATTCTGCACTTCGAGGGGCTGATTTGGTGTTTGCTGGAGGTCTACCTCCGTTTCAAGGGGCTGGTCGTTAAGTAGATATGTCTCCAAAACGGCGAAATATCATTGATAGCAGGCCGTTCCTACTCACGTTTTGACGTTTGGGGAGCCCCTCGAAACGGAAGTAGATCTCCGGAACATGTGAAATCAGCCCCTCGAAGTGCAGAATGCTCCTGATCCCACAGCAGATTGCTCTTTGGCTTGGGCAATACTGGGAGTATGACAAGCGCAGATGAGTTGAATGAACAGCGTGACGCTGAACAGAGCGTCGCACAAGTGTTTGAACGCAACGATGGGAACGATGGGATTGATGCCGGCGAACCTGCCGCTTCCCAAACTCGCGAGTCGGCTGTGACTATTCCTGCTGGCACTGTGGTACTCGCTGCGACCCCAATCGGCAACGTCGGCGACGCTTCTGCTCGTCTGGTGGCTTTTCTGGAACGCGCCGACATCGTAGCCGCAGAAGACACCCGCCGCCTGTTCGACCTGGCTCGCCGCCTCGGCGTCTATGTGAACGGCCGAGTCGTCGCCTACCACGACCACAACGAGCGAGACAAGGCCGACGGCTTGCTTGATCAGGTCGAAACCGGTGCGACCGTGCTCGTCGTTTCCGACGCCGGCATGCCCACCATCAACGATCCAGGCCTGGCCATTGTGCGCCGCGCCATTGAACGCGGCCTGCCCGTCACCTGCGCGCCTGGCCCCTCTGCCGTGCTTGACGCGCTTGCCCTTTCCGGCCTGCCCACCGATCGCTTCTGCTACGAGGGATTCCTGCCGCGCAAGCATGCCGAACGAGTGCAATATCTACGCACACTGTTGGGCGAACGCCGCACCATTGTGTTTTACGAGACGCCTCACCGCATCGCCGATTCGATGGATGATCTGTTTGACGCATTCGGCCCGAACCGTCCGATGGCGCTGTGTCGGGAGCTCACCAAGGATTATGAGCAAATCCGGCGAGGCCCAATCGGAGAGATTCGCCAGAGTGTGATTGACGATCCGCCGCGCGGCGAGATGGTATTGGTCATCGGCGGCGCCTCCAGTGAAGAGGCCGAGGCCGCCGCGCCCAGCACGTTGAGCGTGGAAGATATGGCCGTGCTGGCTATCGACCGTGCGTTGGAGGATGGCCTGCGTATCAAGGACGCCATCGCGCAGGTGGTGCAGGAGCATCCGTTGGCCGATGGTTCGCTGGCCAATCGCAAGCAAGTGTATGCGGCGGTGTTGGAGATTAAGGGGTAGGATCCGCGTATTTACATGATGCCGTTGGTTGGCGCTTGCGATTGACGTGGATAATTGATGGCATCTGTGATGATTGAGATTCCGCGGTAATTTGCCGGGGGATGAGACTTGCGGCAGCATTATTCCTCCTCCATCGATTCCAGTAGAACCGCCAGCGCCCGCTTCACTCCAGGTCCGCCCGCCTGCGAGATGAATTCCAACAATGCCGCATCCGCCCGAGGATTGGCAATAAGCCAGCGCCTGAGTTCGGGCGCATGCTGGGCGATATGCCACAGCACTTCGATTGGCGTATCCGGCGAACAGGCTACGGATGGGGTCAATGCGATTGGCGGCGATGGTGGGGCATCATGATTGACAGCAGCGCTCGCGTGTGGGCTATGCGATTGAATATCGGAAGCGCGCGGTAGCCGCTGCGCTTGATGCAGACGGTCAAGTCGCCGGGAAGCGTGGCGGCCGGTTATGCGCATTGCCCTAAGGCCGGTTCGGACTCCCGCTGTAATGATTCGAAAAATATCCGTGCGCGACCGGCATGCTTATGATGCCGGTGCTCTTTGATGATTTGCAGGCATTCGCTGGCACGGAAACTGTATGCGGTCATCAAGCGGCATACCAACGTATTGATGGCGGACGGGTCCGGCGCATCGTCCATGCCCATCACCAGGTCACAGGCTGTACGCTGCGGTGTGGTGACAGGAAGATTGCCCAGTCGAATAATGTGCTCTGGCGACGTGACCCGCCTGAATACGCGGATGCGGCGGCCTGCGGAAGTCGAACGAAAATGCGAAGTGGAAATCACGTCAATGGTTCTCGGAAAATCCGGACCGCCAAGCCATACCCAGGCGGCAGTCAGCGCGCACGCCACGGTTCCGAACGGGGCGACCGTGGAGACAATCATCGCGCGGCCATATAGTGTGCTGGCGTGTTCGTTCCAGTAGCCAGCGGATTCGTCGAACTTTCGTATGGTGCCGAATGTTTCCAGCCGGCTTAAGCTGAGCGGTCCGGGCAGATCTTTGGTGAACAGCACGGGCGGCACTGATGGGCTGACGGTGGTGTGCCGAGCGGTGCCGGCGTTGGCTATGGTGCTCGTCATCGAGCGATTTGGTGCATTCATGTGCCCGACCATACGCATAGTTTGCGCTCGGGCGCTACCGGATAGGCGAAAACGGTGGATAAGTGGATAATTCCGACTGCCGCGCCGAGATTGTGGACGATGCTGTGGGCGGTTTGTTGAGGGGGCTGCGCAATGGTTGGTAATCCACATGTTTAGGCATGCTCTTTGTGCTGTGCATCGGCATTTCGATGGGCTTTCCGCGCGTTGCTTATGCGTGTGCCCGGCGTGTCCCCGCCGCGCCGGATAATCAAACATTATGAGTCATGTTTTGGTGAATGTTGCTTGGCCGTATGCTAACGGCCCCCGTCATATTGGTCATGTCGCAGGATTTGGTGTGCCCTCCGACGTTTACGCGCGTTACGAGCGCATGAAAGGCAATGATGTGCTCATGGTCTCCGGCACCGATGAGCACGGTACCCCGATTCTCGTTGAGGCGGAGAAGGAAGGTCTCACGGCCCAGGAGCTGGCCAACCGCTACAACCGTGTGATCGCCAAGGACCTGTGCGACCTCGGCCTGAGCTACGACCTGTTCACCCGCACCACCACCGGCAATCACGAGCACGTGGTGCAGGAGATGTTCAAGCAGTGCTTGGAGAACGGCTACATCTACAAGGGCACCCAGCAGGTGGCGATTAGCCCGTCCACCGGCCGTACCCTGCCCGACCGCTACATCGAGGGCGAGTGCCCGATTTGCCATGCCGAAGGTGCGCGTGGCGACCAGTGCGACGCCTGCGGCAACGAGCTCGACCCGGACGAGCTCATCAACCCCGTCTCCAAGATTAACGGCGAAACCCCGCGCTTCGAGCAGACCGAGCACTACTTCCTCGACCTGCCGGCGCTCGCCGAAGCCAACAAGGCATGGCTGGAGACCCGCAAGGGCTGGCGTACCAACGTCATCAACTTCTCGCTCGGCCTGTTCAAGGAAGTCAAGCCGCGCGCCATCACCCGTGACATCGACTGGGGTATCCCGGTGCCGGTGAAGGGCTGGATTGACAACCCGAACAAGAAGCTGTACGTGTGGTTCGACGCCGTGATCGGCTACCTGTCGGCTTCCATCGAATGGGCCCGCCGTCAGGGCGACCCGGAGAAGTGGCGCGAATGGTGGAACGACCCGAGCTGCCCGGCCTACTACTTCATGGGAAAGGACAACATCACCTTCCACTCCCAGATCTGGCCGTCCGAAATGCTGGCGTACAACGGCAAGGGCTCCAAGGGCGGCGAAACCGGCCCGATGGGTCCGCTCAACCTGCCTGAGCAGGTGGTGGCCAGCGAGTTCATGACCATGGAAGGCAAGAAGTTCAGCTCCTCCCGCGGCATCGTGATCTACGTCAAGGACATCCTCGCCCGCTACCCCGTGGATGCCGTGCGCTACTACATTTCCGTGGCCGGCCCCGAATCCTCGGATTCCGACTTCACGTGGGCCGAGTTCGTGCGCCACAACAACGAGGAGCTCGCCTCCTCGTGGGGCAACCTGGTGAACCGCGTGGCCAACCTCATCAACAAGAACTTCGGCGAGATTCCGGCGTTCGACGAGGCTTCCGCCACCGACGAGGACCGTGCGCTGCTGGCCGAAACCAAGGCCGCGTTCGAAACCGTCGGCGGACTCATCGAAAACCACCGCCAGAAGAACGCGCTGTCCGAAGCGATGCGCGTGGTCGGCGACATCAACAAGTACATCTCCGCCACCGAACCGTGGAAGATCAAGGACAATCCGGCCCGCCTCGGCACCGTGCTGCACACCGCCGCCCAGGCCGTGTCCGACGCCAACCACCTGCTGGCCCCGTTCCTGCCGCACTCCGCACAGAAGGTGTGGGAGGCCCTCGGCGGAACCGGCGTCTTCTCGCCGCTGCCTCATCTGGAAGAGGTCGAGGATCTCGACAAGCCGGGCTTCACGTACCCGATCATCACGGGCGACTACAAGCTGGGCGAAACCGTGCATCCGTGGGCTTCCGAGCCGATCGTGG
>OGYD01002252.1_pt1 | contig 12955 bp, 17 predicted proteins | sample 1576441 | NCBI WGS metagenome assembly OGYD01 (sample SAMEA3541537, study PRJEB24748) | human gut metagenome | biome: human gut; feature: human-associated habitat; material: faeces | place: China | collected 2012 | reverse complement strand
GTTGACAAATTATTAGTAAAGTGCTATAATCTTCTTAGAAACAAGATAACAGGTTTTAAATGTTTCACATGAAACACAGAAAGGAGAATATTATGACATTACGGGACTTATTATTAGCATGTGGCAATCTGAAAAACGGTTCGCTAGTTGTAATAACAGACATGAATAATAAGAGTATCTATCAAGATACAGTGAGTGGGTGTTTTGAAAAAAATCCCGCATATATGAAAATGGAAGTAGATTATTTCAAAATCTTCTTCCACAAAAACAGCGATAAAATCATCTGCTTAATTTAAAAGAGGGGCTTATGCCCCTCTTACTAGTTAATAGGATTATACATCAATAATATGCTAGAAGGTTTAGTAGTCCACGTAATTGATGCCCCGCATGGTAATGGATAACACTGCTCCGCTTTCATGTTAACAGTCGAGCCAGTAAACAAAAGTTTACAGTCATTCGAACCGTATACAATTACATTTGCAGACCGCCCCGTGGTGTTCACATAAGGACTAGTTTCCGGTATTTCCACCGTACTAAGTGTCATCGGTGCATAATCAATTCCATGAAACGGACTGGCACTAACGATGTGGATGTGATTGTTATAACTGTTAGCTTCTTTTGTGAGCAAACCGCTATTCACAGCAATTTTTCCAGAATCCGCGCTGAATGTCTGAGCGTTGATGATACTGTTTTTCACATTCGCTCCGATAACAATATCTTTTCCCTTGTTCTGATAACAAGAAGCGTTTTCAACAATCGCCTGTGATATGTTGGCGGCAATAGTCAGACCGTTTCCGCCGTTGTTAAATATCGTGCAATTATACATTTTACACTCAGACTCCGCATAGATTCCGTCACCGCCGTTGGATTCAGACACAACATTATCTAAATAGCAGTAATCTGTGATATAAATTCCCGTTTTCTGAATGGAGAAAATATGACTGTTGGAAAGAACCGTTCCGTTCGCTCTGTTCGCGTTACTTGCTTTTTTTACAATGTACAGACCTGAGTCACAGTTATGCCCGACTAGTTTGTCAATATAGCTGTCATGGGGTCCAAAAAACTGTGCAACATGTGACGTACAGTTCCCGATCGTTACATTTTCGATTACTGAGTGCATAACATTACCGTTCTCCGCGAACCCGTTCGAACTACCCCATTCGCTGTAGAACCCGTCGGTACATTTGCGAATGTCAACATTTGCAATGTGATATTTATATCCGTAAAGCGCGATACCGATCATACCACGGCCGTTTCCGTCAACGGTCAAGTCCTTAATTTCAAAAGAGGTGTCGCCGTTGATCGTGTCAGTGTTGTGATACAAGTCATAAGTTGCGGACTTAATAACAGCCACGGGCCCATTTCGATATGCTTTTAAGATCACGCCGTCCGTACTCTGTCCATACAGCCGAGCATCTGATGGAATAACGATTGATTCGTCAATGCGATAAATACCATTCGGCAGATAGCAACTACCTATGGTGCTTAACATTTTATTGATGACTACAGAAGAATCGTCAACTCCAGTGGGGTCTGCGCCCCATAACACTGCGTTATCCGTGTGTTCTTTGAACATGTTATACAGAAACTGATCAAATTCACCAGTTTCTACCAGTTTTTCAATTTCGCGTTCAACAGTGGCATCAATGTTTGCATTGACACCATCGACTACAGACAGACAGTGTTTCATACGTTCAATAAGCCAGTCAAGGTTTAATTCGTGAAAATTAGTATACGGAAACTGATCAAATAATCCCATTTCACATTCTCCTTTCAATAAATCAGTAAACAGAAACGTTCTTTGAAATCATTGATAATAAAATCAATGATATTGAACATGGCGATTTCACGTTCCGCAGTAATCATATTCTGAGTTAACGTGATTCCGATGTTTCCGGTTTCTGTCTGTTCATGCGTTGTTTCACCCGTGTTGTTGTCAGATGTTTCACGTGAAACATTATTCGTTTCATCACCTGTATTCACAATCGTTTTCGTTCCGGAATTTGTTACTTTTCCGTTGCCAGTGAAATCTTCTGTGCTTTCGGTGCTGTTGTTTTCGCTTGCTGTGCTGTTTGTTTTCTCCCGGTTCTGAAAATCTGTGCTGTCATAGGCACTGACTTTTCCGGTTGTCTCATCACTTCCTGTACGGGTATTTGTACCCGTTCCGGTTGTTTTATTTGTTGTGTTGCTAGTTGATGTATATTCATCATTGGTTGTTCCATTGGCGTTGGTGGTTTTTGATCCTTTTTCCGTTTCTGTCTTCTTTCCGGTTGCGCTCTGCCGTTCCGTCCAGACAGATTTTCCGTCTTTGTTCCAAATGGGGTTGTATTTATAGCAGATGGTGTTATACATTTTCTGCCACATCAGTTTCTCTTTTGCAGACCAAATTTTGATGATGCGCTTTAATGCGTTAAAGTCTGAATACAAGATTTCAAACTCGGCGCATTCCACCAACAGATTTTCCACTACGGTCTGAGGATCAATGATAACATCCGTGTAGTAGGAATCTGCATAGCCAGATGGGATCCCATATCTGTTTGGTAAACTTTCGATCAGTCCATCCAAAAGGGATTCATCATAATTATACAGTCCTAACAGGCTCAACGTTGCCATCTTCTACACCTCCTTTGTAACGCCAGTCCACATCCAGTTTGATGTCGAACATCTCTCGCACTTTCTTGCAGGATTCTTTTAATTCTTCCAACCAGAGGTCACACTTTGAACGTGTCTCCACCTTATTAGCGTTCACCTCATCTGTGATTAACCGTTCCTTTTTGTCCGTGTTGGCGTTCGGGATGCCCACATCCGTGCAGAACATAGCTTCGATTTTCCGCATATCCGAAAGCACTTGATCTGCAATGTAGTTCTGACCAACGTTCTGGTTGAACATCTGCCAGCTCGCCTTTCCGTCTTCCCGGAATAACTGTTTGTCAATGATAGCAGCTGCATTTCCCGCCGCAATCTGATCATACAGCTTTTTGAATGTTTCCGCCATAGCTTTGTTCTCGGCGGCAAAGACATAAGCAAGTTTACTGTTGACCAGATTCATTCCTACGGATTCAGCGCAGAGAGCCAGCATATCCGCATAATAGGTAACAATATCCATGATGCCGCCGTAATCCGGCTGTAACCGAACCAGTTCGCACTGCAAACCAATTCTTGGTTCCAGTGTCCCGGATAGGAGTGGGTTCGTGATGATTGCGTTAGTTGGCTGATAGAATACATCATATCCGCGCAGTCCGCAGGCCTGTGGGATCACTCCGTACCTGTCTGTGTTGACTACAGCGAAAAAGCCCCAACAATACAGCGTATAAAGGGTGTAGTTCTTCGACCATTCCGGCGGCATCTCCCATTTGAATACGCTCATCGCTTTCTGTAAGAGATACCGCTGAAAATAAAGAGATAAGCTGGTATTCCGGCAATGCACGGTACTCGGTGAAATCACCGAGTTTGCCGCGTTGATGTAGTCCGCTGAAAAGGGTATGCCATTATACATTCTTTCTGTCCCTCCGTTTCTTTTTACTGAGAACCGCAATCAGAAATGTCGTGCCTGTTCCGGGTGTTGCCCCCGTGCTGAGGAAACGATAAATTAACACTGCGTTGTTATAACGCTCCGATTCGCTAAGGTAACGGTTACCTTTTGCCCAGGTCGTGATAGATGTATCATTCGCATGAGCGATGATATAGTCATAACAGTTCTGTGCATACTGCACACGGGCATCCCACGAGCTGTCATGAATCCCTTCCCAGCCGATGTTCCATGCGTGGGTTAACGCCGCAATATCTGTACTGTCACTGGTCAAAAATTCAGTCAGATTCTTATAGGCGGATGCTTCTTCCGTGCTATACCACACATTTTCGTGAATCAGATAGTTCAGCTGTCCGACACCATCATCATCCGCATAGCCGTTGTTCATCAACCATTCATGTAATTTGTAAAGACGTCCATGCGTATCACCTTCCGTATTTGTCCACTGACCAAGACCGAATCCGACTAACAGATCTGTAAACGTGGATTCGCGCAAGTCCTGCCAGATGCCGGGATTGATGCCGGATTCCTGCCAGAAATTACCGCAAATAGAGGCTACTACATAAGCACTGCTTCCTTTTGCCCCACTTGCACCACCGCCAAAACGGTGGCAAGTGTCCCAGGTAGCCGGATTGCTGTCTCCGGTGTTAATTGACACCTGTTCCCCCGGGGGATAGGTAGAACTGTGCGCACCCATCGTCCGCCGCCCATCATAGACCATTTCCGTATGGTTACCGTACTGGTTGTTACGCAACAGAATGTCACCGGGTTTCCATGGATCGCCAACCGGGACACGGTTGAAACCTAAAGCATCCAACACACCAACCATGTCATAGGTGGTAAAAGGCCAGCTTTGCCCACCATGGGCGGCTACTACATCAAAACCGGATGCTAGAAGCGCATACCAGATAAAAGAACTGCAATCATAATAAGTTATCCCGTTCACTGTTTGCTGATTTCGATAAGTTTGTGAATAGCCTACATTTTTTCGGTTGCAGGTGTCAATTGCCCACTGGTAAGACACCTGAATATTCCCCGCCATTAACGATACCTCTTGATTATAGGAAGAATGTCATTTACACATTTCTGCACTTTGACCGGGTCGAAGCCATCTTCTTTTAACCGCTTGATGCGGTCTGACCCGTTCCCATAGTTGCCACCGATTACAAGAATAGCTACTGCCACGGTTGTCGGCAGTGAATACATTTTAATCTCACTCATAATAAAATCCTCCTTCTAAATTTTCTTTTACTATTTGCTTTTCCGGTTCTGTAGCGGAAAAATTGATTGCTCCGTTTTCCACTTTTACATAGCCCGAGCAATCCGATATTTTCCGGTTCTGGCAGAGCGGTTTTCCGTTATCTGCTACGTCAAACATAACTGATTCATAGTAGTTTGCGAAGAGAGCGGCTTTTCCGCCGAGCGAATCTGCCGCCATGCCGCTATTCGTGCCTGTGCTTTGTACGGACGCATTACTAGCAAACACGCTGGATGCGATGCTACTTGCGCTGAACTTCTGACCGATGCTACCGATTACACCGCCGAGGGAGTTTTTCGCCGCTTCGATCAACCCGCTTACACTACCCGTAGCGCTTTTCAGATTCAAACCTACGTTCGATAACTGCATCTGCACACCTACCTGTGCTTCACCATTGTACAGCACATCATTTGTTAATTTCGATGTAACAGTTAAGATTGCTTTTCCGCTCACAAAATCGTAGGTGATGTTACAACTAACTCCGGTTTTCCCGATTTTTGATGCATCCAATTGAACTGCACCCCACGGTTGCAAGTACAGATAGTAGTTTGCCCACGGTGTCCGGTAGAGATAAGTAATATCTTTGTTGTTGGTTCGGTCTGGTCTAGCTAAAGAAAACGGATAGTTCCGTGTGGTCTGTGATAATACGGACGCTTCAAGGTTTGATTTCCAGTAACCAAAGGCAATTGTCTTTTTGACTGGATCAACCGGAACGCCCGTTGGAAACCACATACATGAAACCACATATTGAAATGGGTCAATGAATGCTTTCGCAACGTCACCGGAAAAGTCAGTGATCTGATCCCATGATTGGATATCTCCTAACATGTATGCACGGAAATCTGCCATTTCTTTTCCGGTCATAACATAGTAGGCAACTGCTCCATAGGCAGTGTCCAGATTATTCACAATGCCCACCACATAATAGCCGTTTGCCACGGTCGGATTCTCAATCCATCCATCCTCTAGGGTAAATTCTGTTTTTTGCGTGTCAATTTCGGTAGTTGCCGGATAGAGTAAATCTGTAATAGTAGGGTCTTGGAACGTCGCGCACCGCAGGATATAGGCGGTTGTGTCACCTATCACCGTTTTGTAGGTTGCTAGAACGTCCTCTGAGAGTACAACACGCCATATACCTTTTTCCCATGTCACATCTTGAACGAAATAATACCGGGAGAAAGCGGGGATAAAGGCATAGTTATAAGCAGTCACATTTTCAACCACTTCCAGTTCCGGTCTGATGATAGAGGTGTTGTCTTTTAGCACGGCTTGTACAGTGAATCCCCCCTCAGCGGGGGGATTTTTTGTACTGTTGAGCCGTTTGGAGAATGTGTAAAGAGTAACTGATAATGCCATGTTCACTCCTTTCTGTTATGTCCATGCGGAACATTATTCGAGATAGAAGACAACCGCATTTTCTGTAAAGTCGTTCCAGTAGCGATCCGTAAAGTGCCAGAACTGATTGTAATATCCGCCACGCGCGTTAAAAGGGCTAGGTTTTGACCACTGATTCATGGTTGTGTAGCCAGCGGCTTCTTCGTCAAACAAAACGCCAAGCACACTTGCCATGGAAATATCGGGCATATCAACTAACGTACCATCATTTTTCAAAACACTGACGTTAGCTTTCACTGCGGCTGACGAGAGTGGAGACTGCCAGTAATTAACAGTTTCAAAGTCAACCAGTTTCAGAAAATCCGGATTGAACACACTAGAATAGACTTCGGAGTTGATTTTGTTCACCAGATTTGAGTTGAGATAGAACTTCATTCGGTTTTTCGGTGTGTGGCGCAGAATCGTATAGTCTGTGAGCTGTGAACAAAACAGGCTATTTCTGTCTGTCATTAAATCAGCAATTGTATTGATTGACGAAAATGTAAACTTAATGAAACTTTCAAAATTTTCTGGTTTGAACACATCAGCAACGGTCAGAGATTTTCCACTTTCCTGATTGTAAAGTGCGAGGAGATTAACCGCGCGTTTCTGTCCTGTTGCTTTTGCCGTGCCTGTTTTGCTATTATCTGTTTCTATGGCGTAAATACCAGCGATCAAATTCCCGATTGTTGCACGGGCTGTTTCCTCGTGTGCCTGCTCGATCATATCAGATGAGTTCTGCAGAATCATAGAAATGAATGATGCAAACTCATCCGGTGAGGAGAAAGCACAGTCTAACTGATCTTTGTAGATCGTCACTGACTTCTGATAGACGTTTGCCCCGTAGAAGTTTGTCTGTAAAACTTTCGGTTTGTTCACTTGGTACTGATCAATAGACTCCCCGTCTACCAGCTTTAACCGGTCATCATCCTCGAACGGTTTGTCAATAGTCAGCAGTTTACGAACGTGGCTTCCGTAGCGCTGGTTTGACACGTTCAAACCTTTGAACTTTCTGCTATAGGGTCTTACAGAAAAGAGTGTTCTGGATAGTACCTGTGAAATTGCTGTGGATAGAGGATCATATCCAGCTTCTAATCCTTTTTTCGCGACAGTAATAAAGGATGCAGTGTTAAGCGGTGCTAATGCTTTCTGCCCAGTAGCCTGTGCTACAATGTCTGTCAACACGGTAGAAAGCTGATTAAAAGTTAAATCACTCGGCATTATTTTTCTCCTTTCGGGTTGATAATGGATGCTAAAATGTCATTCGTGGTTTCTGTCTGGTTTGCAGGCTGTGAGGAAAACAGCAACGCCTGTTTTTTCATGTCATCTCGCAGTCCCAGAAGGGCATCCAGAACCGGATCACCGGATGATTCGCTCTGCTGAACCGGAACGGTCTGCTGAACCGGTGCTGTCTGCTGAACCGGTGCTGTCTGCTGACCCTGGGCGGTCTGCTGAACCGGAACGGTCTGCTGAACCGGCGGTGTCTGCTGAACCGGAACGCTCTGCTGAATCGGTGCTGTCTGCTGTAAACCTGCAAGCGCAACAATCTGCTCCCTTGTGAATCCGGCTCTTGCTAATGCTACAATGTCTTCCTGTTTCATTTTTCTTTTTCTCCTTTCAATGATTCTTCCAATCGGATGAGTGCCTGTGTGTTGTTGTTCAGCGCATCCGTGACTTTTTCCATTTCCACTTTGTGATTGTCGGACTCTTTCATCATTCTCCAAAAGAGTGCCCCACAGCAAACGATTGGAAATCCTAACGTCTGCACCATAGTCATGATTGCGTTTGCGTCCATAGCCACCTCTTTCTTTCCCGGTTTGTTTAATAAAACAGGCGGTTGTATATACCGCCTGTTGAAAAAGGATTCCCGTCCTGAAACCTAGAACGTGCGCATCCTTCCGGGATTGGTTTCTACGCATCCTTTTCACTTCTGATTATAACACACATCCCGTTTTTAGACAATAGTTAAGTAAAACATTTTGTAAAAAGAACCTGTATGATATAATTTTCAAAAAATAGCGAACGTGATAGAAATGCGATCCATAGATAGCGATATTTTAAGCGAAAGCGTACTTTATCATTTTCGCTCATCGTATAGTTATCTTTAAATACGCCTGACTTGAAGGGGGTCGCATAGTACTCCTGACGTGATTTATGCCGATAGATATACATTTCGCCGGCATGGACTAACGGCTTGAATTCCTTGATGTTTCTGGCACCGATGTTATCCGCTCTGTCTTTCGTGAATACGTTCTTTAATGACATCTGATAAAAGTCAGAATCCCTTGGCACCAGATTGTAAAGTGCTGTTTTTTCCTTTGCTTCGGAAACAGGACTGTCTTGACAGATGATTAGTGCCAGACCCCTTTCTTTGTCAATCCAGATAGATGAACCGTTCTGATACATTTTTTCCGCTCTCAGCACCAGTCCCAGTGATATGAACAACTCATTCGCCATATTATTGCTATTAGCGGCACAGATCACTTTGACAGGTGGAATCCCTTTCAATTCACGGTTACGGTTAATTGTTTCATAACAGTTAAAGAAAGCTTCTGCTTCATTTTTCAGTGGTCGTTCGTGCGCTTCTGCGATAAACTCATCATAGAAGATGAGGGAGATATCACTAGCATCAAAACCACGCATGTTTGAAATGGTTGACAGTGCGAGTGAATAACAGAACGGTTCGGGTGAAATAATCGTTCCTTCCATGTCTGTTTCATAAAAAGCACTGTTCTGTTTTGTCAAAGAAACCGCCTTAAACATCCGGTTCATATCTCCAAGCACAGGTTTGAGCGGTGAAAATTCCGGTTTGGAAATCAGATCAGCTTGTGTTTGTGTTCGTCTCATCAGAGCGAACTTGATCTTTTTCTCAATCGCAAATTTACACACTCCATACGTTTTTCCAGTTCCTCGACCACCTACAATAAAAATGAACGGTACTTGTATGTTGTAAATAGCCGGTATATTGATAAAGCCATTACGGTCATAAATGTTCTTTTCCTTCATGATATCACCTCTATGAAAAAAGCCCCGATAACGGAACGGGGCTTTGCTTAAATACACAAATGAGATATAGTTTATAATTTGTTAATTGTTTATTAGTTACTCAGCATAGGCGCAAGTGATAAAGTGCCGTCCTGCTTTTGACTGTCCACTGATTACCTTAATGGCGGTAATCTCTTCCCCGCTGTCTGCGAACATGTCACAGAGTACGGAAAATGCTTCGATGAAAGTCCGGCTGTTTGTTGCGTATGCAACATTCTCCTCAGACAGGATAGAAAGAAGGGTCTGTTCATTTCCATCTTTGTCTGTGTCGGAATAAAGCATCCAGTTAATCACCGGAACATTCATCCCCTCGGCATCTCTCATTCTACGAATCTCGGGATTCATTGACATAAGATATTTCTCTTTTACGGTAATCTTTTCATTTTTACTTCTGATAATTTTCATTGTTATTTCTCCCTTCTGGTTGCGTAGTTGATAAAATCATCAGCGGTCATTGTATAGACCTCAGATGTAGTGTTGAGAACCTCGAAGCTCAAATATCCCCTGTCTTCTTCCATAATCCAGTTTTCAATTCGCTCACTGGACGGCGTTCTCAGAGACTTCATTTTTCTAATTACAATCTCTTCTGTTTTCGTTTCTTCGTTATAACGACAAACACGAATGGTTGTTGTTACAACGCTTTTAGAAATGTTTCCTTTCATTTTCCTACTCCTTTCTTTTCATCTTTATCTTTATCTGTATTACATAATACATTATAAACCTTTTTATTATTTTTGTCAACCTAATAATTTTGTTCCTTTTAAAATATTGATTAATATATTGTACAGCAAAGCGTCTAGTAAAATTTCATCATATTCTTTTGTAATGCCCACTGCATAAGTGGTAGGACGCAACACCACGTTTTTAGTTATTTCAATTATTTTTCCGTCTTTGTTTTTATATTTTGTTATCTCCGGCTTGTCATTGTAAACCGTTTCCAGTTTTCCGCAATCGCTGAATACAAACCCGGGCTTTAATGCAACCAGGCCGCCTTTCTTCTTTAACTCTTCTGCACCAGCTTTTTTCGGTACTCCTGCAATCGTGATCTTTAATTTCCCGTCAGCTTCGTATGCGTACTTTTTCGCTCCCCATGTAATGAAACGATCAGCGTCTTTCTCCTGTTCATACACTTCCATGTAATGATTGTTGCCTTGCGGGTCAGTAGCCCACGCACCGTTCTCTTTCGACAACTTTATTTTTTCGTTATTATATTCTGAAAAATCCACATCTCCTAGGTACTTAATCGAATCGGTGTCACAGTAGATAAACGTACCGCCTTGATCTGTCACCGTACGCATACCCCGTTCCAATTCATACCGTGCCCATGCGGTACACCATACACCCCATGTATATGGAATGAACGCCCTTTTCATGAACTTTTCCAATAGTTCTTTTTTCGTCTTTGATCTATCAATTGTAAATTTTTCATCTTTATACAATATTGCCTCTTTGACAGGGTCTTGCGCTGTCATACCGTAGATAGAGTTAAGCTTATTTTTACTTTTCATATAAAAATATTCCTGCCCTTCTACGTCCTTCAACTCTGTTTTCTTTTTGTAATAGAGACAGATGGTTTCAATCATGGCGGCAGGGAGTTTTCCATAACGAGCTGTGTAAACTTCAATCGGTATGATCTTATCAATGTGATACTCTTCGACTATGATTCTTAAATCAACATCCGTGATAGATGTCTCCAAATATTCTGCGCTTAATATCCTACCGTTGTCATACACTCCTTTTACTACACTTCTGCACTTGTCTTTTGCCAGATACGGGCATCCCCATGAGTAATCATTTAAGTAAACCCCCTCGAATGATACACGCATCAGAATTGCTTTTTCTCTTCTTTTCATTAGATCAATGATCTGACCTGCATCGGGAACGGGTTTTGAAATCTTGTGAAATCGGGTGACCGGATAAGCTCTGTTGCACTGAACACCCGGATAACTTGATGAACGGTCGGCGGAATGGACACCCTCAAGAATCCATCCGGCATAGAAACGATTTGCGTGGGTGTTGCCGCCACGGAACGCCTCTCTTGCTACTTGATAGACATCGAAATCCGGCTGGATTCCCATAATCCAGCGGTTGCCCTCAAGTGCGCTTTTTACATCACGACGAACATAACCGGTTGAGGTCAGCGGAATTGTATAGAGGGTGTCACCATCGTTTTTCATTTCTGTCTTAATCGCTTCTACCAAACCTTGTACATCGTTAATACAATAAGCCAACTCTTCATCAGATAACGGCGTGTATGAATAACGCTCCACATTATAGTCCAAGTCACCAGAAAGCTTCTTATGCTTGACATTCATTTTATCTGTAAATGTTTCTAAGGACATATTTGTTTGAATATAGGAGCATCTAAACTCAAAATGCTCAAACATCTCACACTTGCAAACTTTTCGTTCGTCCAAAGCAAAAACCTCTTCCTTTGAAAAAGGATAGATTCCCGAAAGAAACTGGAACTCGAAGGAAAGGTTATGGACATATACTACGATGTAATCCATGTCTTCCAGATCATCTGCTATCGCTCTCATGAAGTAGTCAAACTCTCTCCATGTTCTCCCTATCACAGTAACTTTTTCGTCAACTTGAAACTGCCAGATGTACATGACCGACTGTTCAATTTCTTTGATACGGCTCGTCTCGATATCAAAAGCGCAAACCAGATTTTTATAGTTTTTCTTATTTCTTGAACCTTTTTTTCTTTTCACATTTCCTACTTTTTTAAAAATCGAATAGTCAAAATCATATACATCTGTTATCATATTTTACTCCTTCAATAGTCGCAGAATCTCATCTGCATTTTTTGATGCAATGTGCGGCAACTTACTAATCGAAAAACGATTCTCTAACCACGAATCTAAATCTTTTGCTATAGTAGCGGGTGAAACTTTATCTCTCGTTGCTTCCCACAATTCCACGACTGCTTCTGAGTCGTATTGAAGGTCAATCGCCTGTTGCGAAAGAAGTTCCATGAAATCCACAAAGCTTTGGAAGTTCTTTTCGTTGACATCATAACCATATGATTGCAACTTTTCTATTTTCTGCTTTCGCTGTGCTTTCTGCCCTGTGACGGTTGATAGAGGATTGTCTAAGAACCGTGCTAGTTGAGAGAGGGCTAACGGAATCTGCTTTTCTGTAAGTTCTGATAACTTCTTTGTGTTGAACACATTGTACTTGTATACGGATGTTTCACTGAAACCGCCTTTTGCGAGTCTGGTTAAACGTTTGACTGCTATTGCACGGACTCTAGAATATTCTTTTCTTATTTCAGACGGTGTGTAGTTATTTGCGAGGTACTGAGGGTTATAATGTTCAAGTGCACCAAAACTGAGTTTGGCTGAGGGTTTGAATTTTGCCATTGTCCGATCTCCTTTCTATGTTTCACGTGAAACATCAAAAACCGAATAAATAAAGTGTAGGAAATGCTAAAATTGATAGCAGTGCCAAAAGCGATATAAATATAATCTGCATTGTTTCTTTCATTATTCATCCTCGCTATATAACTCGACATCAACACTGTTCAAACCTGTGACAGTAAACCAATCAACCTCTCTCGCCAAACTCTGCATTTTTACATTGCAAGTAGCTTTTCCGCCATCAAAAACGCGAACATCCGCACAACTCACAAGATTTGTGCAACTAAAACATAGCTCTCTAAACGTCATATTATTTATCCTTTCTTATTAACCTGTTATCTTGTTTCTAAGAAGATTATAGCACTTTACTAATAATTTGTCAAC
>OGYD01002249.1_pt1 | contig 12970 bp, 8 predicted proteins | sample 1576441 | NCBI WGS metagenome assembly OGYD01 (sample SAMEA3541537, study PRJEB24748) | human gut metagenome | biome: human gut; feature: human-associated habitat; material: faeces | place: China | collected 2012 | reverse complement strand
GAGTTCTGCCGTCTATGGAAATCCTCAACGGTCGGCAACCGGCTTCGATATACGGAGAATGAATATGCTTCTGGCTGTTCTCGAAAAGCGTGTAGGCTTCAAGCTTGCGCAGAAAGATGTGTTTCTGAATATTGCCGGAGGATTGAAGGTGAATGATCCGGCTATTGACCTGGCAGTGATCAGTGCCATCCTTTCTTCCAATATGGATGCGGCTGTCGAACCGGAAGTCTGTATGGCAGGAGAAATCGGTCTGTCGGGAGAGATACGCCCGGTAAACCGCATTGAGCAGCGCATCGGAGAAGCAGAGAAACTTGGATTCAAGCGATTCATACTTCCCAAGTATAATATGCAAGGACTGAACACGAAGAAGATTAAAATGGAATTGATACCGGTACGGAAGGTGGAAGAAGCATTCCGTGCCCTATTCGGATAATCATTATGATACAAGAATACCAACTGCGCGTATTGCCCGAAGTAGCGGCAAACGAGCAACGCCTGAAAGAGTACTTAATACACGAAAAAGGACTGAATGCACGGGAGATAACCGCAGCGCGTATCTTGAAGCGTAGCATCGATGCCCGCCAGCGGACCATCTACGTCAACCTCAACGTGCGTGCCTACTTGAACGAAATGCCAAAAGAGGATGAATACCAACATACCTTATATAATAATGTAGAAGGAAAGCCCCAAGTAGTAGTGGTAGGCGCCGGTCCCGGAGGACTCTTCGCCGCCCTGCGACTGATAGAGCTCGGTCTGCGCCCCGTCATTGTGGAGCGTGGAAAGGACGTACGGGAACGCAAGAAAGACTTGGCGCAAATCAGCCGCCAGCAACTCGTCAACCCGGAGTCCAATTACAGCTTCGGAGAGGGAGGTGCCGGAGCTTACTCGGATGGCAAGCTGTACACACGCAGTAAGAAGCGTGGCAATGTAGACAAGATTCTGAACGTCTTCTGCCAACATGGAGCCTCCACTTCCATTCTGGTAGATGCACATCCGCACATAGGTACGGACAAACTGCCGCGTGTTATTGAAAACATGCGGAACACTATCATCCAGTGCGGTGGCGAAGTCCACTTTGAAACACGCATGGACGCCCTGCTCATAGAGAAGGATGAAGTCAAAGGCATTGAAACAAATACCGGCAAGACTTTCCTTGGCCCGGTGATACTTGCCACCGGTCACTCTGCCCGGGACGTATACCGCTGGCTTGTCGCCAACAATGTAGAGATTGAAGCTAAAGGCATTGCCGTAGGCGTACGACTAGAACACCCTGCCACCTTGATAGACCAAATACAATATCACAACCGGAACGGACGGGGAAAATATCTGCCTGCCGCCGAATATAGCTTTGTAAACCAGGTAGACGGACGAGGAGGATATAGCTTTTGCATGTGTCCCGGCGGCTTCGTTGTGCCCGCCGCCAGCGGTCCCGAGCAGATTGTAGTCAACGGGATGAGTCCCAGCAACCGCGGTTCCCGTTGGAGCAATTCGGGAATGGTGGTAGAGCTACGCCCGGAAGACATAGAGCAATTTACTATTGACAATCTACAATTTACAATTTCTATGCAGCACGACAGCGCGGCTAATTGTCAATTGCCAACCGTCAATTCCCAATTAAGCATGATGTATTTTCAAGAGTATCTGGAGCGCCTCTGCTGGCAACAAGGCAATATGAAGCAGACAGCACCGGCACAGAGAATGGCAGACTTCACTAAGAAAAAACTGAGTTACGACCTGCCGGAAACTTCGTATGCACCGGGACTGGTTTCCTCACCTCTCCACTTCTGGATGCCCTCTTTCATTGCAGAACGCCTGAGCAAAGGTTTCCAGCTATTCGGGAAATACAGCCGTGGTTTCTTGACGAACGAGGCGACAATGATTGGAGTGGAAACCCGTACTTCGGCGCCGGTACGCATAACAAGAGACAAGGAGACACTGCAACATGTACGCGTAAAAGGATTGTTCCCTTGCGGAGAAGGCGCCGGATATGCCGGAGGCATTGTTTCTGCCGGAATTGACGGCGAACGATGTGCGGAAGCGGCAAAGGCATTCTTTGATTAAGCTATAATATTTACATCCAAATTTTGATTTTTCACTTTTTCTCGTTTAATTTGTAAACTATTATCACATATATGTTGTTATATTGTATTTATTATGAGGTTCATCATAAACATTGTATGCTTTCTATTCCTTTTGCCTCTCATAGCTACGGCGCAAACATATAAATACATAGGGGTGGAAAACGGATTGAGCAACCGCAGAATCTTCGACATTCAAAAGGATTCGGTAGGTTACATGTGGTTCCTCACCAACGAAGGCATAGACCGGTACAATGGAAAAGACATCAAGCATTATAAATTAATAGAAGAAAACAAAGAGTCAAGTTTCCCCATCCATCTCGGTTGGCTATATTTTGAAGAGAAAGGGAAATTATGGGTCATAGGTAAAGCCGGTCGCATTTTTCAATACAACCAAGAACACGATGTGTTCAACAGAGTATATAAACTGCCCAAGACACCGGTCAATATCAGCTACGGCTATATGGACTGCAATCACAGGATTTGGCTCTGCAGCAGATACAGCATCGCTCTCTACGACACACAAACCGGAGAGGTCCATCAAATGTCCAATGAACTGAAAAGCAGCATTACAAGTATCGAACAAGTGGACAATAACCACTTCTTCATGGGTACCGACAAGGGATTGCGATATGTCAAACTCGAAAATGAGACATTGCAGATTGTCCCTCTTGAACCTCTTGACAAAATCCAGGCCCAAATCAGTTCACTCTATTTCCACCAAGAATCACAAAGACTTTTCATCGGTACTTTTGAAAAAGGCGTCTTTGCCTACGACATACGGCAACAACGGATTATACACTCCAATACGGATTTGAGCGATGTAAACATTGCCCGAATCAAGCCTCTGAACCAGACAGAGCTATTGATAGCGACAGAAGGTATGGGTATACACAAAATCAACATGAACTCGTGTATCTCGGAACCGTACATCGTCTCCAGCTACAAAAGCCACAATGAGATGAACAGCAATAACATCAATGACATTTATATTGATGAAGAAAAGCGGATATGGATAGCCAACTACCCGGAAGGAATTACCATTATAGACAACCGGTACAAAAGCTACAACTGGATAAAGCATTCTATCGGAAACAGACAATCGCTGGTCAACGACCAGGTACACTCTGTCATTGAAGACAGTGACGGAGACCTATGGTTCGGAACAAGTAACGGAATCAGCCTTTATCAATCGAAAACCGGGCAGTGGCATTCATTCCTGAGCTCCTTCGACCATCAACTGAAAAACAAGAATCACATCTTCATTACGCTATGCGAGGTATCACCCGGCATTATTTGGGCAGGAGGATATACTTCGGGAGTATACAAAATAAATAAAAGGACACTCTCGGTAGAATATTTCTCCCCTTACCTGCTCAATCCGGACAACATTCGTCCTGACAAGTATATCCGCGACATTGTAAAAGACTCCAAAGGATATATCTGGTCCGGAGGGTTCTATAATCTGAAGTGCTTCGATTTGTCCCTGAATTCCGTCCGTCTGTATCCCGGAATAAATTCCGTCACCGCCATTACAGAAAAGGACGACGGACACATGTGGATTGGGACAAGTGCCGGACTGTATCTGCTGGACAAAGAGTCGGGTAGATTCCAATATGTCGCCTTGCAGGAAGAGACGACCTACATCAACACACTTTACCAAGCGGAAGACCTCTCTCTATATATAGGAACAAACGGCTCCGGAGTGGTTGTCTACAACGCAAAGGACAGTACGTTCAAGCATTATCACAAGGACAATTGTGCCTTGATTTCAAACAACATCTACACCATACTCCCCGAGTCGGACGGGCATATCCTGATGAGTACCGAAAACGGAATCAGCTGTTTCCACCCTACGGAGAAGACATTCCACAACTGGACTAAAGAGCAAGGGCTGATGTCCTCCTGCTTCAGTGCCTCTTCCGGAACGCTACGCAAGAACAAGGGTTTTGTCTTTGGCAGCACAGACGGAGCCATCGAGTTTCCCGAAGGAACCCGTTTGCCCAAGTACATCTACTCTCCTATGATACTCAGCGATTTTCAGATACTCTATCAGACAGTCTTTCCCGGCAGTCCGAATTCCCCCTTGAAGGAAAACATCAACCAGACAGACCGGTTAAAGCTGAAATATAACCAGAACACTTTTTCCCTCAGTATTTCATCCATCAATTATGACGCGCCGGACAATGTCACTTTCTACTGGAAGCTGGAAGGCTTTTACGATGACTGGAACCGCCTGGGTGAAGAAGGGCATCTCCGCTTCACCAACCTTGCCTCGGGCGATTACAAACTTTACATACGGGCGGTATCCAAGGAAGAGCCTTATCTTTATTTTGAAGAGCGAAGCATCGACATCAGCATTGCGCGCCCCGTCTGGTTCAGTTTTTGGGCCATAGCCTGCTATGTCCTGCTGACAGTACTGATGTCCGTTGTCGGTTTCCGTGTCATGGCACTGAGAAAACAGAAAAAGATATCCGATGAGAAAACCCGTTTCTTTGTCAATACCGCGCATGATATCCGCACGCCATTGACACTGATAAAGGCACCTCTGGAAGAAATGCTTGAAAACAAGACACTGAACGAAGCCGAGACCAACAATATGCACATGGCACTGAGAAATGTCAACTCCCTCCTGCGCATGACTACCAATCTGATAAACTTTGAACGGGCAGAAGTATATTCCCCTCATCTGTACATAGCAGAATATGAATTGAATACTTACATCAAGGAGATATACAACAATTTCCAGACCTATGCCACCATAAAACATATCACTTTCAGATACGAAAGCAATTTCAGCTACATGAATGTATGGTTCGACAAAGAGAAGATGGACTCTATCCTGGAAAATGTCATATCCAATGCTCTGAAGTATACTCCCCAAAATGGCGATATACTCATTTCTGTTTATGACATGAAAAGCTCCTGGAGACTAGAAGTCAAAGATAATGGAATAGGAATTCCCGCCAAAGAACAAAGAAAACTGTTCAAGATGCACTTCCGTGGAACAAATGCCATCAACTCCAAAATAACGGGAAGCGGTATCGGTCTGATGCTGGTGCGGAAGCTGGTAAGCCTGCACAATGGAAAAATATACATTGAGAGCACCGAATGCCAAGGCAGTACTGTCAGAATCATCCTTCCCAAAGAGAAAGAACAGTTCAAGAACTTCACTCTGTCCGTTAAGGATAAGAAGACCTTCTATGAACCGGATGTCCCCACCGTTCCTTTGAAACTTGCCGGAGAACTCCGGACTGAAGACAATGACAAACTGCATCGCATCTTGATTGTAGAAGACAATGACGAGCTGCGCAACTATCTCTTCCAGTCGTTCTCTCCGATTTACAATGTACAAGTATGCAACAACGGCAAGGAAGCGCTGACCATTGTAAAACAATTCTGGCCGGGACTGATTCTTTCCGACATCATGATGCCGGAAATGCGAGGCGACGAATTATGCATCGCCATCAAGAACGATATTGAAACATCCCACATCCCGGTAGTACTGCTGACGGCACTGGGAGATGAAAAGAACATTCTCGAAGGACTCCATATCGGTGCGGACGAATATATTGTAAAACCTTTCAGCATAAACATACTGAAAGCCAGCATTGCCAATCTGCTTGCCAACCGCGCATTGCTGCGCAAGAGATATGCGAATTTGGAAATCAATACAGAAGAAGAGCCCTCCACAACTACCACTTGCTCCAACAGTCTCGACTGGAAATTCATGTCGAATGTAAAGAGACGACCTTCGTGCGGCGCTTGATCTCGCGGTTGGTGCGCTCCTGCAAATTGTTCGTGCGCAGGCGCTTCCAGTGCGATGCGGGGAAGTCCAGATAGGCTAGGGCATCGGCCTCCGCCTCCTCCCAGATCTCCGCCGCCTTCGGGCAGCATTCCTCGAGCATCTCCGCTGCGAGGTGGTAGAGGGCGCGCACCTGGTCTGCCTCCTTCGCCCTGAAGACGGGCTTCATGATCCTGGCGACGCGCCTCCTGAGGGCCCTCGATCCTGCAGCCCCTATGCAGTCCCTCATGAGGTGGACGGCGCACCTCTGCCATGCAGCGCCGAGGAACACCTCCGATATGGCGCGCTTCAGGCCTTCATGGGCATCGCTCGTGACCAGCTGGACGCCTTCCACGCCCCTCTCGCGTATCCTCTCCAGGAACTCCTTCCAGGATGCGTGCGATTCGGTGTCGACGACCGCAAGCCCCAGGATGTGCCTCCAGCCGTCCGCATCGCAGCCTATGGCCGTGACGATGGCCGTGGAGGAGACGTGCCCCTCCCTCCTGCACTTCACGTAGGTGGCATCGAGCCAGATGTAGGGCATGTCCAGCCCTCCCAGGGGACGTGCCAGCAGCTCCTCGACATCCGCATCGAGGCTCCTGGCAATCGAGCTCACCTGGTCCTTCGAGAGCCTGTCTATGCCCATCCTCTCGGCTATCCTCTGGACCTTCCTCGTGCTCGTGCCGGTCTCGTACATCTCCGCCACGGCCGCTATGAGCGCCCTGTCGGTCCTCTGGTAGCGCTCGAGGATGTCGTCGGGGAAGAAGCTTCCCTTCCTGAACCTCGGTATCCTCAGGTTCAGCATCCCCACGCAGGTATTGAGGGTCCTCGGCCTGTAGCCGTTCCTGCTGCTGCCGGAGGCCGAGCACATCTCCTCGGCCTCCGCATCCATCACGGCATTAATGACCGACTCCGCCAGCTGGCGGAAGAGCTCCTGGAGGTTGATGCTCCCGTCTGCGAACTTCGGCATCTCTCCTGCCGCGGCCGCGCACACGGCCTGCTCTGCTATGCTGTCCATCGGGCCTCTGCCCTTTCCACGAACCTGTAATTCGGCGATTCCAGATTCTAGGACAGGGGCCTTCTTCTTTCCCGCGGGAATCCCCTCAGGCAGTCAGGACCTTACACCAACAATTTCGACGCGATCGTCAAGGGCCTCGCATGACCACGGCTTGACGTATTCCATGGGTTCGTTCGTCGATTCGTGCGATTCGTAGTTCTTGTCAACCGCGATTTTTATGAAGAGTTCGTATTGCTTTTTAGAGAGCCATATGCCCAAAGGGTGAATATGCAGGACGATTGTTCGCAGCGCGGTTAGGTCCCAGCTGCCGATGTCCATTTTCTCTAAACCAACTCGGTCAAGTGGCTCGGTCACTGCGTCATAACTCGGCTTAAAGCGTGGGTTCTCGTCGCCTTTGCGGCGCGCCTCGTCGCAAATGAACTTAACCTGCTTTGTCCAGCTTTCATTATCGGGGCGCCTTTCTTCGACCCACAGCTTTAAATACTCTGTTTGATTTACATGTCGCCTAACGAATTAAGGTTAGCTGATACGCGTGAATAGGCCCTGCCCGCAGAAAACAACAGACAGGGCCTAGATACTATCCTCCTTAAAAGCGATACGCCTCGTCAACTTCTTGAAGCTCGGCGAAGCTGTCAATCTCAATGATATGCGAGGGATCGCAGCGACGAACCGTCACATCGTACTTGTCTGCCGCTTCGCGTAGAGGCACCTCATCCCAGAAAATTTGCCTATTCTCTTCGCTTGCATCAAAAGCCCTGGGCAAATCATCCGCGAGTTTCCTTCCGTCCTCTGCGGTCCAATATGAGAGGCCGACCATCTGCCAGCAAGGGTGGTCTGAACCCTTTCCAATCTTGGTGATTCGCCCTTCGCCGTTCACGTCAAAGTACCAGTCGTCGGTTGATTCAACTGGGAAGGCGAGATAGTTGGACTGATACTGGTATTTCGTTATGTAGGAGGGGTCTGTCAGGTAGAGATCGCTTTCGAAGGCATAGGCGTTCTGGAAGAAGTCCTTCGCAGCCACTGCCGAGGATATGTTGTTGGTCTCATTGTAAAGGTCATTGTCAATGAAGCGAATCTGCGGATACTTGCTCTTGAGCTGGTCGAACTCCTCCTTGAGGTAGCCTCTAACAACATAAATCTCATTGATGTCTGCCGCGATAACCGCGTCAATAAGCCTGTCAATGAAGCGCACTCCGTGTACCCTGACGAGAGGCTTTGGCGTGTTGACGGTGATTGGGAGCATGCGGCTACCAAAACCGGCTGCAAAGAAGACGGCTCGTTTAGCGCGATAGGGCTCGAGTGCCATGAAGCCGGAGGTTGTGAGGGAATTCCCATCAACAAACCCCTCGGACTGCAGTGATTCAAGCACAGATTCATCTGCGTTCTTGGCGCTTCCGCTTTCTATGGCGACAAGCGCATCGAATTCAGGCTTTGTGAGCTCACGCTGATTTGCGATACCCTGCTTAAGCAGCGATTGGGCGTAGCTGCCATACTCCTTGGCGGCGTCGCGCCAGATTCGCGCCCAATCTCCGCAGGGCGAGCCCTTGCAGGCCTTGAACAATGCCCACACGTACCAGTACCACCCGACAACGGCGACGCAGATCATGCAGTGGAGCTTCTCTTCCTCCGTTGCTGGACGACCAAAGTAAAAGGGGAGAACCTCAAGGGCCCTGTTCACGTCGTAACCAGAGCCCTGTGCCACAAAGTTGCCAAAGTCGCAGCCGTAATCTCCCATGGCGGCATACTCCCAGTCAATGAGGCAAATGTCGCCGTCCTTCACAAGGAGGTTGGGTCCATAAAAGTCGTTATGGCAGAGGACCGGCTTTCCCGCGCCTGCACGCATGGGTTCCACAAGATCGCCAATTCGACTGGCTAGGCTGTCAAAATCGTCGGGGAGCGGCCAGCCCTCTTTCTTGAGCAGGCTAGAGAGCCTTACACCCTCAGAGTAGAAGTCAAAGCTCCAGGGGGTACTGGCACCACTCGTATGAAGCTTGCGGGCAATACCGAGAGCTTGCTTTACTTGGCTGTCGTTGGAATAGTCAAAATCGGTGCAGTCGGGAATGAACCGCGAGATCTTCCATCCTGCGTGGGGGTCCTCGTAGATGTAGGAGGTGTCAAGACCAAGGCGAGAAGCTACCTTGAGCGCGTACGTTTCGGATTCCCTATTGATAATCTCATCGGTCCCAGCTCCGGGGTGACGATAGATATAACGTTCTCCTCTGCAAGAGAACAACACCGAGAGGTTCGTCAGGCCGGAGTTAAGCAGCTCAACGTCCGTAATATCATCGCGATGGCAATCGAGCGTCCTGCAGATATTGTCAAGAATCGCCGAGTCTACGTTTTCCATGAAGTCGGTATCAAATGCGCAGAGGTCATCAAGAGAGCAGAACTCGTGGATGAGATTCGCGTCCACCTTCCTTACGTACATCTTCAACTCGTCCGCATGCTCAATGTAGACGGTTTCCCAAAGCTTACCTTCGGTTTCAGGAAGATTGTACTCATTAGACAATATTTCAATATACCTCTTTGCAAAGGCGTCGTCGAGGTAGGCGGGGCCGTTCATGCGCCATGCGAGGCCATCCTCTTTTTTTGCGCCGGTGATAAGGTCTGATGATCCCAGCTCGAATGCGAGCTTGGCGTCAGTTTGGCTTCCGCTTGTCTCTGAAGCCAGGCAGTTGCTTCTGAGCTCGTATGTGTTGAAGACGTTCTCCTCATAGTATTGGTCGGACGAGCATACGTAGGAATTACCCAGGTGCTCGCGAGCTGCATAAAGGGAAGCGTTGTTGTTTCTGAAGGCGTAATCGGGGTTCTCAATGAGATGAACGCCGAGCTTATCTTCAAGGTAATAGAAGCTCTCCTTCATGGGACCAATGACGATGTAAATGTCGTTGACGCCAGCCTCATGCAGCTGGCCAATCAGCCGCTCGATGAGCACCTCGCCTCGCACTTTGAATAGCGCCTTGGGGCGTTCGAAAGATAGGGGGGCGAGACGACGACCGATGCCTGCGGCCAGGATAACTGCGTTTCTTACTCTATAGGGGGCTAAGGAGAGAAATCCTTCGTCGGTGACCGTGAGCTCCTCTGATAGCAATCCTCTCTGCTGGAGCTCTCGTATAGCTTTGTTGGCAGATCCGAGGGAGATTCCTACGAGCTGGGCGACCTCGCGCTGCGTCGTGGCTTGGTTGCGGTCCAGGGTTCTTAGGACGCCAAACTGGAGTGGTGTAAGCATCTGCGCTCCTCTTAATGCTTGGGAATCTGAATGATAACGCGACTTGAATTGTAACTCTTATGTTCAGTAGTGTAAGATTTCTGAAAAGAATGAACGCCTAGCGGGAGGAAGTTTCTTTTGACTGACGATAGCCACTCTCAGCCTGTGATCGTGATTGGCGATGCCGGAGTCGAGAATATCTGCTCAGTGCTTGACTGCGCTACATCGGCGGTCGCTTGGGCCGAGCCCATTGAGGAGGGGCTTACCAACTCTTCTTACAAGGTTATGGTCGGAGATACTCCCTATGTGTATCGCGTCCCTGGTGCGGGTACCGAGAAGATCATAGACCGAGCGAGCGAAGCCTTCTCTCAAGGCGTTGCGCGTGATCTCGGCATAGACGACACGTTTGTCTATGAAGACGAAAAGAGCGGCTGGAAGTTGTCCCGCTACATTGAAGGCTGCGTCCCCTTTGATTATCACAATGCAGGTCATGTCTCGGGTGCTATGGAGCTTGCGCGCAGACTCCATAAGAGCGGAGTCCATTCCGGATGGTCCTTTGACCTTGCGCAGAAGACATCCGAGATTGTGACCCTACTTGCTGAGGTTGGATATGGGCTCCCCAAAGATTTCGATAGTCTTTCCACCATGGCTTCCAAGCTCTCTGCCCTGGTCAAAGGGGATGACGTTTCCCCGGTGCTCTGCCACAATGATTTCTATGAGCCAAACTTCCTGGTGAAGCCTCTGGGCAGCACGTCAAAGATTTATCTGATTGACTGGGAATATTCTGCAATGTCAGATTACGCGTCTGACCTCGGCACCTTCATTTGTTGCTCTGACTACAGTGTTGGCGAGGCCCAAGATGTTCTCTCGGAGTACTTTGGCCGTCGCCCAACTGCCGCTGAGGAAGCCCACTGTCTTGCTTACGTTGCACTTGCCTCGTGGTATTGGTACGTGTGGGCCCTTTACAAGGACTGCACGGGGGACCCGGTTGGCGAATGGCAACTGCTCTGGCATGGTTATGCGGGTAAATACGGCAAGCTCGCTCTTGAGTCCTACGAGTTGCTGCGATAGGAATTGGGAGGCCTGTTTTATGGAGATAATCGGAACGGTCGTCGTCAACATCATCATGGCCTGCGCTTTGGCGGGAGCGGTCATGAGCGCACTCAAGCCCGAAAGCCCCCTCGGCAAAGAGTTCGTTGCTGGCATCGATTCCATCGGCCCCATTTTTCTACCTACAGCGGGCATTCTCGCAGCTGCACCTTTCTTCACGGCTTTCGTTAAGGCTGTGTTTGGGCCGTTGTTCAGCGCTCTGGGGGCTGATCCCGCGATGGCTGCTACGACTATCGTGGCCGTCGATATGGGCGGTTATCAACTTGCGGACGCGCTCGCGCAAACCCGCGAGTCCTGGATCATGGCTATGGCTACGGGTTATATGGCAGGCGCCACCATCGTCTTTACCATTCCCGTCGCCCTCAAGATGCTCGAGAAGACGGACCAGAAGTACCTCGCCCTCGGCGCCATGAGCGGTTTTTTAGCTATACCCGTGGGCGTTCTAGTGACGAGCACAATCATCGCTCTCACGAACCCGATTATCCGTGAGACCGTTTCTACGAATGCTCCGGCGACCTATCAGATGGCCCTCGGCTTCGGTCTCATCTTCCGCAACCTCGTGCCACTCACAATTATCTGCGTCGCTCTTGCCGTAGGCCTTAAGTGCAAGCCTGATGCGATGATTCGAGGTTTCATCGTCTTCGGTCGTGTTATGGATGCCGCCCTTAAACTCATCTTTGTATGTGCGGTCATCGAATATTTCACAGGCATCTTCACGACCGTTTTCGGCTCCTTTGGGCTTGATCCCATCATTGCTGATGAGGAGAATACCTTCCGTGCGCTCGAGGTTGCCGGAGCCATTGGCATCATGCTTTGCGGCGCGTTCCCGATGGTGTACCTCATTCGCCGTTATCTCTCCGGTCCCCTCGAGAAGCTTGGCAGTCTCGTGGGCCTTTCCTCCGATGCGACTGCCGGTATCCTCGCTGGTTCTGCAAATGTGCTGGCGCTACTTGGCATGATTAAGGACATGCGCGCTAAAGACAAGGTCATCTGCCTTTCATATAGCGTTTGCGCCGCGTTCCTCTTTGGCGATCACCTTTCCTTTACGGCGAATTTCCAGCCGACCCTCATTGTTCCGGTGCTTATGGGCAAGCTGTCTGCGGGTATCTGTGCGGTCGCGTTCTGCAATCTCCTCGCGGTGAAGAAGGCCGAGCAGCTTGAGGCTGAGGAGCTTTGCGATGATTAACCCTTTTCTCTCCTTTTTATCAGGGGCGAATCCTCAGGGCAAGTGCAACGGCCGGCAGTGGTAGACCTCCCAGGGGCACTTCCACCTGAGACGCTTGCGTGGTCTCCGGCTGAGTGAATCGCATGCCTCCTGCACCTCGCTGTCGCTGACATCGTCGAGGCTCTCGCCCTTCGGGAACCAGTCCCTGAGAAGGCCATTGGTGTTCTCGTTGGTGCCCCGCTCCCATGGATGGCGGGGATGGCAGAAGCAGGCCGGCGCACCCAGCGCCTCCTGGAGGCCCTCTGCATCCGAGAGTGAGCCCTGCCAATATAAAGGACAGCGGAATCGCAGATCTCTACGCAGCCAGCATGGCTTCCGGATCGGCCTGGAGGGCATTCCCGGAGCGGCCGGAGAACTCCTGCATGGCCTCTGCCGGCACGCGGTCCCCGATGGACTCGTGCGGGCGGAAGCGGCTGCAGCATGGCTCGATGAACTCGATCGCCCTGTGCTTCGTCGTGGATGCATCCACCGGGCGCTCGTGGCGGTGCCACTCGTTCCTGGGCGTCCCGAAGAACGACTCTAATGCGCTGGATGCGATTATGTGCCG
>OGYD01002243.1_pt1 | contig 12999 bp, 13 predicted proteins | sample 1576441 | NCBI WGS metagenome assembly OGYD01 (sample SAMEA3541537, study PRJEB24748) | human gut metagenome | biome: human gut; feature: human-associated habitat; material: faeces | place: China | collected 2012 | reverse complement strand
ACCAGTGACCCCCTGCTTGTAAGGCAGGTGCTCTAACCAGCTGAGCTATGCTCCCGCTTCAGCCGCTCCATTCGTAACGACAGGGTTTATTATACCGAAAACAAGTCCTGTTGTCAACACCAAAAATCATATTTTACCAATTATTTTTTCTTCTCCAGGTCATCGATCAATTGCTGCAGCTCCGGGCCGTCAAACCTGTACACCGCGTCGCAGAACTGGCAGGTCATCTGGCAGGAACCCTGCTCGGCGAGAATGTTCTTCAGCTCCTCTGCGCCCAAGGAAATGAGGGCCCGCTCCACCCGCTCACGGCTGCAGTAGCACTTATATTCCACCGGGTCGGACTCCAAAATCTTTACATTGAAGTCGGACAAAACGGTTTTCAGCAGGTGCTCCGGATCCGGGTCCTTGTCCAAAATGGCGGACACATTTCCCGCCGCCAGGACGCCCCCCTCCACCTTGGTGATGGTATCCTCGTCGGCGCCGGGCATCAGCTGAATGAGATAGCCCCCGGCAGCCCGGACGCTTTGGTCCCGTTCAATGAGCACTCCCAGCCCGCAGGCCGTGGGGATCTGCTCTGACTCCACAAAATACCCGGCAATGTCCTCGGCGATCTCTCCGCCCAGCAGGTCCACGGTGCCAACATAGGGCTCCTTCATGTTCAGGTCTTTAATAACGGTCATGGTGCCGCCCTGGGCGCCCACCGCCGCGCCCACATCCAGCTTGCCGTCGGGCCGCAGGGGCAGGTCCACCTGAGGATTGGTCACATAACCCCGGACATTCCCCGCCGGGTCGGACACAGCCAAAATCGTGCCCAACGGTCCGGTACCTTTGATTTGCAGGGTAAGGCTAGCGCCCTGGCCCTTCAGGGCGTTGCCCATCATAGCGCAGCCGGCCAAAGTACGGCCCAGAGCCGCCGTGGCCACCGGCAGAGTCTTGTGGATCTGCCGGGCGCGCTCGGTAAGATCGCGGCTGCTGATGGCTGCCGCCTGGACCAGGCCATCGGAGGTGATGGCTCTGACAATTCTATCGCTCATAGCTTGAAAATTCCTTCTTTATAAATTATCTATCGCGTCATTCGCTCTGTCCTGCAAATAGGCCTCGAAATCAGAGTAGCTTTCTCTATAATCATTTCCATCTTCTATCGACCAAGAAACTACCCGCTGAGACTCGTTTTCAATGCAGTAAAACCATTCGTCACAATCTTCGATGGCTATAAGGTTTTTAGGCATTCCCAATGTGCGCAGCTCCAATGTTGTATCAACAACAACCATTCGTCCATTTTTGGCAATGCCCAATGTTTCAATGCCATCCAAACCGCCAAATCCAAATTCTAATAAAAATTTCTTATATGCTTCCGTCAGTTTTGCACCCAGCCTTTCTTCGGCTTCCTTTATCATCTGCTGGGTTACAGAGGAGTGCGCAAAATCGCCCTTTTTCTCATATTTTCTGAGCAAATCAAATACCGAATCCATTTTTCAATATTCCTCCGTCACTCTCGCGTGCAGCAGAAATAAATTCGCTGCTCGCCGTCCTTAGGCCGGCGCAGGCGGCAGTCGCCGTACACGCGGATATTTCCGAACCCGGCTTCCCGAAGCCGGCCAGCTCCTCCGGGGCATAGTACCGCTGCCGGTGCAGCTCGGTATCCCGGCGGTAGCGCCCGTCCGTCCCTTTGCGGAACAGATCCACCCAATACGAGCAAATGCTGCGCCGAAACTCCGTGCGCCACACGCAGTAGCTCTCCTCCGTTTCATCCAAAAACACCTGGCCGTCCAGGCTCTGAAACTTATCCAGGGTGTTCACATCGAAAATAAGCTCCCCGCCCGGGGCGATGAACAAATGCAGCCGCTGAAAGGTCCGCTGCACATCGGAGGGAGAGGTGAGGTAGTTGAGGCTGTCCAGGCAGCAGATGGCGGCGTCCACGGTGCCGTACAGGTCCAGCCTGGGCATGGACTGGTGCAGAAAGATGGGCGCGATACCCTCCACGCTGCCGCTTTTCATCATGGCGGCAGCCAGCATCTCCTCGGAGGCGTCCGCGCCGATCATCTCGTAGCCCCGGCCGGTGAGCAGCCAGGTCATGGTGCCGGTGCCGCAGGCAAGATCCAGCACCGTGTGTACCGGGATGCGGCTGCGGGCAAAGAGCTTTTCCAGATAGTCCGCCCGCTTTTCATACCCCACATCCCCGGTGAGGGAGTCGTAGGCCCCGGCCAGGCCCTGGTATGCGTTCATTCCTCGCCGCTCTCCTTCATCTTCTCCAGAATGCTCTCATAGCCCCCGGCTCCATTGAGGAGGGACCGATTCACCCGGCTGATGGTGGCGCTGGAGGCCCCGGTCTTTTCCAATATCTCGTTATAAATCATGCCATTATTCAGCAGCGTAGCCACCTCAAAACGCTGCTCCATGGAGCGCATTTCGGAGATAGTACATAGATCCTGGAAAAAGTTGTAGCACTCCTCCTCGGTCTCCAGCTTCAAAATGGCCTTGTATAGCAGATCGCTCTTCTGTTTGGTGGCAATTTTCGACTTGGCAGGATGCAGCATGGCGTTCGCCCTCCTTTATAGTTCCTTTTCATTTTACCATTTTAGTTTGTGAAAGTAAAGCACCGAGGGCAAAATAATTCGTAACAAATTTGTAAACTTTGTGGAATTACCCTTTACCTGTCGGGTGTTTTCCTGTAAAATAATGCAGATGAAAACCCCCATAGAAATCGAGGCTATACTATGAGTTTCTTCCAGAAAATGGGTAACGCATTTTCCCGCTTTATGTACGGACGCAACGGCGTCGATTCGCTGGGCTGGGCCTCTTTGGTGGCCGTCCTGCTGCTGGATACGGCGGAGCTGATCGTCCGCAGCAAAAACGAGACGGCCCGGACGATCCTGGCCACGGCAAGCTTTCTCCTGATGGTGTGGACCCTGTTTCGTATGTTTTCCAGGAATCTTCCCAAGCGCCGCAGCGAAAACGCCTGGTTCCTCACGAAAATCGTGAACCCCCTGAAAAGTCAGCGGGCCCGCAGCAGGGATAAGGACCACAAATACTTCACCTGCCCCCAGTGCCGCACCGTCTGCCGCGTCCCTCGGGGTAAGGGAAAAATCATCATCACCTGTCCCAAGTGCGGCACCTCTATCCACGGGAAAACCTGAGCTTTTCATCCACTTCCGACCTGTGGTGCCGAAAAAGATTTTTATATGCCGCTTCTATTTCGGCTACGCTTTATATGCAGCTCCCACCTCCGGGTGGGGGCTGTTTTTTTGCAGAAAAATATCCCGGCAAATAGCTGATTTTGCCGGGATATTCCTGCATTTAGATTTCCGTGGTGAGGGACGGCCTTCCTTGCCGTTACCGCAAATTCTACCGCTTTATCGACAGTCTGTAGAACTTTTACACACTCAGTTGGTCGTCCAGCACCAACCCGGGGTTATGCTTGGTGAGGAAGCCCAACGACCATGCGCCGCAGTAGGCGATGAAGTAGCGGTCCCGAAGGTCCTGCAAAACCCGGGAGTCGGTACACAGGGTCATGTCCCGGTAGTCACCCTCATAACCCTTAATGCGGATCAGATGGCTGTACGGCAGTCCCTCCATCCGCAGCTCCACGCCGTATTCACTGCGCATACGGTACTCAAACACATCAAATTGCAGGGAGCCTACCACGCCTACCACGATGTCCTCATAGCCGCTGCCGGGGAACTTAAAGATCTGTATGGCACCCTCCTGGGCGATCTGCTGCACGCCCTTAATAAACTGCTTGCGCTTCATGGTGTCCTTGGGGGACACGGAGCGGAACATCTCCGGCTCAAAGGACGGGATGCCGGAGTAGCGGAACTTCTTACCCGGCACCGTAACGGTATCGCCGATGGAGAAGATGCCCGGGTCGAACACGCCGATAATATCACCGGCATAGGCCTCGTCCACAATCTCTCGCTCAGCGGCCATCATGGCCTGGGGCTGCGACAGGCGCATTTTTTTGCCCGACTGCACATGGTAATACTCTGCCTCTCGCTCAAATTTCCCGGAGCAGATGCGCATAAAGGCCAGGCGGTCCCGGTGGGCCTTATTCATATTGGCCTGGATTTTGAACACAAAGGCGGAGAAATCCGGAGAGAAGGCATCCACCAGGCCCTCGTCGCTTTGGCGAGACAGAGGCGGTGGGGTCATACGCAAAAAGGACTCCAAAAACGGCTCCACGCCGAAATTCGTAAGGGCCGAGCCAAAGAATACAGGAGAGAGCTTGCCGCACTGCACAGCCTCCAGGTCAAATTCCGCCCCGGCGCCCAAAAGCTCCACATCGTCCCGGAGGATGTCCGTGAGCTTCTCGCCGATAAGCTCCGGCAGGGCGGGATCATCCAGCTCCGCCTCGGTGACGGCGGCTTTTTGGGCGTGCCCCGCATCGGTGAAGTGAAGGATGCGCTTTTTCTCTCGGTCATACACCCCCTTAAACTCTCTGCCGCAGCCGATGGGCCAGTTCATAGGATAGGTGGCGATCCCCAGCTCCCGCTCTACCTCCTCGCACAGCTCCAGTGGGTCCCGGGTCTCCCGGTCCATCTTGTTCACAAAGGTGAAAATGGGGATGTGCCGCAGGGCGCAGACCTTGAAGAGCTTGCGGGTCTGGGGCTCCACACCCTTGGCCCCATCAATGACCATCACCGCACTGTCGGCAGCCATGAGGGTGCGGTAGGTATCCTCGGAAAAGTCCTGGTGGCCGGGGGTATCCAGGATGTTGATGCAGAAGCCGTTGTGGCGGAACTGCATCACCGACGAGGTAACGGAAATACCGCGCTGCTTCTCGATCTCCATCCAGTCGGAGGTGGCGGCTCTGGCCCGCTTGCCCTTGACCTCGCCCGCCTGGGCGATGGCCCCGCCATAGAGCAGGAATTTCTCCGTTAATGTAGTCTTACCGGCGTCCGGGTGGGAAATAATCGCAAAGGTCCGCCGCCGGGATATTTCTTCTTTCAATGAGGCCATAGTTTCCTCCTCCTAAGTAAAACGCAGAATCTTATTTATTATATACAAAACCGGGAGAAAAGTCTATAAATCTTCGAAAATTTTTCCCGACTTGAAGCATCATTTTGCAAAAAACACCGTTCGCTGCATTCAGGGTGCAGCGAACGGTGAAAGTTCAGTCCAGCCAAGGGGCGTACTTCTCGAAGCCAAAGAGCAAATTCTCCCGGCTGTGGCAGTCGGAGGAGAGGATGCGCTTGATGCCCCGGCGGCGCAGCTCCTCCAGGATCCACCGGGCGGGATAGGGCTCCGTGCGGTAGCCCCGGGAGATGGCGCCGGTATTGATTTCAAATACCACCGGGGCAGCGCACAAGGTATCCAAAGCCCGGAGAACAGCCCGGCGGTAGCGGGGATGGTCAGTGGAAAAAAGCGCATCCGCCTCATTGAACTTAGTCACCAGGTCAAAGTGTCCCACCACCCGGCAGCGGGTTTTTTCGTAGACCCGGGTCAGAGTATCAAAATAGTCCTCCGTGAAGGCATACCAGTCCCCGCCGTAGTGCTGCTGCACCGCTTGTTCCTGGGCAGCCCGGGAGGCATCCACAGGCAGATATTCTCCGTCCTTATACAGGTAGTGGACGCTGCCGATAACATAGTCATACCCCTCCGTGGAGGCAGGGGAATAAAAATCCTGCTCTATGCCCAGGTATATACGGATCTGCCCTGCGTATTTTTCCTGCAGCCGGCGAATTTCGGCCTTATATTCCTCCGTCCCCGCCGGGGACATACAGTAGTCCCCGTCATAGGGGGCGTAGGCGTGGCCGCTGAAGCCCAGGGCCGGGCAGCCCAGGCGCAAGGCCTCCTGCACCAGGTCCTCCGGGCGGTCCTTGCCGTCGCAGAGGTAGGTGTGGGTATGAAAATTAGAAAACTGCTCAGCCATGGTTATAGATCTTCTTATCAATGGCATAAATTTTCCCGCTAAAGGTGCCTGCGGGCGTATTCTCCAGATTCTCCGTGTAAATTTCCATACGGCTGTCGATGAGGTCCAGGTAGCTCAAAAGCTCCGCTTCAATGCACATAGGCCGCACCGCCGCGCCGAATTCCGGCTCACCGTGATGGGAAAGGATCATGTGCTGCAGCAGCACAGACTTCTCCTCCGGCGTTCCCAGGGCAGCCGCCGCCCGGCTTACGGCCTCGGCGCCCAGGACCAGGTGTCCCAGAAGCTGCCCCTTCACCGAATACTCCGCCACCAGGCCCAGAGGCGAGGTGACAAACTCCTCGCACTTGCACAGGTCGTGGAGCAGAGTGCCCGAAAGCAGCAGGCTGCGATCCAGTGCCGGATAAAGCTTGGCGTAGAAGCAGGCGGCCCGGACCATGTAGGCTGTGTGCATAAGCAACCCTCCCACAAAGCCGTGGTGCATACTCTTGGCCGCCGGAATAAGCCGAAACTGCTTACCATAGCGGCTCAGCATCTCCTGACAGAGAGCCCGGTAGTCCTCATCCTCCATGGAATTCACCGTTTCCTTCAGCCACTCCCAGGTCTCGTCCATCTGAATGGGTGCCGTGGCCACCAGGTCGCTGACCCGGTAGTCATCGTTCTCCTCCGCCAGGCGGATACGGTGAACCGTCACCTGGGGCGCCCCCCGGTACTCGGAGGCCAGACCCGCGATCCAAGCCACCTTACCCACATCGCTCTGGCTGATGGGACCCGTGTAGTCCCACACCTGGGCCGTGACCGAGCCGCTGCGGTCCACCAGGTTCAGCGTCAGGAAGGGCTTTCCCGCCGCCGTGGTGCGCTGGGCAATGTTCTGCAGAATGTAATACCCCTCAAACCGGTCGCCGGTGTTCATATCGTGTATCAGCATTATTCTCTCTCCTTTTCTTACATCCACATGGCAAAGGGCCGCAGCACAGTGCCCAGTAGTCTTACATACCATTTACGCTCTCTCCAGCCCTGCAGCGTCACCCGCTCGCTCTGGGCCATGACCCGTTCCATATCCTCCTGCACCGCCGTCACGGCGCTGCCGGAAAACAGCACGCCGCATTCAAAATGCAGCTGAAAGCTGCGGTAGTCCATATTCACGGAGCCCACGAAGCCCACATCCCCGTCGGCTACCACGGATTTCGCGTGCAGCAGGCCGGGTGTATAGGTGAATATCTTTACATCATGCTCCAGCAGCTCGCCGAAATAGGACAGGGCCACCATATAGGCAAATTTGTGGTCCGGGATGCCCGGGAGCATCAGGCGCACATCCACACCGCTGTCTGCGGCGATGCAGAGCGTGCGGATCATGGGCTCGTCAATGGCCAGGTAGGGGGTCGTGATCCAGATATAGCGATTGGCATTGGAAATAAGCTGCTGAAAAGTGTCCTCAGCGGTGTTGACCGGGTTATTGTCCGGGCCGTCCACCAGGGGCTGACAGAATTCGCCACCTTCCGGAGCGGTACGGGGCCGATAGCTGTCCCAAGACTCCCGCAGCTCGCCGCCCATACGCAGCCACAGATACATAAACTGCCGGGTTAAGCCCCAGGCCCCCTCCCCTTCCAGGCGGATGCCGCAGTCCTTCCAGTAGCCAAAGCGGACGATGAGATTGGCGTATTCATCGGCCAGATTTGCCCCGCCGGTGTAGGCGATGTCCCCGTCGATGACGGCTATTTTCCGGTGGTCACGATAGTTGAAATACAGGCGGTTTACATAGCGGTGGACGGGGTTGAACATCTGCACCCACACGCCCCTTTTGCGCAGGGCGCTGATCTCCTCCGGAGGCATGGTCATCATGCTGCCGAAGTCATCCAGGATCAGGTTCACCTCCACCCCGGCGGCAGCCCGCTCAGTGAGAATGGTGCAGATGCGGTCCCAAATTTCACCCTCAGAGGCGATGTAATACTCCAGGAAAATAAAGCGCCGGGCTGCTTTCATCCGCTCCAGCAGATCCTCCAGGTATTCCTCGCCTGTGGGGAAATAGGTCATATCGGTGTTTTCAAACAGGGGCATATCCTGCCGCCGCAGATACGCCGCCAACCGCCCCCACCGGGGCCAGCGGGCTGAAAGGTTCTCCTGGGCGCTTTGGCTGCGCCGCTTCACCTCCTCCGTCTCCGGAGGCATGGGGATGGGCTTCAGATCCAGCTTCTTTTTAACCTGGTTTCCGTTCCAAAGGAAGTACAGTATCAGTCCCACAACGGGGACCAGCATAATGAGCACGATCCAGCCGGGCTTATAGGTGCTGCTGCCCGACCGCATATAGATGCGCACCACACACAGCACCGCGATTATCTCCAGCACGGAGTAGCCGATGTACATTTTCTGCCGGAGCACCTGGGTCAGAGCGATGACCAGCGCAATTTGCAGCAGCAGCAACACCGCCACCAGCGCCAGGCGCAGGGCGGCCGCTATCCGTCGCTCTGTTTTCCGCTGAATATGTTTCATGGCGGCATCCTTTCTTTTTGAAAATATGGGCAGGACTGCTCTTGCCGGGCAGTCCTGCCGAAAAAACGGTTCAGCGCTTAGCGCGCAGCAGGTCCTGCTGGATCTGCCACAGCTTTCGGGAGAGGTCCACATAGTATTTGTGGGGATAGTCGAAGCGCTTCACCTCGTCCCAGAGGGTATCCACCTGCTGGCGGCAATACTCCCGAATTTGCTCCAGAGAGGGGCGCTCATACACGCACTTACCCCCCAGGAAAATGGGCACCTGCAGCTCCCGGGCGGTAAAGTTATACACGGTCTTGGTCTTCCAGGTAGCCTCAGGGTCAAAAAGCTCCATGTCGCCGGTGTCGTCCATCTGCTCGTCATACACGGTCATGTAGTCGGCAATGGCCTTGCCGGTGTCGCGGCCATAGAAGCGGTAGAGCTTCTTAAAATGGGGCACGGTGATCTTGCCCACATTTTCGCTGACCTTGATTTTGGGGATAATGTTCCCCTCCTCGTCCTCCACAGCGGCCAGCTTGTACACGCTGCCGAACACCGGCTCACTCCTGGCGGTGATCATCCGCTCACCCACGCCGAACATATCGATCTCCGCCCCCTGGATCAGCAGATCCTGAATCAGATACTCGTCCAGGGAATTGGAAACGGATATTTTACAGTCGGTCCAGCCGGCATCGTCCAGCATTTTCCGGGCTTGGCGGCTGAGGTAGGTCATGTCGCCGGAGTCCAGGCGAATGCCGCACTTGGTAATGCCCAGGGGCTTTAAAACCTCGTTAAAGGCGCGGATGGCGTTGGGCACGCCGGACTTCAGGGTATTGTAGGTATCCACCAGGAGGGTAGCATTGGTGGGATAAATCTCGCAATAGGTCTTGAAGGCCTCGTACTCCGAATTGAACATCTGCACCCAGGCATGGGCCATAGTGCCCCCGGCGGGGACACCGTACATCTCATCGGAAATGGTGCAGGCAGTGCCGTGGCAGCCGCCGATATAGGCAGCCCGGGCACCTACGATAGCCGCATCCGCACCCTGGGCCCGGCGGGAGCCGAACTCCAGCACCGTGCGGCCACGGGCAGCCCGCACGATGCGGTTGGCCTTGGTGGCAATAAGGCTCTGGTGATTGATGGTAAGAAGCGTAAAGGTCTCAATGAGCTGGGCCTCAATGGCCGGAGCGCGCACCGTGACCAATGGCTCCCGGGGAAAGACCGGGGTGCCCTCGGGGATGGCGTAGATATCGCCGGTAAAGCGGAAATTCTCCAAATAGGTCAGGAAGTCCTCGTCAAAGAGCTTGCGGCCCCGGAGATACTCGATGTCCTCCTTGGTGAAGTGGAGATTCTCAATATAGTCAATGAGCTGCTCCAATCCCGCCACGATGGCAAAGCCGCCCTTATCCGGTACAGAGCGGAAAAACACATCGAAATAGGTGATACGATCCTTGTAGCCGTTTTTGAAATAACCGTTGCCCATGGTCAGCTCATAAAAATCGCAGAGCATGGTCATGTTCAGTTTTTCTTCCGTTTTCATGGAACACCTCATATAAATTCGGCCGCGGTACGCTCACCACGGTTCGCCTGTACGCACGGCATGATGTAGTCATCGCAGAATTCGTCGATGATGTCGACGATGTAAAGCTTGGAAGCTCCGCAGGAGATGGCTCTTTCTTCCAGACCGTCCAGTTCTTCCTCCTGACCGCAGTCGATGCAGCAGCAGATGACTTCGTAATCGTAATTCTCCTTCAACCAGGGAATGATGGCGGTGGTGTCCAGACCGCCGGAGTAAGCTAAGATAACTTTTTCTTTCATGGGCTTTTTTTCCTTTCTGTAAATCATTAACTGCAATCAATATACAACATATGCAACGGAAAAGCAAGTGAAAAAATATACATATATTTCAAATAAAAATGCATATACATGTACAAAGCATACAGAATAAAAATAGGGAAAACCTATATAAATTAAGGAAAAAAGAAATCCAAAACAAGAAAAACGTTGCATAAATAGTAAAACAGTGCTTGCATAAAAGAAAAAACGGATGTATAATTATGCAAGAATATTTCTAAAAAGCGGACAAAAAATACTTTACTATGGCAAAGAGGTAGACTAATATAGGAATATAGTGTGAAAAGATTTTTTGCAGGAAAAGGAAAGGCGGAATACGAATATGATAAAAGCAGGAATCATAGGTGCGACCGGTTATGCGGGAAATGAGCTGGTGCGTCTTCTGATGGGACATAAAGAAGTGGAAATCAAATGGTACGGTTCCAGAAGTTATATAGATCAGAAATACGCAGAAGTATATCAGAACATGTTTGAGATCGTGGATGACGTGTGTATGGACGACAATATGGAAGCACTGGCAGAGCAGGTGGATGTGATCTTTACGGCGACGCCGCAGGGATTTCTGGCAGGCATCTTAAACGAAGGACTTCTTGAGAAGACAAAGATCATCGATCTGTCCGCGGATTTCCGTATCAAGGATGTTGCGGTATATGAAAAATGGTACAAGATCGAGCACAAGAGCCCGCAGTTTATCGAGGAGGCGGTGTATGGTCTTTGCGAGGTGAACCGCGATAAAGTGAAACATGCGAGACTGGTTGCCAACCCGGGCTGTTATACAACCTGTTCGATTCTGACGGCATATCCGCTGGTGAAGGAAGGACTGATCGATCCGGATACCCTCATCATTGATGCGAAGTCCGGTACCTCCGGCGCTGGGCGCGGCGCGAAGCTGCCGAATCTGTTCTGCGAGGGCAATGAGAATATGAAGGCGTACGGCGTCACGAGCCACAGACATACACCGGAGATCGAGGAGCAGCTCGGCTATGCGGCAGGCAGACCGGTTGTTGTGAATTTTACACCGCATCTGGTGCCGATGAACCGCGGAATTCTGGCGACAGAATATGCCACCTTAACGAAAAAGGCGGACGGAAGCCTCCCTTCTTATGAGGAGATCAAGGCGGCTTACGATAAGTATTATGCGAAGGAAAAGTTCGTCCGCGTGCTGCCGAAGGATACGTGCCCGGAGACAAAATGGGTTGAGGGAAGCAATTATGTGGATATCGGTTTTAAGATCGATGGGCGCACGGGAAGAATTGTGATGATGGGAGCACTTGACAATCTGGTCAAGGGCGCAGCCGGACAGGCGGTGCAGAACATGAATCTGCTGTTTGGATTTGACGAGGCGGAAGGGCTTTGCCTGGTGCCGATGTTCCCGTAGATACAGAGCGAAAACAGAATCCGGGAAGATATTCCGAATGCGGAGGCAGCGGGAAAACAGACCGGAAATGATAAAGAGAAGAGATGGAAGTATGAAAGAGACAGAACCGGTCATCCGCGTGATGACAATGGATGATTTTGAAGCGGTACATGCATTATGGATGGAGATTCACGGATTTGGAATCCGCAGCATCGATGATTCCAGAGAGGGCGTGGAGCGTTTTATAAGACGGAATCCGACCACCAGCATGGTGGCGGTGGCGGAGGGGAAGATTGTGGGTGCGATTCTCTGCGGACATGACGGAAGAAGAGGCTGCCTGTATCATGTATGTGTGCAGGAGGCGTACCGCAAGCACGGAATCGGACAGAAACTTGTGGGTGCCTGCGTGGATGCGCTTGCCGCAGAGCATATCAACAAGATCAATCTGATTGCATTTAAGAAAAATGAAGTCGGAAACCGTTTCTGGCAGGGACTCGGGTGGACTTTCCGCGAGGATGTCAACTATTACGAATACGTCACAAACGAGGACAATATTACGACCTATAATCCATAGGAAGAAAAGGAGTGCGGAATGATAAAGACGATAAAGGGCGGAGTAACCGTAGCAAAAGGATTTTGCGCAGCCAGCACGGCGGCCGGCATCAAATATCAGAACAGACAGGACATGGCAATGATCTACAGCGAGGTTCCCTGTGCGGTGGCGGGAACTTTTACCACGAATCTGGTAAAGGCGGCGCCGGTAAAGTGGGATCAGAAGATTGTATACGAGACCAAAAAGGCACAGGCGGTCGTGATCAATGCGGGGATTGCCAACGCATGTACCGGCGAGGAGGGAATGCGCTACTGCAGGCAGACAGCGGAAAAAGTTGGCGAACTGCTTCCGGTTCCCAAGGATCAGGTGCTCGTGGCATCGACCGGAGTGATCGGCATGCAGCTTCCGATGGAGCGCATCTGTGCGGGAATTGAGGCGATGGTTCCGGCATTGTCGGGGGGGACAGAGAGCGGTCATGCGGCGGCGCAGGCGATCATGACGACGGACACCCACGAGAAAGAGATTGCGGTGGAAGTCATGCTTGGCGGTGTTCCGGTTACGATCGGCGGCATGTGCAAAGGCTCGGGTATGATTCATCCGAATATGTGCACAATGCTCGCATTTGTGACAACGGATGTGAATATCTCCAAAAAGCTTTTGCAGGAAGCGCTGAGCGCTGACGTGCAGGATACCTTCAACATGGTTTCCGTAGACGTGCAGGAATTGATCAGACAGATAAAAGCGCACGAAGCGCCAGATTTGATTTTTCTTGCAAATCCTAATAATCCAACAGGAGTATGTATTTCATTTGATATTCTCTCACAGATAGTTTTTCTTTGCTGTGAACATAGAATTACATTGGTGATTGATGAATGTTTTATTGAATTTACGAAGTTAATT
>OGYD01002234.1_pt1 | contig 13060 bp, 9 predicted proteins | sample 1576441 | NCBI WGS metagenome assembly OGYD01 (sample SAMEA3541537, study PRJEB24748) | human gut metagenome | biome: human gut; feature: human-associated habitat; material: faeces | place: China | collected 2012 | reverse complement strand
AGGAAATATTCCTTTTCTACCGGATACTCTTCTTCATCGGCATAGTATTCCTCGCCGTCTTCTTCTCCGGTATATTCTTCCTCGTCCCAATCGTAACCATCCTGTACGTCTTCTTCCCAGTTACGGTCCGGACGTTTTGTATGGTTAAATAATTTTTTCATCTGATCTATCCCTTCTGCTCATAATTCTCGGTGTAATAATTCCGTAACATTATAGCATTGTATTTTCCCCACATCAAGGCATTCACCCATTTCTTCAGAATTTCTTAAATCTTTCTAATATTATGGACTTTCTTTTCGTATAATAGTAAAATCAATATAACTCTTTTTACCACTACATTATTGAATTACCTGAAACGGAGAGAATACATGAAACGAAACAATAACAACCATAATATCCACGCATCTTCTGTGAATGACATGCCGGATATTGAGATTGTAGATCTGGAAAACGACACAATGCAAGACACAGATTCTGGTAATTTCCATTCCGGGAATACTCGTTCCGGTTCTGTGCACAATTTCCATACCGATTCCGATGACGACATAGAAGACCTTTACGTAGATGCCGATGAAGAAATCCCTGAGGGCGAAGAGTCTGCGGCCCCTGCCGGTATCCGGCGCTTTCTGAATTTTCACGTACTGTTTGCTCTCGTGCTTCTTATTGTTGTCGGCGTGGTAGGATACCGCGTCACACACTGGGGACAGAGGATCAGCCAGTCCGACATCTTCAAGGACGGGCAGGGTTCCTACGACGACAGTTGGGATTCCATCCTTCCCCTGACCGACGAAAACGGTCAGATGATCATTAATGATGCTTCCAATATCGTTGTCTTCGGAAATGCTCCCTTCGCAGATGACAGGGACTCTTCCGACAATCTGGCCAATCTGATCGCCAAAGAGACCGATACCACCGTTTATAACTGTTCCATCAGCGGAAGTTACCTTGCTGCACAGCAGTTAAACTACGACCCCACCGTTGCCCCCATGGATGCTTACTGTCTCTACTGGTTGGTGAACCTGGCCGTTGGGGTTCCTCTGGATGGCTACTACACCGATGCAGCCAATGCTCTGGGCGACAAGACACCGGCCGAAGCAGAGGAAGTAATCAACACACTGAAAACTCTGGATTTCAACACGATCGACACCGTTGCCATTATGTATGATGCTACCGATTATCTGTCCGGCAATGCCATGTACAGTGATGAGAATCCCACGGATCCCACGCAGTTTACCGGCAATCTGGAGGCCAGCATTGAAGTATTGCAGAACTATTACCCCCAGATCCGCATTATCGTTATGTCTCCGACCTATGCATATGCTGTGGATGAGAACGGCGACTATGTAAGCTCCGATATGTATATTTACAACGGCCGTGATGTCTTATCCACTTATGTGATCAAGGAATGTTACTCCGCCAATATCCACAGCGTATCCTTCATGGATAACCTGTACGGCAGCATTACCGAAGACAATGCCGATGAATATCTTGTCGACAATCTGCACCTGAATGTAAAAGGACGTAAGCTCATCGCCAAACGTTTTGAATACTTCCTGAATTACTATTCCAAGGATTATGCATCCCAGGAAAAATAATTCCGGTCAAAAAAGGCTCCCGAAGCAGCCAGTTACTTTGCTGCTCCGGGAGCCACTTGTTTTTCCCTGAAATCTCATTCCTTCATAAAGTAATACAGATCCACTGTGGAATCTTTGTAGATCACATATCCGTGCATTCTTCCGAATTCTTCGAATTCCTGATCCTGCATCTTCCCCACCAGTTTTTTATCTTCCGACAGGATCACATAGGCACAGGCCTCTTCTCTGGCCAGTTCTGCCAGCTCCTGTGCATCAATGACCTCCTGCTCCATAACATCATAAAGATCATTCTGCACCGTCCACTTGCTCACCATAATGTCCCGGCCGTAGGGCATACAAATCACATTGGAATACTGTCTCACATACTGCAGCAGTTCTCCCGGGAATGCCGCCATGACTTCTCTGCCCGGAACCTCAATGGTATCACAGATATCCACAACGCTCTGGGGTACATGATACGCATTTTCCGCCTTCTGAAAATTGGGATTCCTGTAGATCAGACTGCCGGATATCGTAAACAGCACAATAGCCAACGTTATCCCCACATATCTTTTTCTACCGCCGAGTTTTCCACAAAGCTGCACCGTACCGAAAGCAATCACCGGTGTCACAGGCAACAACCACAGGATCCGGTAATAGATTTCCCCATCCGCCATCTGAGAGACGATCTTCGCCACCAGCGGATTAAAAAAGACAAGCAGCAATACTAACGGCACATAAAGAAACATCACCCGGATATATTTTCTTTTCTCTGTGAGCCACAGATACAGCAGACTCACCAGGAACCACAGAACGATCAGTCCGGTCCCCATATATTCCTGAAACAGCTTTAAAGCATCCATTCTTCTCCTCCGGCCCTATCATCCCAACAGCAAATACATTCCGGCATACACAATGCAGGGAATACAACAGCCGATCAATGGCAGTATGAGTTTCCATTTTCTGTAACTGACCGCACCACAGAGCCCGGCCGTTCCCACCAGCATGCATGCCAGCAATGCTCCCATGGTACTGGCCAGACAGCAGGCCGTCATCACAGATCCCAACAGCACCCAGAAACCGACAGTGATCTTCTGTTCTTCCTGTATTTTTCGAAGCAGTGTCAGCAGCAGGAAAAATATCATAGGGATCAGGATACTTCCCAATGCAGCCTTCCCCTGTCTGCTCCTGGCAATCATAAAATTCTCTACAGTATAATAAGAATAATCTCCGAAAAGCACCAGCACTTCCGTACAGAGTAAAAATGCAGGCAACGCCCATTTCTTCCGGTATGCGCCCTCTCCTGCGAATAATACCCTGCTTCCCAGAAGATAAAATACTCCGTAAGTCATGGAGATCAGAGCGACCGGCACCAGAGTCTTCGCCACGATCACCGTAGTGATGCCGGTCATCTGGGCCAGCCATGCGATCCAGATGGGAAAAGGTGCCAGCCCGTGTCTCACATCCAGTTCCGTATGCATTCCCGTATAAGGGATCTTCTGATACATCCTGCCGGATTCCTCTGCCGCTGCGGAGATTGCCACATAATAGGCATCGTCACCATCACCGTAGACCATCAACACTGCCAATACCAGCTGTACCAGCAAGAGCACACCAGACAGCACCCACAAAATAATCTCTGCTTTCTCCGGCTTTGCTTCCCGGACTGCCCGCAGAGTACGGGACTGCCGGAAATACCGGACCGTTGCCGCTGCCAGCAGCACCAGGATGAAGCCGCAATAAGCTACGGTCACCATCCACATACGGCCTTCCAACAGGATCACCGGCACACAGATCACCTGAAATCCCGCCCATAGCAGCATCTGACCGCTAATCCACAGAAATACCGGATTTCTACAGGGTTTATCCACATTTAAAAAACACTGGGCCTTGGCCTTGAGCGCAGCTGCGTGGGGGACCTGCTGGTATCGCTACCAGCAGAACGGCAAGCCACAGCAAACGAACTGCGATCATGTTTCAACCTCATTTCTGTCTTCTTATCATTTCATTCCTTATCTGGAAAACATATATATCATATCTCCGTGCACGCCTTCCGAAAGCAGAAGTTCCTCCGACGTATAACCATACTTATCCCGGAGCACAGACACTGTTGCTTCTTTATCCACACCCGGTTTGATCAATACGATCACCCGGTCCAGTGCCTCCACGGATTCCGTATCCTTACGTTCCTTCAGTTCCTCTGCCGTTACCAGCAAAGTTTTGGTGTAATGCATAAATTCCGGCAGGTTCTCATAATAGCCCACTCCCGCATAAACGCAGATGCATGGGAACTCCTCATATTCTTCCGCCAATGCTTCCTGTCTGGCATATCCCTGATAGAGGTATTCCCCATCATAGGCCGCAAGCCGCAGCCCCTGTACCACCACGAGCAACAGCACCAGCATGCCTCCCACGATCTGTTCTTTCCATCCGGAGATCTCTGTCAGTTTTTTTCCAAGGAGACACAATAGCAAAGCAAGCAGCAATGCCACAAACGGAAACAAAGGCATAATATAGCGGTCCACCAGATACGGTGACATGCGGGATGCCAGCAGAAAATATCCGGCCACCGGCACCATCAGCATCCAGGCCGCATCTCTTCCGGAATTTTCACCTTTCTGTTCCTGTTTCCCGGCCCGGAAGCTCAGATACAGCTTTCCCAGAAGCAGGATTGCGCCGGCGGCACATCCGCCGGTCAGAAGAGGTGCTCCCACTGTCCGATCCGCCAGAATTCTGCCAAATGCAGCCAGTCTCTGTCCGTAACCGGCAAATCCGGAGGCCAGATTGCCGAGAGCTTCCGTCCCTCTTCCGCTGGAGAACACATCCGAAATTGCAAAAGGGAACAATACCAGTCCGATCACTGCAGCGATCACCATGGACCGGATATAGCACCATAATTCTTCGTTCCTGTGCCGGTACAGCAGGATCACTGCGGTAACCGCCGCCAGCAGAAGGCAGTAAAACAGGAAAAAATACTGTGTCAGGAAACCCAGCACCGTAATAGCGATAAGACCCTTGTTTTTCTTGTCAAACCCGTTATTCTTCCATTTTTCCACATGGACGGAAAACAGGGCGACACACAGACAGGAAAGCAGCCCATACATACGGATCAGCAGCACCGTACCCAGTGCTCCGGTACTCATTCCATAGAGAAGCACCGCCAGGATCCCCAGCTGTCTTCCCTTTCCTTCCAGGGAAAAAACATCTACCAGCTGTCTCCCAAGCCGCAGTAAAAGCCACAATGTAATTCCCAGGCAGACCAGATTGATGCTGCATCCAAGCCACGGTGACAATGTTCCCCGAAAGACAGAACTCATGGTATGCAACAGCATAAAATGTACCGGCGGATGATTGTCATCTTTTACATTAAAATAAACCGACAGGTAATCAAAGGCATCTTTCTGATCCACCGTAACATAATCCTGAAACTGCCGGTCCGTGATCCAGACCGGTTCCTCATAGACATCTGCTTTATAAGACAACAGTTTGCTGTTTCCCCGGTTCCTAAGCACATCTGTTACTGTATTTTTCAGATTCTCCAGAGCCTCTCCCGCACTGTCCCCCTCGATCTCTTCGTTCACGAATTTGGCCAGACGCCCTTCCGGCTGGGTAGGTACGATCCAGGGATTATACCTGGCATTTGCCAGTTCAAAGCTCAGAAGTTCGTCCATGTGATAGCCTTCCTTCCGGCTGGCTCCCGCACCCATCAATACCAGGCACAATATAACTGCCAGCAGTTCCGGCAGGATTTTTTTCCATTTATCCCGTTTTTCCTGTCCAATCATAGGAATCTTCCCATCTCCGTTATTATTCATTATCCATTACCCGATAGAGATAAATGCGGTAATAGCTGTTCTCTGTCTCAAAGGCCTCCGGCCTCATCAGTTCCAGACCGGTATCCTCACTGTGATCGATATAGGCTGCCGACAACAGATAGCTTCCGCCCAGCTGCCTCAGACTTTCCGCATCGATCGTATAGTCCTGAAAATAAAAGCCGCCTTTTTCGATCGTATAATAGCCGGGGCATTCCGCGCTGAACAAATAGCAACGATTCCCCCAATGGTCAAAGCTGTCTTCCAGATATTCACTCTTGTCCAGCTCCGGTGCAATGATCTCCCGGAAACGGTGCTTGTACTCCAGAGAATAGTTATTTGAATAGCCGTCCAGACAGTAAAATCCATGATACAATGCCGCAGCGGGATCGATCCCCAGACTTACGACCCGGTAATCCTGTGGTTCTTCCCCGGTATTCTCCCGCAGGTACTCCTGTACCTGATCCAGCACATCCACGGCATAATAATCCCGGAAGCTCATGGCTGCATAATTCCGGTTCACCAGTTTTTGCAGATTGGGCTTCAGATTGCTCTCCAGCAAAATCTTCCCGGCTGTTGCCACGGTAAGAAGCATTGCGGCCATTACGATGATCCCCAGGATCATACCGTTCCTGCGTCCGTTCCCTGTTTTCTCCGCTCCTGTGTCGCTTTCCGGGAGCTGTTCCGCCAGCAATAACAGGCTGCACCCCAGAATAAAATACCACAGGCAGGGACTCAGCCACAGGACTCTGTTGGCCTGAAAGCCCTTCAGAGCACCCAGACTGGAACGGATAGCGATTCCGATACTGCTGTCCCACAGTGCGGCCACTGCCGCAAAGCCTGCAATAACGGCCAGTGACAGGCCCACGGCTTTCCATAACCGTTTTTCCCCGCCCTCAGGTACATTCTTTTTATCCGCTATGTCCTTCTTCGTTGCCCGATTTAGGAAAAATAAAACAACTGTTGTCATCAACAGCACCACGAGGATCAGTCCATGATAATCCACACTGTGCTGTCCTCCCTGCAGGAGGTTTGTTTTCAACTGACTGAAAAAGTCCACCGGGCTGAGCAGATATTCCGATTTGTGAGAAATCTCTTCTCCCTGTCCTCCGGACAGCTGAAGCAATAACGAACCGTTCTCAACGATATACGTAAGCAGCAAAATCCCCCAGGCTGCAGCCTGTCCGGTGGAGAACTGTTTCCTTTTGTCCACCAGTGTGACGATCTCCCATACCGCCCAGATTCCCAGCACAGCAAAACCGGATAACACCAGGGAAGAATTACATCCGAAAAGCAGTACATAAAAATAACAGAGAATCCGAAAATTCTTCGGTCTGTCCTTTTCCCCCAGTCGCAGTACACAATACATTAACAGCGGCAATCCATACTGGGACAGCCCGTACACCGGCAAAAACGGCAGATACGCATACATACATCCGGTCAGCATGGCTATGAAACCGACAAGTCCTTTTCTTCTCCGCAGTGTTTCCGATGTTTCTCCGGCCCATCCAAGCAGGCAGAACATTCCCAGATATCCGGCAAAGCTGCCAGCCACCTGCATGCAGGCCAGTGCCAGTTCCGCAGGCAGCCACCGGTATAACAGCACACAGGCGGGGGCCGGCATGGTAAGCGCTGTTTTTGCTGCACCGTTCATGAATTCCGGCAATACACCGCTGCCATCCCACAGATGTCTTGCCTGCAGAAGATAGGCGATCACTTCACCGTCCAGCTGATCGTGATACACGAACACAGAGTCCTTCCCTAATACAAGATACGGAACTCCCATAAAAAATACTGCCAACGCTCCCAGAAAGAACCAGACTTTTTCTGATTTCTGCGTTTTCACTTTTGTTGTCATCTTCGTCATGGTTCCTCCTTCCCGCGTTTCTGCTGTCACAATTCTATTATTTCTCCGGGTTGTCTTCTGTATCTCCGGCGCTTATGGTCCTATCGGTCCAGAGGATCATTCCCACAAGCCACAGAGAACCCGGCAGCAATCCGTTCTTGTAATCCAGGCATCCGGCATCCCGCATGGTATACCACAGGATCATGCCTGCCGCGGTGATCACACAGACTCCTGAGATCTTCCAGAACAGGCTTCTGTCCGGTACTGTTTTTTCTTTTTTCTGTCGGAGCATGGCAATGATCCCGCATATCATGCCGCTCACGACCACAACAGCGATTCCCGACAGGAACCACCAGCTGCTGTATTTTAACAAAAGCTCTGTCAGCCTTGGATCTCCCGTCATCATAATGTCTACATTTCTGCCAGAGAAGGAGTCATATCCCCTGCCGTCCAACAGCAGCTGCAACAGTACCGTAGGCATGGCATATCCGAGGCAATCCCAGGCGATCTGATGGATATTGTCTGAAGTATACGTCTTCAGATAATACCCGGCATACTCTCTGAATATCTTCTGTGCTTCCGCCTTGCCGAAACGATCCTCCAGCGTCTTTTGTATGCCGGACTCCATGGTTCCCGCATAATACCCGGCATTCCTCATCTCTTTCCAGGTCATCCAGGTACGTAGCTGTTCCGGCCATTCATCGTATTCTTCTTCCTCTCTCATATGCGTCCAGCTGAACCGGCGCATCATGGCGGCGCTCACCGTATTCTCCGCCTTCCCGTAGCTGCCCGGTGTCTGCCACATGGGCACCAGCGTGAATAAAATTCCCGCCATTGTCAGAAGGAGCAAAAGTTCCCGGCCTACTCTCTTTTTCTCCGTCTTTCTGCTCCGTAGCTGCCACAGATGTATCAGCCACAGAACAATAAGCGGTACCAACCCCAGATACAGATTCTCCACCACACACAGTGTACTGAGCGCCCACCAGATTCCGGCTTCGAACAGACCATGTAACGGTCTGGCCGGCGCTGTCGTCTCACCATCCTCCGCCACAGCATCCTGCCGCAGGATCCGGATCACCGCCGACAGTTCCAGCAGTAAAAAGGAATATCCCGGAGAATTCGGCAATACGGCCAGATGACTTTGCATGGCACTGGGAAAGGTCAGAAGTGCCAGGCTTCCCCAGCACAAAAATATCTTTTTCCCTGTCACTCCGCATGCCCGTAAAAATACTACACCGGCATAAAATGCAATCAGGATCTGTACCGTATATACAAAAAAAGTATAAGGGATAGAACTTATGGATTCTATCCCTTTTACAAGCATCAGAAAAAGAGGGTAGCCGATCCCCATGTAGTCATCACACACAAGTGTCTCTGACGCTTTCAGCCATGTGTAGCTATCGCCGAATTCCGGAAAAATTCCAAAGGATCTGACGCCCCAGCAAATTCCCAGAAGAATCTGCACGGAGACACCCAGGAACAGAAATCTGCCTGCAACCTGTGCAGACGCTCTGCCAATTTTTTGCATGTTACTGCTCCTCTAATTCAAAAAAGTTTTTCACCAGTCCACAGATGAAATCCACCTGATCCAGTGTCAGCCCATAGTACATGGGAAGTCTTACCAGGCGCTCGCTCTCTCTGGTAGTATAACGGTCCTCGCCGTGGAACCGGCCGAACTTCTGTCCTGCGGGAGAAGTATGCAGCGGGATATAATGGAATACCGTAAGCACACCGTTCTCCTTCATATAGCTGATAAATCTTGTTCTCTGTTCCAGATCTCTTGCCTTAATGTAGAACATATGCGCATTATGCACACAGCCTTCCGGTACGGTGGGCAGGTCGATCTTTCCCGCTTTCTTTAAGGGAAGCAGCTGCTCATAATAGCGGTTCCAACAGGCAAGTCTTGCCTCATTGATCTCATCAGCGATCTCCAGCTGTGCATAGAGATAAGCCGCATTCATATCACTGGGAAGATAGGAAGATCCGTAATTTACCCAGGTATATTTATCAATCTGGCCCCGGAAGAACTTGCTGCGGTTGGTTCCCTTCTCCCTCATGATCTCCGCTTCTTCCACATCCTTCTTATCACGGATCAGCAGTGCTCCGCCCTCACCCATGCTGTAGTTCTTGGTCTCATGGAAGCTGTAGGCACCGAAGTCACCGATGGTTCCCAGTGCTTTTCCCTTGTAAAATGCCAGCACACCCTGTGCGGCATCCTCTACTACCTTTAAGTTATGTCTTTTTGCGATGTCCATAATGGTGTCCATCTCGCAGGCCACACCGGCATAATGCACCGGAACGATGGCTTTCGTCTTCTCCGTGATGGCATCCTCGATCAGTGTCTCGTCAATGTTCATGGTATCCGGGCGGATATCCACGAACACAGGAACCGCACCGCGCAGTACAAAGGCATCTGCGGTGGATACGAAGGTGTACGCAGGCATGATCACTTCGTCCCCGGGCTGAATGTTACACAAAAGTGCTGCCAGTTCTGTCGCATGGGTGCAGGAGGTCGTCAGCAGGCATTTACCGGCTCCGGTCCTCTCCTCGATCCAGGCATTACATTTTTTCGTATATTCTCCATCTCCGCAGATCTTCTGATTTTTTACACATTCCTGAATATAATCTGCGGCTTTATCCACATAAGGCGGTACGTTAAACTTAATATCAATCTCTCTCATAACACATCCTCTTTTCTACTGTCTTTTAGCTTTCTCTATGTTCCCGCTTCCAGCTTCCTACAGCTGTCCCAGGCACATTTTCCGTCACATGACTGATAATATATTTCGGTCTTCCCTTGACTTCTTCATAGATTCTGGCAATATAATGGCCAATCACACCAAGGCTTAACATAATAAATCCGCCAATAATGAGGATCAGCAGGATCACCGTGGTAAAACCTTCCACCGCCGTTCCCATCAGATAGCGCACCAGGGTCTGAATCGCCAGGATCACACTGAACAGGATGGATACCCCGCCCATGATCGTCACCAGCTGCAATGGCAGTGTGCTGAAGGAAGTGGCATTGGTAATGGCATATTTCATCAGACTCCAGAAGGACCACTTGCTCTGTCCGTATTTCCGCTCCTGTACTTCATATTCCACAGTCTCCGTACGGAACCCTGCCCAGAAGGTCAACGCCCGGAAAAAGGTATTGCGCTCCGGCAGTTCCAACAGGACCTGTACTACTTTTCTGTCCAGAAGTTTGAAATCGGAAGAAGCATTCATGTCCATCTTGATCAGTTTGCTCATGATCTTGTAAAAAAGTCCGGCAGACAACTTATATCCCAGACTCTCCTTACCGCGGTCGGCCTTGATACCTTCCACGATCTCGGCACCCTGCTGCCATTTTTCCCACATCTGTGGAATCACCTCAGGCGGATGCTGCAGATCACAGTCCATAACGATCACCGCATCCCCCGTAGTCAGCTCCAGGCCTGCAAAAATTCCAGCTTCCTTTCCGAAATTCCGGGAAAACTCCGCTCCCCGTACTCTCGGATTCTTGGCCGATTCTTCCTTAATACGTTCAAAGGTTCCGTCCTTCGAACCATCACTGATAAATACCAGCTCATAATCGATCCCGTGCTGTTCCAGCAGTTCCCCCAGTACTTTTGCGGTATTGGCAATATTCTGTTCTTCGTTATATGCCGGTAAAACAATCGATAATAATGACATCCTCTAATCCCTTCCGCAGTTCTCGGTCTTGACATACAGGATTCCATCCACAACCCTGGTGGAATTCGCTCCCGGAAAAGTATCCATGTCAATGTATTCCTGCGTCATATAAATCTCACCCACAGTATCCGGATCCAGAAAATTCAGGGTTGCGCCCAGATAGTTCTGCATAAATGCCTGATAATCCGCTCCCTTATAGATCAGATAGTCTCCGCTGAGACCGATCATACCGTCCGTGACTTTTCCGGTAATATCCGTAGTGGGGAATTCATCATACCCGATGACACCCACCAATGCAATGGGAATTCCCTGATAGTACCCTTCCGTCTGCTCGATCCTGTCCAGCAGACGTACACAGTACGCATAGGTCTTCTCGTATTTTTTCTCCAGATTGGAATATCCGATATTATCCGATACTCCATAATTGAATACCAGGATTCCGGCCGCCAGTAATGCCACCCACTGGATCCCGATATCTGTTTTCCCGTCCTCCGACGCATATCTGTCCACAAATGCCAGCATCAGGATCAGATATAATACCCACTGATACCGCATCAGCAAATGATAGGTCAGATTCGGAGAAATCACCAGAATCACATTGGTCAAAAGCGGAAGTCCCGCCACCAACAGAATTATTATAACGAAAAATGCCGGATTCTTCCACCATTTTCTTCGCAGCATGCTTCTCACCAGCAGATAAGCCACCAGAAGCACCAGTGCCGCACAGGCCGTAAAAGAGAAAATATTGTTCACCAGCACATTTCCATGCACCGTAAATGCCAGAAAATCAACATACATTCCCCGGATCGTTGCAAACAGCCCCAGACCGGAACCTCCCTGCTCCATGGAATTGATCCCCTGATAGGTATCCAGCACCTTTCCCTGTAATTTCAACAGAATCTGCAGGATTACGTAATACAATGCGGCTCCGGCAACTCCCATGCCCAGGTAACGAAGTACATAGAACGCTTTCATCTTCCAGCCCTTCTCTTCCATAAAAAAGAGCAGGATCACATATACGCACAGCAGAATGGCAAAGGGCAGATATGCCTGATAGATCCCCATACTGAACGCAAGACATACCGCCCCGGCCAGCCAGCCTTTTTTCTGTTTTTTCGTAAAAAGCACTGCCAGAATTGCGAGGAACAGTGCCATCATATAGCCATCCATGGTAAACACATAGGCAAAAGTGGATGCCAGTGCCGGAAAAGAAACCAGCAATCCGCTCACTGCCATGATTACCAACGGGTCTGCAAGTTCCAGCAGTTCCGTCAATGCCACCGCCGTCAGCGCCAGCCAGAGCAGACCGATCAGACCAATGATCCACGGAATGGTAAAATACGAAGAAAAGCCGCATGCCACAGACAGAAACCACCGTCCGGAAGTGATCATATTCTGATCAAAATACATACTGCTCAGGCCGTCATGATTCGGAATATCCGAAAGCATCACCGGCAGATGGATCAGAATCCCCAGTACAAACGCTGAGAGAAAGGCGATCTTCCATGTATTTTTTATTTTTGTTCTGCTAGATTGAAAAAAGTCCCACGGGGTCTTCATCCGTCTGTCACTCCTTATTTAGTCTTTCCGCGATCGTCTGTGCGATCTTCTCTCTGCCGGCCTCATTGGGATGCAGGCCGTCATCGGTATAGAGATACAAATCATCCCAGGTGTCATGTGGATAATAGTCATGATAGATGTCTATGACTTCTACATTCAAAGCCTCACACAGCCCGATTTCCGCATTGACATAATCCTCCAGCACACCACCGCCCAGATCATATTCCTCACAGGTCAGTTCCGGATCCGTATACCAAGTATAGGGTGGGGTGATGAAGATAATGCGCAGCTCCGGATAGGCTTCCCGCAACTCCTTCACAATACTGCGGATAGCTCCACAGTAGGTATATTCATCATACGGATCTGCCGTGGATTCGATGGGAGTCCCTGAGTGATAATCATTCAGTCCGGAACCGATAAACAGGATCTTCACCTGGTCAAAATCGATCTGTCCCAGATCTCCCAAAGTATCCTCAAAATAATCCGTGGCTGCTTCTCGGATGTGCACGGTCCTCTGGACACCGAAATCCTTCACCACAAAGGAACGTACCAGTCCGGCCGCAGAAATGGACCTGCAGCCCGCTCTGCGTCGC
>OGYD01002233.1_pt1 | contig 13064 bp, 8 predicted proteins | sample 1576441 | NCBI WGS metagenome assembly OGYD01 (sample SAMEA3541537, study PRJEB24748) | human gut metagenome | biome: human gut; feature: human-associated habitat; material: faeces | place: China | collected 2012 | reverse complement strand
AAGCGGCGCAGCAGTGCGTGGCGTAGAGGGCGCAATCGTTGTAGAAGGCTTTGCAGGCCGCGTGAACGTCTACACAGTCGACGGCCGCTTGGCAGCGTCGGCACAGATTGACGGCGAGGCAACCATCACTGTGGCAGCCGGACTCTACGTGGTTCGCGCAGGCGAAAAAGCAGTGAAAGTGGTTGTGAAGTAACATTATCACAACATATAATAACAGCGCACCCCGACGGCAATCCGTCGGGGTGCGCTGCGTTGGATAAGGTGGAAAAGTGCTATTTTCTGTTGTGGAAACAAAAAAGATGTATACAATATAAAAATTATTGGATCAGGTGTTGATGCGCGTTCAAAATGTAGTACTTTTGCGTGTACAAACCATCAATAAAACATATATGAAAAAAAGTTTATTCACTTTGGCGGTTTCCATGTGCGCCCTGTCGATGACGGCGACTGAAACACCCAAGACAACCCAAACACCCCCAGTTCCACAAACATTCACCATTGACGGAAAAGACTACTCCTACAATTTGATTACAAGCAAGCAGGTAGGACCAGGTGTGGTCTACAACCGTATCCGCATTGCCGACTTCCCGTTGAACATCAACTACATGACAGTAGATTTGACAAACCCCTACAACCGTATCGAAACCCAACAGGCAAACGAGAAAACCGGTACGACAGAGAAACTTGCCGATGCCTACACCCGTATGCAGAAAGCCGGAAAAAAGCCAATCGGTGCTCAGAACGGCAACTTCTGGTGTGTGTCAGGTCAAGGCATCTACTCTCAGTTCGCCCTTGGCACATCGTTCAACGCATGTATGCGCAACGGTCAGATTGTCAACGAGACCAACTGCTACAATGACCAATGGGACGGCGGTCCTGCACGCACAGGTGTGATAGGTATGGGATATGACAAAGACCTGCACATCGAGTCAATGTCGTGGAAAGGCTACATCTCATCTCCGCGCTTTGGCGCCGACCAGAAGCCGGAGTTCTATCTCGTCAACAAATTCTGCCGTTCAAACGGAGAAATGGTGCTCTACAACTCATTCTACGGCACTGCAAAGAAATTCCAGACAATCGAATATGTCAACGATGCATGGACCACTGTCGACAACAAGACATGCGAGGTCTACCTCAAACTGAAAGACGGACAGAAATGGACGTCGAACGGCGACATCGTGGCGACAGTGGGCGAAATCCGCACCAACACCACCGCCGGCACACTCGGCGACTACGACATCTGCATCGCAGGTTCTGGCTCTTACAAGACAATGCTCGAGCAGCTGCAGGTGGGCGACGAGGTGACGGTCAACTATGCATGGTACTCTGTTGCCACAAACCAGCCTATTACCCTTGAGCAGGCTATTGGCGGCAACGCCATGGTGATGGTCGGTGGCGAACTGACAGGACGCAACGAAGACGAGTCATACAACTCGCAGGTCTACAGCCGCTCGGCATACGGAAAGAGCCAGGACGGCAAGACTCTGTATATGTTTACAATCGACATGTCGACCGACCCGGTATACGGTCAGTCGGCAGGATGTACGACATCGGTTATGTGCCAGATTCTCAAGCAGCTCGGCGCATGGGACGTGTGCAATGTCGATGCCGGCGGCTCTGCCCAGCTGATGGTGCAGGGAGCTATTGTCAACAAGACAACCGAGGGCACACCGCGCGCCGTGGCAAACGGCTGGATGGTCTATTCAACCGCACCCGAAGAGGATGCCGCAACGATAACATCCATCGCATTCCTCGACCCGGCAATCCGCGTTCCGGTCTACTCATCCTGCAAACCGATTGTGCTCGGCTACAACAAATACGGCGAACTCATCAGTGAGAACGTCGAGGGCGTTACGTTTGCAATAGCTCCGGAATATGGCGAAGTGACAGACGAAGGCATCAACATCCTCGGAAAAGAGGGCGAAACCACGCTCACCGCAACCTACAACGGCATCAAAGTGGAAAAGGCTATCAATGTGATTTCAGCGTACGGATGCCAGATGTGCTCGCGATCAAATTGGGAATCGGCGAAATGATAGCCTTCTTCCTGAATCATCTTTTTGTCTTCCGATACTTTGGAGCCGAGTGTTGTCAATAGGTCGCCTACGATAGCCGAGTTAATTCCGATATATAATGCCTTGTGCATCGCTTCGGAAGAAAGTTGTGAACGTCCTCCGGCAAAACGCAGAAAAGCGGTCGGATTGATAAAACGAAAGAGTGCGATGGTTTTAAGTATTTCTTCTTCGCTTAGAGGCTGCTCGTTTTCCAGTGGAGTTCCCGGAATCGGACTAAGCAGGTTGATAGGTATGGATTGAACATTCAGTTCTGCCAATGTGAAAGCAAATTCAATCCGTTGTTCCATCGTTTCTCCCATGCCGATGATACCTCCGCAACAGATATCCATGCCTACACGACGGGCTGCATCGAGAGTAGCCAGTTTCTGTTCTTGCGTATGCGTAGAGCAGAGTTTGGAAAAATAAGACGGGGCAGTTTCCAGATTACAGTGATAACGGGTGATTCCTGCTTCATGCAGGGAACGCAACTCCTCTTCATTGAGCAGTCCCAGAGAAGCACAAAGTTGAATCGACGAATGTCGACGCATATAGTGGACTGTATCGCAAAGTTGGGTAATCTGTTTGGGAGATGGTTTTCGTCCGCTGGTAACGAGGGAGAATCGGTTGACGTCCTGGGCTTCGTTGTATTGGGCCTGTCGAAGACATTCTTCAGCGGGAAGGAGATCGTAAATCTCGGCTTTAGTCCGGTAGTGGGAGGATTGTGCACACCATTTGCAGTTTTCCGGACATCGGCCGGACTTGGCGTTGATGATGGAACACATGTCGAACTCGTGCGAAGCACGCGCGACGGTAATCTCATGTGCGGCGGCATAAAGCGCCTCGCTGTCAGCCATGTTGGCTAGCCAAGCTGCTTGGTCGGGTGATATGTCGATACCCGCCAACACTTGGTCTTTGATTTCCTGAAGTGTCATAAATGTATGATAAGGGATAGTTTGTGCAGCATTCTGCTTACGAAGAGCAACGTCCACAACATTGATATGCAGATGACCGATTTGGAATTCACGTCCCATACTTGCAAAGGCAGCATAGTTCTTTCTTCCCCAGTAGCGAAAGCGGGAAAGAAGAGTGCGTGTGGTCTGTATGTGGCGTTGTTGCTTCATTGATTTTTTTACTTTTGTTCGTTAGAACGTGGCAAATGTACAAAGATTCTTTGGATAAGCAAGCAAGTTGATGATTTCTAGTTTCTGTGGAATTATTTCTTTTTCCTGTATTCTTTGCGGGTGTTGAAGTTGAATCCGGCATATATTTGGAGAGTACCGAATCCATTGTCGACAGAGAAATTGTTGCGATGATAATTGTAGTTTTTTCCAACAAAAGAAGTACCTACGTAATACTTGCCTGTGTTGTAGACAATCCCTGCCCGAACCAGAAAATCCAGATTGAATTTACCGTACCATGCTTTTGCTTCATTTGTTTCTGCGTCCACATCGGAAGCTTTGTAGGCAATGGCAGGGGTGAGAGACAGGCATGCCAGACAGTTGCGGGCAAAGACCCAGTTGTAGGCGTAGCCGAAACTGATATTGGCATTGGTGTATTTAATATTCTTGACTTTCATGGCAGGATTCATCGCCTCCTGGATAAATCCCGGAAGTGCTGTATAGTCGAAGTCGAGATGATGCTTTGAAATGGAAAAACCTGCAATAAATGTACCTGCATTGCGTCGTTGATTGGTGGACTGACTGAATGCGGCAGGATAGGAGAATTTACGGTTATTGAAGATATAATATAGATTCAGTCCTTTGATATCTACCTTTATTCCGCTGAAATCTTCGGAATAGTTGGAGGGGATATCGTCTGAAAATCCTCTGATTTTATGTATTTTGTAATCATTACCAGTGCGGCGATAGAAGATATCCACACCCAGTTTGGAGCTGTATAGGCTAAGATCGAATTCTGTTCCTCTGTTCTTTCGGGTACCTTTTTTGAAAATATCGTTCACATCTACAGACCATCCCAGGAAAATCCATCGCCAGCCGAAATACAATCCTATTTTGTTGTGCGGGTTGGGAGAAAAACTAAGTTTCTGTGGCTGCGGCAATTCACTGGTGATAGAATAATACTCAAAGTTGCTGAAATGAGTAACCATCAGCGCATAGTTATAACGGTTGGGACTGATATAGAGCGTATCGAAATCACTGAAGTTCATAAACTTCTTGATCGCTCTTTTAAAAGCACTTGGCTTGGCGGTTGTTGTGGAATCTACTTCTGTACTATCGTTGCCTAAAGAGACTTTCTCTTCAGTCTGCGCCTGTAAGGACAGTGAAAATAACAGAAAAAGATATAGAATAACCCGTTTCCCCATGTGGTTCTTTGTTGGTATAGATATTTTTAGTTTCACGAATGTACTACCTTTCGTTGATTTATACTAGCAATCTTCTAAAAAATGTTTCGTTTCCTAAACAAAAAAGTTCAATGTACTGTTAGTTACAACAAGCAAATAAATCTTAAGCCACAAAATTATGAGAATCTATTTACGTTTATTAGTCGTGTCTCTTCTGCTTTTTGCAGGAAATCTAGTATATGCGGAAGCACAGCAGGAGAAACGCGTGACAGGCACGGTGACTTCTGAAGGAGAACCTTTGCCTGGTGTCTCCGTACAATTGAAAGGAGCATCTTCCGGCACCATTACCGATATTGATGGAAAGTATTCGATTGAGATTCCTACGACCGGCACTTTAGTGTTCCGTTTTGTAGGAATGAGAACGGTGGAACAACCGGTGAATAACCGGAGTGTGATTAATGTCACGTTGGAATCGGAAAGTAAGGAACTGGAAGAAGTAATGGTGGTAGCTTATGCTACCGCTAAAAAGTATAGTTTTACCGGAGCAGCTTCGACGATGAAAGCAGGTGAGATTGAAAAGTTACAGACTTCCAGCATATCACGTGTATTAGAGGGTACGGTATCCGGAGTACAGGCAAGTGCGGCAAGCGGCCAGCCGGGTACGGATGCGGAAATCCGTATTCGCGGTATCGGATCTATCAACGCTTCCAGCGCTCCGCTTTATGTAGTGGACGGTGTCCCGTTCGATGGTAGTGTGAACTCTATCAATCCGGATGACATATCTTCGATGACAGTATTGAAAGATGCGGCCTCTGCTGCTTTGTACGGTTCCCGTGGTGCGAATGGAGTGATTATTATCACCACCAAGCAGGGAGATCAAAATACCAAAGCAACGGTAAAGGTGAAAGCTTCCTTAGGAGGTTCCAACCGTGCCGTGCGTGATTATGATCGTGTCAGTACCGACCAATATTTTGAATTATATTGGGAAGCACTTCGCAATCAGTATGCCAAGAGTGCGGATTATACTCCGGCAACTGCTGCGACGCAAGCATCCAAAGACTTGGTAACGAAATTAATGGGAGGTGGCCCGAACCCCTATGGTCCTCAATATGCGCAACCGGTCGGTATAGATGGAAAGCTGGTGGCAGGTGCCCGTCCGTTATGGAATTCTGACTGGAGTGACGCCATGGAGCAACAGGCACTTCGCACAGAGTTAAATCTAAGTGTTTCCGGAGGTGGAAAAGCGAATCAGTATTTCTTTTCTGCCGGATACCTGAATGATAAAGGTATTGCACTCGAATCCGGTTACCAGCGTTTCAATCTCCGTTCCAATATCACCAGCGAGATGACTTCCTGGTTGAAAGGAGGCGTCAATTTGAGTTTCGCACATTCCATGCAGAACTATCCAGTTTCATCCGACTCCAAAACCAGTAATGTGATTACCGCAGGACGTACCATGCCGGGATTCTATCCCATTTATGAAATGAATACGGATGGTAGCTACAAATTGGATGAGAGTGGAGACCGTATTTATGACTTCGGTTCCTATCGTCCTTCCGGTTCGATGGCAAACTGGAACCTTCCGGCTACTTTGCCTTTGGATAAATCGGAACGAATGAAAGATGAAGTTTCCGGTCGTACTTTTCTGGAAGCTACGATTATTGAAGGACTGAAATTCAAGACAAGTTTTAACTTTGACTTGATTAATTATAATACATTGGATTATACGAATCCGAAGTTAGGTCCGGCTAAAGAGAACGGAGGCGGTGTCAGCAGGATGAATACCCGCACTTTCTCCTGGACGTGGAACAATATCGCTACGTATGACAAGACAATTGGTGAACATCATTTTAATGTTCTTGCCGGTGTGGAGGCTTATTCTTACCGCTACGATGAACTGACGGCATCACGTTCCAAAATGGCGCAGCCTGATATGCCGGAATTGGTAGTCGGTTCACAGCTGACCGGAGGTTCGGGATATCGCATCGACTATGCATTGGTGGGTTATCTGACGCAAGCGTTATATGATTATCAGAATAAATATTTCTTCTCGGCATCTTATCGTCGCGACGGTTCTTCACGTTTTGCACCCGAAACCCGCTGGGGAAATTTCTGGTCGCTGGGTACTTCCTGGCGTATCGACCGGGAAGAGTTTATGGCAAGCACTTCCGACTGGTTATCTGCCTTAACCCTGAAAATGAGCTATGGTGCACAGGGAAACGATAACTTGGGTACGTATTATGCGAGTAAAGGGCTTTATACCATTGTTTCCAATCTGGGAGAAAATGCGTTAGTGTCCGACCGTATGGCGACCCCGAACCTGAAATGGGAAACGAACCTCAACTTTAACGTGGGTATCGACTTCTCCCTGTTCAACAACCGTTTTTCCGGTTCGTTTGACTTCTTTACACGTCGTTCGAAAGATTTGCTTTACTCACGTCCGATAGCTCCTTCCCTGGGATATGGTTCTATTGACGAGAATGTAGGAGCCTTGAAGAATACAGGTATAGAAATGGTGTTGAACGGAACGATTATCAATCAGAATGGTTGGGTATGGAAACTGGGTATGAATCTGACACATTATAAGAATAAGGTGACGGATCTTCCTTTGAAAGATATGCCGCAAAGTGGTGTGAACAAGTTGCAGGTAGGCCGTTCTGTTTATGATTTCTATATGATAGAGTGGGCGGGAGTAGATCCGGAGAACGGAGATCCGTTGTGGTATATGGATGAAGAAGATGAAAATCACAATCCGACCGGAAAACGTGTCACAACAAACGATTACGGTTCGGCTGACTATTATTACGTCAATAAATCATCTCTCCCGAAGGTATACGGTGGATTCAATACCTCTCTTTCCTGGAAAGGATTTGATCTTTCTGCCATCTTTGCTTATAGTATCGGTGGATATATCTACAATCGTGATATAACAATGATCCTGCACAACGGAAGTCTGGAAGGACGTGACTGGTCGACGGAGATTCTAAAAAGATGGACTCCCGACAATCGTAATACAGATGTTCCCGCTTTGAGTACTACCACTAATAACTGGAACTCGGCTTCTACCCGTTTTTTGCAGAATAATTCGTATATGCGATTGAAAAACCTGACTCTTTCCTATAACTTACCCAAACAGTGGATTAGTAAGTTATCATTGAGCAGTGTACAGGTATATGTACAAGGAGATAATCTGTTTACCATTCACCGGAATCAGGGACTAGACCCTGAACAGGGAATTACCGGTATCACTTATTATCGCTATCCGGCTATGCGAACGATCTCCGGAGGTATCAACGTTTCTTTCTAAATTCAGACTAAATTATGAGAAAAATAAAAATTAAATCCATTCTTGCCGCAGTTGCCGGACTTTTCCTGGCAACGAGTTGTAGCAGCAGTTTTTTGGATACGGACCCAACGGATGCGGTAAGTTCAGAAAAAGTACCTGTGCCCGAAAATGCAGCGGCACTTGTGAATGGTGCCTGGTATAATCTGTTTGATTATTCAAGTACTTATGCCAATATCGGTTATCGGGCGCTTCAGTGTCTGGATGACATGATGGCAAGTGATATTGTTTCCCGTCCGAAATACGGTTTCAACTCTTCGTATCAGTTTAACGATATAGCGTTACCTTCAAACAATAGAACAGAATTTGCTTGGTATCTGATATATAAAACGATCGATAACTGTAATACTGCCATTTCCATTCAGGGAGATTCGGAGGAACTCCGGCAGGCGCAGGGACAGGCATTGGCGCTGCGTGCTTTCTGTTATTTACACTTGGTGCAGCATTATCAATTTACTTATCTGAAAGATAAAGATGCTCCATGTGTTCCTATATATACCGAACCGAGTAATAGTTCGACAGTTCCGAAAGGAAAATCAACAGTGGCACAGGTTTATCAGCGTATTTTTGATGATCTGAACCTGGCACAGGATTATTTGAAGAACTATGTAAGGAGTGGTGATAACCAGAAATTCAAACCGAATGTTGCCGTAGTGGATGGCCTCTTGGCTCGTGCTTATCTGTTGACAGGGCAGTGGGAAGAAGCAGCGAAAGCAGCTGAAGCCGCACGTACAGGATATACGTTGATGACAACGACAGCCGAATACGAAGGCTTCAATAATATTTCCAATAAAGAATGGATATGGGGATTTCCTCAAATACCTTCTCAATCGGATGCCAGCTACAACTTCTATTATCTGGATGCAACATACGTCGGAGCTTATAGTAGCTTTATGGCCGATCCTCATCTAAAAGATACCTTTATTGAGGGTGACATTCGTCTGCCTTTGTTTCAGTGGATGCGTGAAGGGTATCTGGGATATAAGAAATTCCACATGCGTGCAGATGATACAGCTGATCTGGTCTTGATGCGTGCTTCTGAAATGTATTTGATAGAAGCGGAGGCGAAAGTTCGTGATGGAGTAGCTTTGAATCAGGCTGTCATTCCATTGAATACGTTGCGCAATGCCCGTGGAGTGGGAGATTATGACGTGACAGGGAAATCACAGGAAGATGTTCTTAATGAGATTCTGATGGAACGTCGCCGCGAACTTTGGGGAGAGGGATTCGGTATTACAGATGTACTTCGTACACAGGGTTCCGTAGTACGTACTGCTTTATCTGATGAAATGCAGAAGACTGAAGTCGATTGCTGGCAGGAGGGTGGTAGCTTTGAAAAACGAAATCCTCTGGGACATTGGTTCCTTAACTTCCCGAACGGTAAACCGTTTACAGTAAATAGCACCTATTATTTGTATGCTATTCCCCAGAAAGAAATAAACGCTAACCCTAACATATAAATAGCTCTCTTAATTTTTTGACTTTGACCTTAACTTGTAGACCGGTATACGTCGTGACGATGCATACCGGTCGTTTTCTTTCTTTTTTATAAAGAGCTTTATTTATATTTTCTGCTTCTTTAAATTAGGCAAAAAGAACGTGACTAATCCCAGCAGCGGCATATAAGCACAGATATTATATACATATTCAATACTCGTTTTATCCGCTAAATTACCGAGTACAGCAGATGTTACACCAGCCACCCCGAATGCAAATCCAAAGAATAACCCTGATATTAATCCGAGCTTGGTAGGAAGCAATTCCTGTGCATAAAGCAATATGGCAGGAAAAGCGGAAGAAAGCATTAATCCCACACAGAAGCTAAGGATAATAGTCCACAGCAGATTGGCATGTGGCATTAGTAAGCTAAATGGGGCAGCTCCTAAAATAGAAGCCCAAATCACATACTTCCGACCGATACGGTCACCGACAGGTCCGCCAATTAATGTTCCGATAGCAGTAGCTACCAGGAAAATAAATAAATATAGCTGCGAATCTTGTACACTTACATTGAATTTATGAATCAGGTAGAAAGTATAATAACTGGTGAGACTTGCCATATAAATATATTTGGAGAAAATCAGAATCAGCAATATCGCGATTGAAAGGGCTGTCTTATCCATAGGCAAAGGAAGATGAACTGGTTTTCTGACACTGACAGTCTGTGCTTTCATCCGGTTTAGATATGATTTATACCATTTGCAAATTGGGTACATCACTCCGATAGCAGCTAAAGCCACAAATGCAAATACGATGAGATGTTGCCTGCCATAAGGAGCCACCAACAGAGCAACCAGCAAAGGGCCTAATGAACCTCCGAAGTTACCACCTACCTGAAAGAGTGATTGTGCCAGTCCACGTTTTCCGCCGGAGGCAAGGAACGTGATACGGGAGGCTTCCGGATGCAGTACGGAAGAGCCAATTCCGATTAAGAATACGGAGGCTAATATCCAGTATAGATTATCAGAGAATGCTAAGTTTATCAAACCAATCAGTGTAAAGCTCATTCCGATAGGCAATGACCACGCGACGGGATGCTTATCAAAGAAAATTCCGGTAATCGGTTGAAAAACTGAAGCGGAAAGTTGATAGACTAGTGTGATAAGTCCGATTTGCGCGAAACTAAGTCCTAAATCATCTTTAAATAAAGGATAAGATGCTGATAGCACCGACTGTAAAAGATCGTTGAGGCAATGCGAAAGACTCAATGCAATCAAAATGGAAAATGTAATTTTTCCTACGGGTTGTTCCTGATTCTGTACCATAATACCTATTTACTATTGAAGTGTTCCTGAAAAATCGGCTGCAAAGGTACGGAAACTTCCCGTTTCTCAATATATATTTGCTGTGATTAATTCAATATGATAGGAATAAAGCTCTAAGACTAAGGATTGTAAATTGTCGTTAATTCAGTTTTGAGTGACTGAACTATTCTTCATACCTACTGTTGTTAAATAAAAAAGGAGGATTATATGGGCTTTATATGGTATATCATTATTGGTATTGTGGCTGGATTCCTCGCAGGTAAAATAATGCGCGGCGGAGGTTTTGGTCTTGTTATAAATTTATTACTTGGTATTCTTGGAGGTGTACTGGGCGGTTGGGTGTTTGCCCTTTTCGGACTGGCAGCTTCAGGACTGATCGGAAGTTTGATAACTTCCACCGTAGGAGCTATCCTTGTATTGTGGATTGCTTCTTTATTCTCGAAATCTAAATAGATATTTATATAATTTATTTTTAATCCTAAAAACAGAACTTGATTATGGAATGTAGACATGGAAATTTCTGGATTGGACTCGGAATTGGGTCAATCCTTGGCGCAGTAGCTTATCGTCTTTCACGTACAGCAAAAGCAAAACAATTAGAAAGTGAAATTTATAATGCTATCCATCGCATAGGTCGTGATGCTGAAATAGCTGCTGCTCATGCTGAAAGAAAAGCAGTGGATCTTGGACTTAAAGCAGTAGAAGCCGGTGCGGAAATTGCTGATAAAGTAGCAGATGAAGCCGATAAAGTGGCCGGAAAAGCAAAAGATAAGTGGGGGAAATAAGAACTCCAAAACGGGTAATCGATTTAAATAGAATCGGTTACCTGTTTTATTTTATATACGTTTAATCTTTTATTTCTAGCCTCATCAGTCACTATCTGAATGATGTGTGCACGAACACATATTGGTGTATCTTCCCCATTATTTTCACTTCCTTCAAGAATCAAAAGCTATTTTCCCTCTGGTTTCTCATCTGATAAATGCTTTTTTCTCTATACTATCTTTACTTTTTCTTATGTTTAACAACATGTATACTTCCTGGTTGTTCTAGTTAACTAGTTGATTATTAATAATATGTTCTTTGTTGTATGTTATGTGTGTGCGCACACACTATTGCTTAATTCAATAATTCATTTTACTTTTGTCGATGAAAAACAAGATACTTATCAATAAATGGATAAAGAGTTTTCAAATATTCGGATTGTAGACATTGCTAAGATGGCAGGTGTCTCTGTTGGCACGGTAGATCGTGTAATCCATAATCGTGGCAGGGGATCTGAAGAAAACAGGAAAAAGGTACAGGCGATTCTGGAGATGGTACATTACCAGCCCAATCTGATGGCACGTTCATTGGCGGCCTCCAAAAAGCAATATCATCTTCTAGCGATTACTCCTTCTTTTGTTCAGGGAGAGTATTGGGAAGCTATTTCGGAAGGTATAGATAAAGCAGCGTCGGAAATGGAATCGTATAACATCACCATTACCAAACTCTTTTTCGATCAATATAATAACAAGACTTTTGATGATATCATCCGTAATCTGCTGAATGAGAAAGTAGATGGTGTATTGATTGCGACTTTGTTTACGGATTCTGTTATCCGGCTTTCGCAGGAACTTGACAGGAATGAAATACCTTATGTGTATGTTGACTCCAACATTGGAGGGCAACATCAACTGGCTTATTTCGGAACGGAGTCTTATGATGCCGGAGTGATTGCTGCCAGATTGTTGATGGACCGGCTTTCTTCGTCTTCCGATATATTGATGGCGCGAATTATTCATAGTGGGAAGAATGACTCTAATCAGGGAAAGAACAGGCGCGAAGGTTTCTGCCATTATCTCACGGAAACAGGGTTCAACGGAAATCTGCATGAAGTAGAGCTGAAAATAAATGATTCAGTGTATAACTTCATGAAGCTGGATGAAATATTTGAAGCTAATCCGAATATAAATGGGGCTGTTATTTTTAATTCAACTTGCTATATTTTAGGGAATTACCTGAAAGCGAGAGGAATGCAGTCTGTCAAACTGGTTGGTTATGACCTTATCGGGAGAAATACACAGTTGCTTTCCGAAGGTGTGATAACCGCATTGATTGCGCAGCGTCCGGAGCGTCAGGGATATGATGGTATTAAATCATTGTGTAATCATCTGTTGTTCAAACAGGGTAGTGAAAAGGTTAATTTGATGCCTATCGATATTCTTCTCAAAGAGAATCTGAAATATTATCTGAACAATAAATTATAAACATATAAATTTGTAAGAACCATGAATGAATTATTTAACGTAAAAGGCAAAGTAGTTGTTATCACCGGTGGAGCTGGTATTTTAGGTAAAGGTATTGCTGCGTATCTCGCAAAAGAAGGTGCAAAAGTAGTTGTGCTCGACAGAAGTGAAGAAGCAGGAAAAGCATTGGTAGACAGTATCAAAGCCGAAGGAAATGAAGCTATGTTCCTTTACACGGATGTAATGGATAAGGAAGTGCTGGAAGGTAACAAAGTAGAAATCATGAAGGCTTATGGCCGTATTGATGTATTGTTGAACGCTGCCGGAGGTATACCAGTTATGAACCCTCTTACTGGTATACCTTTAGGAGCG
>OGYD01002229.1_pt1 | contig 13084 bp, 7 predicted proteins | sample 1576441 | NCBI WGS metagenome assembly OGYD01 (sample SAMEA3541537, study PRJEB24748) | human gut metagenome | biome: human gut; feature: human-associated habitat; material: faeces | place: China | collected 2012 | reverse complement strand
AGTTTTTCCGCCCCCAACTACCGGACTTATATGACCCATTCCTGATGAAGGATATGGATATAGCCGTAGAGCGCCTGAACAAGGCAATGGGAAAGAAAGAGCGCATTCTTGTTTATGGAGATTATGACGTAGACGGTACCACGGCTGTGGCATTGGTCTACAAGTTTATTCAACAGTTCTATTCGAACATCGACTACTATATCCCCGACCGTTACAATGAGGGGTATGGAGTTTCAATCCAAGGAGTAGACTATGCCGCAGAGAGTGGTGTAGGTTTGATTATTGTATTGGACTGCGGTATCAAAGCCGTCGAAGAAATCACATACGCCAAGGAAAAAGGCATTGATTTCATCATTTGCGACCATCATGTCCCCGATGATGTACTGCCCCCTGCTGTAGCCATTCTGAATGCCAAACGGGAAGACAACACCTATCCTTATGAACATCTGTCCGGATGCGGTGTAGGCTTTAAGTTCATGCAGGCATTTGCCCTCAACAACGGTATCGAGTTCCATCACCTTATCCCTTTACTGGACCTCTGCGCCGTCAGTATCGCATCGGATATTGTCCCCATTATGGGTGAAAACCGCATTCTCGCCTACCACGGTTTGAAGCAGTTGAACAGTAATCCCAGCGTAGGCCTGAAAGCAATCATTGATGTCTGCGGACTGACGGACAAGGACATCACCGTCAGTGACATTGTATTCAAAATAGGTCCCCGCATCAATGCCTCCGGACGTATCCAGAACGGGAAAGAAGCTGTTGACTTGCTTACTGAAAAAGATTTCTCTCTTGCCCTGGAGAAAGCCGGACAAATCAACCAATACAACGAGACACGCAAGGACTTGGACAAGACCATGACCGAGGAGGCCAACAAGATTGTAGCTGACCTGGACGGACTTGCCGACCGACGTTCCATCGTATTGTACAATGAAGACTGGCATAAAGGCGTCATCGGCATCGTAGCCTCCCGGCTGACGGAAATCTATTACCGGCCGGCAGTAGTACTGACACGTACGGATGACATGGCAACCGGATCTGCCCGTTCCGTCTCCGGATTCGATGTCTACAAAGCCATTGAATACTGCCGCGACCTTCTGGAAAACTTCGGAGGTCATACCTACGCCGCCGGTCTTTCCATGAAGGTGGAAAATGTACCGGCCTTTATCGAACGCTTCGAAGAGTTCGTATCACAAAATATCCTGCCGGAACAGACATGCGCCGTCATCGACATCAATGCCGAGATTGATTTCAGAGACATCACTCCGAAATTCTTCAGCGACTTGAAGAAATTCAATCCATTCGGACCGGACAATGCCAAACCCATTTTCTGTACGCACAATGTCTATGATTATGGTACCAGCAAAGTCGTAGGCCGCGACCAGGAACATATCAAGCTAGAACTGGTGGATAATAAATCGAACAATGTAATGAACGGCATCGCTTTCGGGCAAAGTTCCCACGTACGCTTCATCAAGACCAAACGTTCCTTCGACATCTGCTATTCCATTGAAGAGAATACCCATAAGAGGGGTGAAGTGCAGTTGCAGATTGAAGACATAAAGCCGAACTGAAAGCCTCTATATATATACAAGCAGATGAAGCGGTTGAAGCAGTCGCGCCAACAGCTGAATGAGGCAAACAACCGCTTGAATAAGCATGTGGAAGAGCTTTCGAAAATGCACGGACAAGTGGCAGAAACGAATGTACAGCTTACTTCTTTGAATGAACAGTTGAGGGATACCAATAATCAGCTTCGTGAATCCAACTATGTGAAGGAGGAATACATAGGTTATGTCTTTTCCATTTGTTCCAATTATATCAGTAAGCTGGATGAGTATCGGAAAAATATCAATCGTAAGCTTAAGGCAAACCAGTTGGAGGATGTGAAAGCATTAACCGATACTCATTCTATGGCACAGAATGAGTTGAAAGAGTTCTATCATAACTTTGATGCTATCTTCTTGCACATTTATCCGGATTTCGTAAGTGACTTCAATGCCTTGCTCCATCCTGACGAGCAGATTGTGCTAAAAGATGGTGAGCTGCTGAATACGGAATTGCGCATTTATGCTTTGGTGCGTTTAGGTATCACTGATAGTGTGAAGATTGCCGAATTCTTGCATTATTCACCTCAGACCGTTTATAATAATCGTTTGAAAACACGTAATAAGGCTATCATTCCTCGGGAAGAGTTTGCTGCCGTTGTGCGTTCTTTGGGTAGGGCACAGAAGTGGATTTGATAAAGGCTTCTACTGATTGTCGCAGTATGGTGCGTAGATGACACCTAAGAGTTAGGAAAAAAACTGCGATGTACTACCTTGTTTTTCTCTAAAAACTAATCTTTCCACAGCAATGTTCTTTTCTTACCACAGCTGTGGAAAGAAAGAAACGCGGGTGTGGTAAGAAAGAAACATATCTGTAGTGAGAAAAGTTGTTCAGTAGTTCTCGTTTAGTATCCGGGCTTTCCGGATGTAGCCTTTCGCAGGTTTATTGTCAGTTCTCTTTGGGCTCCTCAAGCGTGGTGCCGGCCGTTCAGTGGTCTATGTCAAGGGGTGAACTTATTATATTCCGATGCGCGCGCGTATATATATAATGTGTCCCCTTCCTTCCTTCCTTTCTTTCCCTTTAAAAAACATGCTTTAAAACATATCTATCAATCAGCTAGTTATGAAAAAGTTCACGTAAACCCTCAAAAAAAGCTTGTATATATTTTGCAGATGTCCGTAAAAGCGCTACTTTTGCATCCGCTTTCGGGAACGAAGGCGGCGATGTTTTGACATTCTGACAGTAAAACGGAGCGGTAAGCTTCCATTTTTCTCTTCTTTGCCATAGGTTTCTTTCGGAACTTCGGTCTTGGAAAAGAAAAATGAAAAAAACTTCCGGAAACATTTGGAAGTTATGCTTTAAAGTTCTTACCTTTGCACCCGCTTTTGAAAACGAAAGCAGCGCGAGTTGACATTCTTCTTTCAAGAAACGGTGACCGGTTTTTTTCTTCCTTTTTCTTTTTGCCTCCCTTTCGACAAGAGAGACGACGAGGAAAGAGAAAAAAGAAAAATAAAAAAAACTTCCGAAAATATTTGGAAGATATGCTTTAAAGTTCTTACCTTTGCATCCGCTTTCTGAAAAGAACAGCAATCGTGAAACGAGCGATCTTTGAACAGATTTACATAAACAATACAAGTAGTACAAGAGCAGGTGCTTCGCAAATTAATAATTGGAAACTAATGATTAAGGTGCGTCGTACCTGGGTAAAACAAAAGAACCGTCAATACTTATTCTATATAGATTAGGTAAAGATAAACTTTTTGAATTCGAGCGTCCTGAACAGATAATTAAGCTGTCGCACTTTAATTTTTAATTTGCGCAGTCACGATACTTTTACAATGAAGAGTTTGATCCTGGCTCAGGATGAACGCTAGCTACAGGCTTAACACATGCAAGTCGAGGGGCAGCATGAACTTAGCTTGCTAAGTTTGATGGCGACCGGCGCACGGGTGAGTAACACGTATCCAACCTGCCGATGACTCGGGGATAGCCTTTCGAAAGAAAGATTAATACCCGATGGCATAGTTCTTCCGCACCAGGGTTGATGGTGCGAGTCATGTTGGTGTCGATGAACTCGCCGTTCTCGCCAACTGTTTCAAGCAAGCACTTGAACTCCGGATGGATGAAGTACTTCTTCAACTTCTCAATCGACTCATCAATCTGCTGAGTGAGTTTCGGATCGTCCACCACCTTGCGGATGCAAGAGCCTACGTTGATGAGAATCATGACGATGCTATGACCCTGCAACTTCACGTCAGCCTCGAACTTAGCAGGCAGGAAGCCCGGTGTAGCGAGGAAGCGCTGTGTGTCTTCAAACACCTGGATGGCGCGCTTTGCCCAGTGCTGGTCGCCTGTAGCGAGAGCGTACTCAGACATCGCGATTGCGGCGAAAGTCTCTGAGAACACGTAGCGGCGCTTGCGCAGCGGTTTGCCCTCAGCCGTCACAGAGAAGTACATATGTCCCTGCTCGTCGAAGCAGTGCTTCTCTATAAACTCGAGTGTAGACTTGGCAGCGTCGAGCCACTCCTGGTTCTTCTCTACATTGTTATAAGCGAATGAGCAAATGAAGGCGAAGCGGCCCTGAAACCACACCGACTTTGTTGTGTCCATCAGCGATCCGTCGCGGTTGACGCATGTGTACACGCCACCGTTCTCGCGGTCTAAGCCGTACTCCATCCAGAACGGCATGATATTCTCGGTGAGGTCTTTCTTGTAAGACTCAGCCCACGACTTGATATATTCCTTTACATTCATTTTCTTAAAGGTGATATGTTGTTATGTTGACGGGTTGACATTAGAACTGGTTGGCACGCTCGAAGAAACCAATTGCCTCAAGTTCCTTCTTCATCTGAGCCTCTTCCTCATCAGTCATGTTGCGGAACGGCACACGGTTAGGTCCGAGGTCGAAACCGAGGAGCTTCATGATGCGCTTTCCGCCCACGATGTTACCGCGGAAGTGGCAGATGACGTTGATAACCTCCTGTGAGAAGTTCTGCTTCTCACGAGCTGTCTCGAGGTCGCCGCGGTTCCATGCGTCGATGATGCCCACAAGTTCACGACCGTTGTAGTTGGTTGTGCCGCCGATGCCGCCACGAGCACCGCCCTGAGCAAGGCTCGGGAGGATTGTCTCGTCCTGTCCGTGGAGCATGTCGAACTTGCCACCACCGTAGAGACGGCACTGGTTGTACTCGTAGAGCGCCTCGTAAGTGTACTTGATACCTGCGAAGTTCTTGATGCGTCCGTCGACAGCCTTCAAAAGGTCTACCATCGGCAGGAATGCGCCGTTGAACGCAGGAATATGATAGTAGTAGAACGGCAACTCAGGAGCAGCGTTTGCGATAGTCTCGCAATACTCCACGAGTTCTTCGATGCGACCAATCTTCGGGAACGGAGGTGCCATCGAGCCGATGCCCCATGCACCAATCTTCTGAGCGTGCTCGGCAAGGCGCACACTCTCGCGCAGACAGCAGCTGCCTACGTGCACAATAACCTTGAAGCCCTCGGGAGCAACACTCACCCAACGCTCTGCAAGCTGCATACGCTCCTCTGTGGTGAGCATATATCCCTCGCCAGACGATCCGTTGATGAACACGCCCTTCAAGCCATTCTTCTGCAACATCTTTGCATAAGCCTCGATTGGTTCGAGATTAACGTCACCATTTGCATAGAACGGTGTAAACGGTGCGTCGATAAGTCCTACGATTTTTTCCATAGTCTTGTTTATTTTAATTGGTTATTAAATTATTACTCCACATTGTCTGATGTTGGGCGCAAGCACACCAACTGCAACACGAGTGCCACGATGACGATGCCACCGAGCACAGCGAAGCCCATGCCGAGATTGCCGCCGTCGGTCCACTTGCCGAGCAGTTGAGTGACAGCAGCACCTGCGAACACGCCCACCATATTCATCACTCCGTAAGCCGTAGCACGATACTTAGCCGAGATAATCTGGCAGAGTATAGGCATGTTGTTAGCGTCGAACATGCCGAAGCCGATGCCGAACAACATTCCGGCTCCCACTACCGCCACTACGCTATGGCCGAAGCCGAGCAGAACAAGTGCAGGGATAGTCATACCCAAGCCGATAGCGCTGGTGTAGATACGTCCGCGTATGTTGCGCTGCACCCATTTGTCTGACAACACGCCACCGAGGAGCACGCCCACGAACGACGACGCAGCGATGGTGATGGTAGACATCGGACCAGCCTGCGCCATCTCCAGCCCGAGGTTGTCGGCGAAGAGCGTAGGCAGCCAGTTCTTAGTAGCCCAACCCGGGAGGCTCGGCACAGCGAAGTAGATGAGTATCACCCAGAACGCCCATGTAGAGAGCACTACGCTGAGTCCGCGCCAAAGACTCTCCTTCTTCATCAGCGTTGCAGGATTGGACGAAGCTGCGACAGCATCCACAGCCTTCGGTTTGTCGTGCAGAAGCAGTGCAAGTACCACCGAGTAAGCGATGCCGATGATGCCGAACCAGTAGAAGGTGCTATGCCATGAGAAGGTGGCAGCGATAGTAGCACCAAATCCGCCCACCGCCTGACCCACGTACAGACCCGTCATGTGTATACCGATAGCCAGCGAGCGCGACTTGCCCTCATGCCAGTCGGCGATGAGCGACAATGCGGAAGGTATATACAGAGCCTCGCTGACACCCATAAGCGCACGTAGCCAATAGAGCTGGGTGAAGTCGGACGCGTAACCCATGAGGTACGTGACGGCTGACCATACGAACAGACTGCCCACAACGAGCTTCTTACGACTCACACGATCGGCAACAACACCTGCGAACGGACTCACGAGACCATAAATCCAGAGGAACACAGCCATGAGCGCGCCGAAAGCCTCAGCCTTCTGTAGCTCCACAATATCGAGCTTCATTGCGTCCTGCATGGTTGAGAGCATCTGACGATCCATATAGTTGAGCAATGCCACCACCCAAAGCAGTGCCACTACGAGCCACGGATAGAACTTTTTGTTTTTCATTTTGATAGAGATTTGTTTTTAGTTGTTTGTTTTTCAAGTTTAAGGCTGCACTCCGTAGCTGAATGCGGGGCGCAGCCTATCTTATTCAATGCAAAAGTATCACTTTTTTTCTACACGACAAAACAGAACGTGTGCTTAATTGTGTTTTCCAGCCTCACGCTTTGCAATTTCCTCGTTTGCCTTATCACATGCGTATGCTGAGTCGTGCGCCTTATTGTCTTCATCGTAGTAGACGGTGCGATAGGTAGTACCTCCTCCGCCACTACTACTGGGTGCGGGCATTGCGTACAGAACGAAGCATATTATGCCGCCGACTATCAATATCTGGATAATCAGTTTGAAGATAACAACAATCAGACCCCATACGGCTACGATGCAACCGAGTATATAGACAATAGTGAAGAGCGTGAGCAGGAGGCCCCACTTCTTGCTCTTCATAAGCTCGATGTTGCGCTTCAACGAGAGAAAGACCCCAATGCCCAATGCCAAAAGGAAAGAAACGAGTATTAAGACTGATTCAAGCCATCCGCCCAAACCTAAGAAATCGCATATGAGAGCAGAAGCTATCAGCACGGGGAATGCAGCGAGCATACTTATGAGTGCAGGTTTGACGGAGATACCATCTTGCACATCGCCATCAAAGGCTTCGCCTAAGATTACAGGCTCGTAGAACTTGATGCTCATAACCTGATAGAACACAATCAAGCCGAACGGAATGATGCGCAATAACGAACCAAAGAAGCCATAACGGTTCTTGTCGCACCACCAGAAGCAATTGGTGCCAAGCACGCTATAAGCCCATATCTCGAGCAGCGTGCCAACCATGATACATGCGGGTATTGCCACCACGGCTATCGAGCGTATCTTCTTGCTCCTCATAGCCAAGATGTTGAGCACCATAACGCCGAGGAACAACAACGCTATTATAATATAAGGTATAATGGAATTGAAGATGCGGCCCTGTATGGTATGCGCCAACTCGTCCGACTTCGTCAGCACCTTGTCCTCTACACCCTCCGGGTTGTCCTTACTGAACACGAGGTTCTCGCTAAGCGTGCAATATTTCTTGCCGTCTCTGAGTATCACGGCATATCCAATGGAGCCTCCCGTATCAATCACACCCTTGTCGTAGAACTTATCCACGCCTTCTACCTGGTCACCATCGTGCAGATAGAACACGAGTTTCTCGCCTTTACTGTAGTAGGTGTCCTCTGAGCGGATTGTCTCCACAACATCATATACAGCAACAGAGTCGCCACGTAGACACTTAACGTCGTACTTCTGCGCACTTGCCGCTACGACATATAGCAGCAGCAACATCAATAGGTTAATCGCTTTCTTCATAAGTTTTGTTGGTTTTTGGTTTATTAGTTGTGTTTATTAGTTGCGTCTTTTCACTTCTACAAATATAGTAATAAATACTCAGACTGTGCAACTTAAACCAAACAAAAAGTCCAAAAACCGAACAAAAACGCCCGTTTGCTGACACATTGTCACCAAAAATAACTAAAACAGCCGTTCGTAACGACATATTGTCACACATATAACGTTGGAATATAGTTTGTGTAATGGTTTATAGAAAACAAGAAAACAAAAAGAAAGGAGAACGATATGACATTCGACAAATTCACAATCAAAGCACAAGAGGTTGTTCAAGAGGCATTGAACACCGCACAGCGCAGTGGTCAGCAGAGCATCGAGCCGATGCACTTGCTGAAGGCTCTGCTTGTGAAGGCTAAGGACGTTACGACCTTTATCTTCCAGAAGCTTGGCGTGAATGCCATGCAGGTGGAGAGCGTTGCCGACGCCGAGCTGCAGCGTCTGCCGCGCGTTCAGGGCGGACAGCCTTATCTTTCTAACGATACCAACGCCGTGCTGCAGCGTGCACAGGACTTCGCCACGAAGAACGGCGACGAGTTTACGAGCGTAGAGCCTATTCTGCTCGCCCTCTTGCAGGTGAACTCTACGGCGAGTCGCATCCTCAAGGACGCAGGCATGACCGAGGCTGACACCGTGAAAGCTATACAGGAGCTGCGCCAGGGCGAGAAGATACAGTCGCAGTCGGCTGACGAGAACTTCCAGAGCCTCGAGAAGTACGCCAAAAACCTCGTTGAGGAGGCGCGCCAGGGCAAGCTCGACCCCGTTATAGGTCGTGACGAGGAGATACGCCGCGTGCTGCAGATTCTCTCGCGACGCACCAAGAACAACCCGATATTAATCGGTGAGCCGGGTACGGGTAAGACTGCCATCGTGGAAGGCTTGGCAGAGCGCATCGTGCGCGGCGACGTGCCCGAGAACCTTAAGGACAAGCAGCTCTACTCGCTCGACATGGGCGCACTCGTAGCCGGAGCCAAGTACAAAGGCGAGTTCGAGGAGCGACTGAAGAGCGTCATCAAGGAGGTGACCAACGCCGATGGTCGCATCATCCTCTTCATCGACGAGATTCATACGCTTGTTGGTGCGGGCGGTGGCGAAGGTGCTATGGACGCTGCTAACATCCTCAAACCGGCACTTGCGCGTGGCGAGCTGCGCAGCATCGGTGCTACGACACTCAACGAGTATCAGAAGTACTTCGAGAAGGACAAGGCTCTGGAGCGCCGTTTCCAGACCGTAATGGTCGACGAGCCTGACGAGCTTTCGGCTATCTCCATACTTCGTGGTCTGAAGGAACGCTACGAGAACCACCACAAGGTGCGTATACAGGACGATGCCTGCATAGCTGCCGTAAAGCTTTCGGAGCGTTACATCTCCGACCGCTTCCTGCCCGACAAGGCTATCGACCTCATGGACGAGGCGGCTGCAAAGTTGCGCATGGAGCGCGACTCTGTGCCCGAGGAACTCGACGAGATTACGCGCCGACTGAAGCAGCTGGAGATTGAGCGCGAGGCTATCAAGCGCGAGAACGACACCGAGAAGATTAAGCAGCTCGACAAGGACATCGCCGAACTGCGTGACCAGGAGAAGGCGTTCCGCGCTAAATGGGAGAGCGAGAAGGGCTTGGTGAACAAGATTCAGCAGGACAAGCAACAGATGGAGCAGCTGAAGTTCGAGGCGGAGCGTGCCGAGCGCGAGGGCAACTACGAGCGCGTGGCTGAGATACGCTACGGCAGACTGAAGGCTCTTGAAGAGGACATCCGACAGATACAGAACCAGCTGAAGTCGACGCAGGGCGGCAACGCCATGATTCGCGAGGAGGTGACAGCCGACGACATAGCCGAGGTAGTAAGCCGCTGGACGGGAATACCCGTTACGCGCATGATGCAGAGCGAACGCGAGAAGTTGCTGCACCTTGAGGAGGAGCTGCACCGCCGCGTAATCGGACAGGACGAGGCTATCAAAGCCGTGAGCGACGCCGTAAGACGTTCGCGTGCCGGACTGCAGGACCCGAAGCGACCTATCGCTTCGTTCATATTCCTCGGCACGACGGGTGTGGGCAAGACGGAGTTGGCAAAGGCTCTCGCCGAATACCTGTTCAACGACGAGACGATGATGACGCGTATCGACATGAGCGAGTACCAGGAGAAGTTCAGCGTGTCTCGACTCATCGGTGCGCCTCCAGGATACGTAGGCTACGACGAGGGCGGTCAGCTGACGGAGGCTGTACGACGCAAACCTTACTCTGTCGTACTCTTCGATGAGATAGAGAAGGCTCACCCCGACGTCTTCAACATCCTCTTGCAGGTGCTCGACGACGGACGACTCACCGACAACAAGGGTCGCACCGTCAACTTCAAGAACACCATCATTATTATGACTTCAAACCTTGGTAGCCAATACATACAGGCTCAGTTCGCCGGCATCACGCCCGAGAACCGCGACCATGTCATCGACGACACTAAGGAGAAGGTGATGGAGATGCTGAAGAAGACGATACGTCCGGAGTTCCTCAACCGTATCGACGAGACTATCATGTTCCTGCCGCTCACGAAGGAGGAGATTGCGGAGGTTGTAACGCTGCAGATGAACGCCGTGAAGAAGATGCTGGAGCCGCAGGGCTTCACGCTCAACGTCACGCCGGCAGCCATCGGCTTCCTCGCCGACGAGGGCTTCGACCCGGAGTTCGGTGCACGCCCAGTGAAACGCGCCATACAGCGCTGCGTGCTCAACGACCTCTCGAAGAAGATTCTTTCGGACGAAGTATCGCGTGAGAAGCCGATTACAATCGATGCAGACAGCGAAGGCTTGGTGTTCCGCAATTAAAAAACGCAACAACTGTCATACGCATCGGTCGATGCAGACATCCGCATCGGTCGACGCAGACGTCCGCAACGGTCGACGCAGCATAGATAAAGTCAACATAGATACTAAAAAAAAGTAGCAGAGGTCAACGACTTCTGCTACTTTTTTTTGTTTAAACACTTGCTCAGAGTGTGCCAAACGCACCTCTTGAGATTTTATTTACTTCACGTATTTCTTTCCGTTCTGGATGTAGATGCCCTTTCCTAAGGTGCTGAAGTTGTTGCCAACATAGCGTCCGTCGATGGTGTAGATGCGTCCGTCGTTGGTCTTAACGTCTACCTTCACGTCCTCGATGCCGGTCTCGCCAGCCACGCATACCTTCACCTCGTCGAGGAAGAAGCGCTTTCCGCCGTTGAAGTAGACACGGTCGTAGCCGTTGCCCTCAAACTCTACAGCGTAGTCGTTCCACTTGCCTTCCTCCATGAAGAAGCGCTCAAGCATCTTGTTGCCAAAGTAAACGTCGATAGTGTTGTCGTCGCCCTTGAACGGAGCCGCCTTGAATGTGAGGCGCACCTTGCCCGGCACGTTGAACGAAGGCGTAGAAGCCTCGCCCGGCACTGCCTTTGAACCGAAGCGTGCGCACTTGTTGCCGGCGTAGCCCTTATTGAAAACCCAACCTGTCAGGTCGGTCTTCAGTGCGTTAGATGTATTAGGACTCCAAACGTTGTCGTTGCCACCCTTGCCGGTGTTGGTGTCGAAGGTCTCGTTGAGGAGCACTGCACCCGGAACGATGTCGATGTTCATGCCAGGCAGACCGCGGAAACGGAACGAAACCGTTCTGTCGGCGTTCTGTGTGATGCCGAGCAGAGCCTTGCCCATGAGCTTCGAGCCGTCGAAGTTGGCGTTGAAGAGTGTAGCAGCTGGCGCAGACAGGTCGGTAAGACTGTCGTTCTTCACAACGCCATTCTCCATGTACGGGTATGTATCGTAGGCTGCTTTATGACCTGTTGCCATGTTGTCGGCATGGAACACCGACATGCGCTGGTGAAGCGGGTCGTCGTTCACGCTGTTTGCATCCCACACCGACTGGAGATAGTCGACATGTGTCACGAGCAAACCGTTACCCGGCAGCGATGCGTCCCAGTTTGTTTTCTGGCGGTTGTCGATGATGTAGTACTCGTCGCGGTTGTTCTCGTTGTACATGATGTATGTCTTGCCACCCTCGCTGAGCGGTTTCATGTTCGAAATGTCCTGGTTCTTCACCAGCTCGATTGGCTCTATCCAGCCAGCCACCCACTTCTCGTAGCCTGTGAAGCCTGCCGGACAGAAGCCGTTGCCGTTGTAGCAGCCAGAGTGGAGCAAGTCCCAGTCGTCCATGCCGTAGCCGCCGGAGTAGGTAGTGTCGTACATGTCGGCGAAGCCAAGGCAGTGAGAGAACTCGTGGCATACGGTGCCGATGCCGTCGCACTCCTTATCGGGGTTGAGCTCGCTACTGCAAGCGTATGTGTTTATGTAAATGCCCTCGCCTGTATCGTACACCTTACCATAGTCGCTTGCGCGGAGAGTGCTCATGTGAGGCCAGATGTTAGACGCAGCTGCTCCCTCATAGTTCTCGCCACGTCCGGCGTAGAGGAGGAACACCTGGTCGGCATAGCCGTCGTTGTCCCAGTCGTAGTCCTTGAAGTTCACCTTGCCCTTGCACTGGCCGAGTGCCCATGCCACGAGCTCGCCGATGTGACAGTCCGTTCTGCCGTTAGAATAGTTCTCGCCGTAGTAAGCAGCCTCCTTCGGAGCTGTGACCGGACCGACGATATCGAACGTCAGCTCGAACTGACCACCACTCTGTGCGTGGTAGTAGTCGCGCACTGAACCCTTGAATGAGCCTTCTACGTAGTTCTCTTTGTTGGCAAACTTCTCGTAGAACGCCTTGTCGTGCTTGCTGTTGAACGGACGGTCGGGGAACTGCACGAGCATGATCAGACCCTTCTTCTGTCCGAAGTAGCCCTTCTTGCCCTCGTCAGCCTTCTTCATACGCAGACGTTTTGCGCCAATGACCTCGTTCACCTTTGCACGCTTCATGCGTGCACTCTCACGAGCAGCCGACATATCCATGAGCTCGTACAGCCCATCGGCATTCTGATAGTAGCACTTGCCGTCCTCGGCGAGATAATAGTGCAGGAACTCGTCGCCCTGAAGCGAAGCCTTCAGTTCGGTTCCATTGACAAGCTTGATGACGGTAGTGCCCTTTCTTGCAGGAACGGCAAAAGCAGAGAGCGACGCCATAGCTATGCACAACGATAGTAAAGTCTTTCTCATATAAGTAACTGTTCAAAATTAATTTTATAAATATGAGCTATAATTCACGAATAAG
>OGYD01002226.1_pt1 | contig 13095 bp, 10 predicted proteins | sample 1576441 | NCBI WGS metagenome assembly OGYD01 (sample SAMEA3541537, study PRJEB24748) | human gut metagenome | biome: human gut; feature: human-associated habitat; material: faeces | place: China | collected 2012 | reverse complement strand
GAAATCGCCTGCGCGAATTTCTCATCGCCTCTTCGCAACAAGTTGCTCAGAAATGGGAATTAAGATGAAAATATTATTAACGGCGGTTAATTCAAAATACATTCATTCCAATCTTGCCGTGTACAGCCTGAAAGCGTATCACGATGCCCATTCCGACAGGAAAGACACGGTTGAACTGGCAGAATATACGATTAACCAGCTACAGGAAGAAATTATAAAAGACATTTATAAAAAACAGCCCGATGTGCTTGCATTTTCATGTTATATCTGGAATATTGAAATGATTCACCGTATGATTTGCGAATTAAAAAAAATTCTGCCGGATACGGACATATGGCTCGGCGGACCGGAAGTGAGCTACGATGCAAAGGAAGTTCTTAAAAATCATCCGCAGATTAAAGGCGTGATGATAGGTGAGGGAGAGCAGACATTTTGCGAACTTGCCGCCTGTTATGAAAATTTTGATGAAAACTGCGAGAAAGAATTGCTAAAAGTACGGCAGATTTGTTTTCGCAGTCAGACGGGAGAAATTGTGGCAACGCCGTACCGTGAACTGATGAATATGGACGAACTGCCTTTTGTATATCAGGATATGCGAGTCTTTGAACACAAAATTATCTATTACGAGAGCAGCCGTGGATGTCCGTTTGGGTGCAGTTATTGTCTGTCATCCGTGTCGCGCTCGGTGCGTTTCAGAAGCCTGCCGCTTGTTTTTGCGGAATTGCAGATTTTTCTGGATGCCAAAGTGCCGCAGGTCAAATTCGTAGACAGAACGTTTAACTGCAATCATGAAAGAACACTGGCACTGCTTCATTTTCTGCGCACGCATGACAATGGTGTGACAAATTTTCACTTTGAAGTTGCGGCGGATCTGCTCAATGAAGCGGAACTGGCGGAAATTGCAGCCATGCGGGAAGGACTGGTGCAGCTTGAAATCGGTGTGCAGTCCACCAATCTGCAGACGATTGAGGCAATCGACCGCACGATGAATCTGGAAAAATTAAAAAAGGTTGTGGCATCGGTACACAGCGCGGGAAATGTGCATCAGCATCTGGATTTGATTGCGGGACTGCCGTATGAAAATCTGGAGCGGTTTGAGCAGTCGTTTAATGATGTATACAATATGCAGCCGGACCAGTTACAGCTTGGCTTTTTAAAGGTGTTAAAAGGCTCGAAAATGTATCAAAACGCCAAAGAATATGGCATTGTATACACCGATACGGCGCCGTATGAGGTGCTGTATACAAAGTGGATTTCATATGCCGATGTCCTGACGTTAAAAGCGGTGGAGGAAATGGTGGAGCTGTACTATAATAGCCGCCAGTATGTGCAAAGTCTGACATATCTGCGGGAGTTTTTTGATACACCGTATGCGATGTTTGCATATCTTGCGGATTATTATGAAAAGAACGGGCTGTTTGCGGTAAAACATTCGCGCATGACAAGGTATCAGCATTTTTACGATGCGGCAAAACTGCGGATTATGCAGGTACAAAAAGCATCGGACAGTGCGGATTTTTCAGGCACACAGGCAGAATCGGGATGTGAAAAAACGAAAGATATGCAGATGGAAGCTCAGCTGGAACTTTTTACGGAACTTTTGATTTTTGATTTGTATGAACGCGAAAATTTAAAAACAAGACCGCCGTTTGCACCTGATTTACAGCCGTACAAAAACGTTATCCGTGAAATGGCGGTGGTATACGCAATGCCAAAGACCGCACATTTTGAGCTGCTTTCGGAGAGGACACTTCAAAAAGCGGGAATTTCGGTGGATTTACCGGAACGGAATTTGAAAAAACAGACGGCACAGAGCAATCCGAAAGTGCAGATAAGTGAAACACAGAATCAGAATACTTTCCGGAATCGGCGGATATGGACAGCGTTTGACTATGAAAAAAGAAGCCGCTTAGACTACGGGGCGGCGGTGTATCTGCTGGTGTTTGAGGATACGTTGGAAGATAAAAAACAGTAATTCCCTCAATTTCTAGTTGACTAGTAGGAATTAAGGCGATATAATAGGGCTAAATGAATTAAGAATGATATGTTGTTGCGGAATTGGAGACAAGTATGAAAAATAATGCTGATGTAATTATTTTTCACACGGCTGATTTATGAGGCAGGCATCATAAATCAGCCCTTATCGCAGAACTGAATCAATTCAGTTCGCGATTCCTCCGGCATTGGTATGCCTGCGGAATGGAGGTAATTATGGCAAATATTTATAAGGGAACTTTAGGACTGATTGGCAACACACCGTTGGTAGAAGTTGAAAATATCGAAAAGGAATTAAATCTTCCTGCCACCCTGCTTGTAAAGCTGGAATATTTAAACCCGGCAGGCAGTGTAAAAGACAGAATTGCAAAGGCAATGATTGAAGATGCTGAGGAAAAAGGCATTTTAAAGAAAGGTTCTGTAATTATTGAACCGACTTCCGGCAATACCGGAATCGGATTGGCGGCGATTGCGGCAGTCAAGGGTTATCGCATTATTCTGACCATGCCGGAAACAATGAGTATTGAGCGCCGCAACATCTTAAAGGCATACGGTGCAGAAATTGTGCTGACAGAGGGCGCACGCGGCATGAAGGGTGCGATTGAAAAAGCAGATGAGCTGGCAAAAGAAATTCCGGACAGTTTTATTCCGGGACAGTTCGTCAATCCGGCAAATGCGGCAATGCACAGAAAGACAACCGGTCCTGAAATTTACAAAGATACAGACGGCGCAGTTGACATCTTTGTTGCCGGTGTCGGTACAGGCGGTACATTAACAGGTGTCGGCGAATATTTAAAATCCGTAAAACCGGAAGTTCAGGTGGTTGCAGTCGAACCGGCAGGTTCACCGGTGCTTTCAGGCGGAAGCGCAGGGGCACACAAATTACAGGGAATCGGTGCAGGTTTCGTGCCAGAGGTTTTAAATACGGAGATTTATGACGAAGTCATGCCGATTGACAATGATGTTGCATTTGATATGGCAAAGCTTCTTGCCAAAAAAGAAGGCGTATTAGTCGGTATTTCTTCAGGAGCGGCATTATATGCGGCAATTCAGCTTGCAAAGCGTCCTGAAAATAAGGGTAAGACGATTGTTGCACTGCTGCCGGACAGTGGTGACAGATATTATTCAACACCACTTTTCATGGAATAAATTTAAAAGCTGCCGCACTAAGTAAAAGGGCTTAGTCCGGCAGCTTTTTTAAATAAAGGATAAAAACGGAAAGGATAAAAGGCACAATGGCATATTTCCCCTTTTTTGTGGATTTGCAGGATAAAAAATGTTTCATTATGGGCGGCGGTGAGGTTGCATACCGGAAGGCGGCGGCACTGCTGCCGTTTGGCGCACATATTTACATAAAAGCACTGACATACTGTGAGAAATTGACTTCGCTTAAAAATACAACGAAAGGACAGACACAGCTTACGCTGGCATACGGTACGTTTGAAGAAGCAGATTTAGAGGGCTGTCAGTTTGTCATTGCCGCAACCGATGACAGGGCGTTAAACCGCAAAATCGCAGAACTGTGTAAAGAAAAAAATATCCTGATTAATACAGTTGACGATAAAGAATTGTGCAGTTTTTACTTTCCGTCCTTGATAAAGCAGGACGAGGTTGTCGTGGGCATCAGCAGCGGTGGTAACAGTCCGGTTCTGACACAGAAAATCCGCAGAACGGTTGAAAAGGAAATACCGCCGTATTACGGTGCGTTAAATGCACAGCTTGGCGCGGTGCGGGAGCGCGTACAGCGCCGGTTTGAAACCGAAGCGGAGCGCAAAAGCTGTTTTATTGAAATTTTTGAAGCAGGGTGTATAAAGGAACGTCCGCTGACAGCGGAGGAACTGGATACGATAATAAACAGACACAGCGGGAGGGAACATGATTAGAATCGGAACGCGTACAAGTAAGCTCGCAATGATTCAGACGGAGCTGGTAAAACAAAAAATACAGGAACATTTTCCAAAAGAAAAAATAGAAATCGTTCCTATTATTACAAAGGGCGATGTTATTTTACATCAGCCGCTGGCTTCGTTTGGTGGAAAAGGTGTTTTTACACAGGAAATCGAGCAGCAGCTTTTGGACAAAACGATTGATATTGCCGTACACAGCGCCAAAGATGTGCCGATGCAGCTTGCAGACGGTCTGTGTATCGGGGCGGTGCTTGCGCGGGAAGACTGCCGCGATGTGCTGGTGACACGGACAGGGATTTCCGCTAAAGGCCTTCCGGCGGGCAGTGTAATCGGAACAAGCAGCCTGCGCAGGGAATTACAGATAAAAGCAATGAATCCATTTGTGGAAATCCGCATGCTCAGGGGCAATGTGCCGACCAGACTGCAAAAGTTAAAAGACGGACAGTATGACGGCATTATTCTGGCGGCGGCGGGGTTAAAGCGCCTGCATTTAGAGCAGGAAGACGGCTTGTTTTACGAATATTTTTCAAAGGAAGACTTTTTACCGGCAGCAGGACAGGGCATTTTAGCCGTGGAAATCTGCAAGGACAGCTTAAAAGAAGTCATGGACTGTTTAAATGATGAAAATGCGAGGGCAGTCCTTATGGCAGAGCGCGCCTTTTTAACAGCGCTGGACGGAAGCTGTAATGCACCCTGCGGCGTATGCTGTGAAAAGTCAGAGGACGGATTTTGGATTTCGGGCATGTATGCAAAGGACGGAAAAAATCTTCAAAGAGTGGATAAAAAGACAGACGGCACACAGCCAGCCGATGCCGTTGCACTGGCGGAAAATGTGGCGGCATCATTAAAGGTGCAGACGGTATCTTTAGTGGGCGCAGGTCCCGGTGCAAAGGATTTGATGAGCCTGCGGGCATTGGAGTGTGTGCGCAGAGCCGATGTGATTATTTATGATAATTTAATTTCCCCTTCTATATTAAATGAGGCAAAGACAGAAGCGAAGCTGCTGTATGTCGGCAAACGTGCAAATGCACATTTTATGGAGCAGGAGGAGATTAACCGCCTGATTGTGGGTGAAGCAAAAAAGGGAGGCTATGTTGTGCGGTTAAAGGGCGGCGACCCGTTTATCTTTGGCAGGGGCGGTGAAGAAGCGCTGGCATTAAAAAAGGAAGGAATTCCGTTTGAAATCGTGTCAGGTATTTCTTCGTCCTACAGTGTACCCGCCGCAGCAGGGATTCCGGTAACGCACAGGGGCTGTGCGGCATCGGTGCATATTATCACGGGACATGAAGGGAAAGAAAAAAAGCAGGCCATCGATTATGCCGTACTGGCAAAGGAAGAAGGAACGCTCGTCTTTTTAATGGGACTTGGACGGATTGATGAAATTACGCAGAAGCTTATCCAATACGGAAAAGATGTAAAAACTCCGGCGGCAGTCATTTCCAACGGACTTTCGGCAAGACAGCAAAGCGTGACCGGAATTCTTGAAAATATTGCCGTAAAGGTGCACAAAGAAAAAATAAAGACACCGGCAATCATTGTTATCGGTGAGGTGGCGGCATTGTCAGAAGAACTGATGTCTGCAAAACAAAAGCCGCTGTCCGGCAAAAGGATTTTACTGACGGGAACGCGCAGCCTGATTGCAAAGCAGGAGGACACATTAAAACGGCTTGGTGCAGAAACGGTCGATATCAGCCTGATAGAAACGTATCCATGCAGAGAGGCGCAGACACAGCAAATATTAAGTGCGGTTTCAGATTATTCATGGATTGTATTTGCGAGTGCCATGGGTGTACATCAGTTTTTTGCCGCATTATCGGAAGTTCATGTTGACAGAAGAAAGCTTGGCGGCGTAAAATTTGCCGTAGTCGGAGCGGCAACGGCAGAGGTGCTGGAAAGCTACGGTTATATCGCGGATGTTGTGCCACAGCGGGCTAACGCGGAAACGCTCGGCAGTATCTGGGTGGATACGCTTAACAGAAAAAATAAGGTGCTGCTGGTGCAGGGCAGACAGAGCAGTCCTGTACTTTCAGAACAATTAAAAGAAAAAGAGTGTGAAACGGATAGTATCTGTCTGTATGAAACACGGCAGGATATGCGCAGAATAGAGGAGTGCAGACGCATTTGCCCGGATATGGATTATGTTGTCATTGCAAGCGGCACGGCGGCAGAAGCCTTTAAAGAAGTCACGGACGGTTTAAAGCTGCCGAAAATCGTGGCAATCGGACCGCAGACGGCAAAAGCGTGTGAAAAAGCAGGGCTTTCGGTGACGGCAGTGGCAAAAAAGGCGGACAGCGAGGGTATTGCGCAGGTGGTGTTACAGGATAATCTACAGGCAGGCAATAAATGACGGCACACAGGTTGAGAAACCGTTGTAAACGTTGTAAAAATGCAAATGCCGGATAAAATTGAAAACGGACACATCTGTGAAAATATAGTGCAGAATAGAAGTCAGGCGGATTTTCAGAAAGGAAAAAAGATGAATACACAACAGTCAGAACAGTTATTTAAAGCTTCACAGGAGAAAATTCCCGGTGGTGTCAACAGCCCCGTGCGTGCCTTTGGCGCAGTCGGACGGACACCGCTGTTTATAAAAAATGCAAAGGGAAGCCATATTACGGACGAAGACGGCAACACCTATATTGATTATGTATGTTCATGGGGACCGGGCATTTTGGGACACGCCCACCCACAGGTGATTGAAGCGGTGCAGAAAGCCTGCGCGGACGGTCTGACGTTTGGTGCGCCGACCCGCAAGGAATATGAACTGGCAGAGCTGATTTGTGAAGCAATGCCTTCTATTAAAAAGGTGCGTCTTGTTAATTCCGGCACGGAAGCAACAATGAGTGCAATCCGCACGGCAAGGGGATATACCGGCAGGGATTATATTATTAAATTTAAAGGCAATTACCACGGACATTCGGACGGACTTTTGGTAAAAGCCGGTTCGGCGGCACTGACGACTTCCGTACCGGACAGCAGTGGTGTTCCGGCTTCGTATACAAAAAACACACTGGTTGCGCTCTACAATGATGAAGATTCCGTCAGAGCGTTAATGGAAGAATATAAGGGACAGGTTGCGGCAATTATCGTAGAGCCGGTTGCGGCAAACATGGGTGTTGTTCCGCCGAAAAAAGGATTTTTACAGTTTTTAAGAGATATTACAAAGGAATATGGCAGTGTGCTGATTTTTGATGAGGTTATCACGGGCTTTCGTCTGGGCTACGGCGGCGCGCAGGCGCTGTTTGGCATTGAGCCGGATATGACGACACTCGGCAAGATTATCGGCGGCGGCATGCCGCTTGCCGCATACGGCGGGAAAGCGGAGATTATGGATAAGGTTTCACCGCAGGGACCGGTTTATCAGGCGGGAACTTTATCGGGCAATCCGATTGCCACGACTGCCGGAATTGAAACGTTGCGCATTTTAAAGGCACACCCGGAATATTACACACAGATTGATGAGAGCGCAAAGCAGATTGCACAGGCATTAAGAAACTGGGCAAAGGAAAAGAAAAGACCGTTACAGGTCAATCAGATTGGTTCACTGTTGTGTGCATTTCATACCGATAAGCCGGTTGTGGATTACGATACGGCAACGGCATCAGACACCAAAGCGTATGCAGAGTATTTCGGATATATGCTTGACCACGGCATTTACACGGCACCGGCACAGTTTGAGGCGATGTTTGTATCTGCGGCACATACGCAGGAAGATATTGAGCAGACGTGCAGGATTATTTCAGAAAGACCATAAAGATGAATATACAGTTATTGAGTATCAGCCACAAAACGGCGCGTGCATCGCTTCGCGGCAGATTCGTATTTGACAGCGAACAGACAAAAGACATTTTAAAACAGCTGACAGAGCCGGACGGACAGCAGGAGAACACAGGAATCGAAGAAGCGGTGCTGATTTCAACCTGCAACCGCACAGAGCTTTATTGCAGCGGAACACCGGAAAATCAGAATTTTATCAGAATGCAGCATGTTCTTTTAGCGGCGGCGGGCATTGAAAAAAACAGCGAAACGCATATGGCGGCGTTGGACGCATTCCGCAGATTCTCGGATAAAAACGCCATACATCACCTGTTCTGCGTGGCGGCGGGACTGGACTCGGCAGTGCTTGGAGAAGACCAGATTTTAGGACAGGTAAGAAATGCCTATTTTCTTGCAATGGAGAGTGGTTATACAAAAACGACTTTCCATTGTCTGTTCCAGTCGGCGATTACGGCGGCAAAACGCATGAAGACCGATACAATCCTGTCAAAGTCTTCCGTATCGACCGCGGGGCTGGCACTGAAAACGGCTATGGAATGTCAGCAGAATTTACCGGTAAAAAATGTTATGATTATCGGTGCTTCCGGCAAAATCGGCAGTATTGTTTTAAAAGATGCGCTGGATTTTCAGGAATTAAATATTTTTATCACGGCAAGACACGAACTGCCGCACCCGTTACATGGACAGGATAGGCGGTACACAGTCATTCCGTATGAGAAGCGGTATGAATATATGCCGGACATGGACATTGTCATCAGTGCAACGGCAAGCCCGCATTACACGGTGATGAAGGAACATTTTCTGGCGCAGAATCCACCGGTGAAAAAGAGGGTATTTTTTGACCTTGCCGTGCCGGCGGATATCGAGCCGGAAATGTCACAGGTGCCGGAAACTGTCTGCTATTCCATGGAGGATATGCAGGATCTGGCAAGGCAGAATAATGCGGCAAAGTTAGAGGCTCTGCCAAAGGCAAAAGCGATTCTGTCAAAATATGAAGAACAGTTTGTTAAAAATATGGCATTCGGGGAGGCACTTCCGGCGATTGCGGCATTGTCAGAAAGGGCGCAGGAGACACTGGGACAGGAGAATGCTCACAGTCTGGTACATAAGTTTGTCTGTCAGGCGAAAAAGAACTGTGATGCTGATGAATTTGTGCAATTTACAAAAATTTTAAATAAAATAGTAGAAGTTGAAGTCTGATACGGCGGAAAGAAGGAAAAAATGATTACAAGACCAAGAAGATTAAGACAAAATCCCGTTTTAAGAAAAATGGTGCGTGAAACACGAATGGATGCATCATCACTGATTTATCCGATGTTTGTACGCGAGGGAAGCGGAATAAAAGAAGAAATTCCGGCAATGGAAGGACAGTACCGCTACACCACCGACACCATGCTTTATGCGTTAGAGGATTTGGAAAAAGCGGGTGTCAGAAGTGTTATGTTTTTTGGGATTCCCGATGTAAAAGATGAAGTCGGAAGCGGCGCTTATGCGGAAGATGGCATTGTACAGCGTGCACTGCGTGAGGCGAGAGCGCATTTCCCGGAAATGTATCTGATTACAGATGTCTGCATGTGCGAATATACCTCGCACGGTCACTGCGGACTGTTAAAGGGACATGACGTGGACAACGACAGCACACTGGAACTGCTTGCAAAGACGGCGGTTTCCCATGTACAGGCAGGTGCGGATATGGTAGCACCGTCCGGTATGATGGACGGCAGAGTGCTTGCAATCCGTAATGCGCTGGACGACCACGGCTATGAAAATACACCGATTATGTCGTATGCCGTAAAATATGCATCTTCATTTTATGCGCCGTTCCGCGATGCGGCAGGTTCGGCACCGTCCTTTGGTGACAGAAAGTCGTACCAGATGGATTTCCACAACCGAAAGGAAGCATTAAAGGAAGCACAGTTAGACGTAGCCGAGGGCGCAGACATTATCATGGTAAAACCGGCAATGACTTATCTGGATATTGTGCGTGAGGTTGCAGACACCGTCAATGTCCCGGTTGCCGCATACAGTGTCAGCGGTGAATATGCCATGGTAAAGGCAGGCGCAAAGCTTGGCTGTGTGGACGAAGAAAAAATCGTCTGCGAAATGGCAACGGGCGTTTACCGCGCAGGCGCTTGTGTTTACCTGACATATTTTGCGAAGGAAATTGCAGGGTATATCGAGAAGGGGTATATTGGATAATATATAAAATTGATGATCAATAAAGGACTGTACACGAATTGCTTAGTGTGCAGCCCTTTATTGATTAATCATGCAGATTCATTTTTTTCAATGCCCTGAGCTGATCACGCTTTGCGTAAATCACATTTAGAATATAGACTTTGGCAGATGAATCATCCAATCTATAATAGATATAAAAATTTTGGACAATAATTTTATGTATACCTCTGGAATGCCAAGGTTCCCATTCTACTGGAGCGATACTTGGTGTCATATATGTCAGTTTTTGTATTTCACTGCGAATAGAACGAATGTAATTCAGTGCTACATCTGGAACTAATAATCTGACGATAAAGGGAGTTGATTACAACAGAAACAGGAACACCAAGTTTCTGAAGAATGTCCTCGGCTTCAGTTTTTATAGTATTTTCAACACGGGCGCTTACTGTTGAATCTTTCATATCAAACACCTCCTACCAACTTGAATTTCATAAACGCATTTGCTTCTTAAACGCAAACATTCCCTCATTGCCATCACCGACAAAATCGTCCGGTGTATCCGGCATAGGATGTTTTTCATTAAAAAATTCTGTAATATGAAAGCCGCAGACATTCACATAAAAATGAATGTTGCGCTTATCAAAGTACGGCGTACAGGTTTCCCATACTTTCGTGTTCGGATATATCCGTTCCAATTCAAACCATATCTTCTTACCGATACCTTTGCTCTGAACTCCGTTCTTTACAAAAAGCAGGTCAAGATGGTTATGCTGTGTACTCTCATTGATAATAACAACAGCACCACCCACCATTTCTCCATCGACTACAGCTTTATAGACAGCAGAACCCTCCGCATTCAGCGACTGGTCAATGTCCTTTTCAGGCAGAATAACAGCATCTGTTTTCCCGAAAGCATCTTCAAAACCTTTCTGAAATGCTTCCTGCATATCAGACTTGTATTGCGTTAATTCTTTTGGTTCTATACAAACTAATTGGAAGGTCATTTTATATCTATCTCCTCAAAAATACCGATTTTCTTAATTCTACAAACTTGAAGTTGTCAGTTTAGAAAACCGGAAGTCAATCAAATAAAGCTTCCCATTTTTCTGATTGCATTGCATTAAAACACATCGCAATTTGTTCTTTATTATTCTTTTCTTCTGCAAGTTCTGGAAGCTCATCAATTCCAAAATAATCAAAACCTGTTGTTTCAATATTCGTTTTAAATTGACCGCCCGTCACTTCACATTGCATAAAAATCTTACATACTTTATACGCATATATTGGAAGATTATGTTTCTCCCTATCTTGAACAGCAATCACACGTTTTACAGTAACATCAAGTCCTGATTCCTTTTTCTTCTATATAATAGACTGCTTCCGCAGATCCGTTTTTTCTGCATAATTCACACTTCCTGCCACCGGTGATTCCTTCCACACACGCCAGCCAATATGTATACCACATTTCACTCATTTCTCTTATCCCCAATATTCTTTATCCATAACCCGATACCCCAGTGCCTCTCGAAGTGTCGCAAGATCGATCTCCTCCTTTTCCTCCAGATCTGCGATTGTCCGTGCCACCTTCAACACCTTATGATAGCTCCTCACCGTCAGGTTCATCACTTCATAAGCCTGGCGCATCATCCGTTCTTCTTCTTTCCCAAGACGGCAGTATTTTTCAATTTCATTTTGCCCCATCTGTGCATTTTTTGTCAGCTTTTCTTCTCGAAAACGATCCATCTGACGCATTCTTGCAAGCATCACTTTTCCTCGCATGGTTCTGGAATCCATCCCTGTTCCCTTTCCGGTCAGTTCTTCATATTCGACCTTTGGTGCCTCCATGCAGATATCAATCCGATCCAGAAACGGCTGGCTCAACTTTCCCTGATAATTCCGGATCTGCCCGGGCGTACAGGTACATTGGGGACCAGGAGCCATTCCGCAGGGACATGGATTCGTTGCAGCAACCAACATAAAGTCTGCCGGAAAAATATAAGCTCCCTGCTGCCTTGCCAGATGAATGCATTTTTCTTCCAACGGCTGCCTGAGCACTTCCAGAACCCCTCTCGGAAACTCCGCCAGCTCATCCAGAAAAAGGACACCTCCATGCGCAAGTGTTGCTTCTCCCGGCGATGGGATTCGTCCGCCTCCGATGAGCGCTGCCCGTGTCACAGTATGATGGACCTCCCGGAACGGTCTCTGCCAGATCAGCGGATTCTTTCTTTTAAGCAGTCCAGCCGTACTGTAAATCCCCGTGATCTCCAGACTTTCTTCCCGGTCAAGCGGTGGTAGGATTGTCGGGATCCGTTTGGCAAGCATCGTCTTTCCGGAACCAGGCGGACCGACATAAAGCAGGTTATGTCCTCCTGCCACCGCCACCATCGTTGCTCTTTTTACTGCTTCCTGTCCCTGAATATCACTATAATCTATGTCCCATTCTTCCGTTCCATGAGCCTCTTCCCGGTCAGTTTTCTCCATCTGAGGCATATACTCACCCTTCAGCCATCTGCATACCTCCTCCAGAGTCTCTGCCCCAAAAATCTGTATTCCCTGCGCCAGCCTTCCCTCATCCTCATTTGACTTCGGAATCACACAATATCTAAAACCAGCCTTCTTTGCTTCCAGAACAATCGGAAGGATTCCCTCTACCGGCTGCAGCTTTCCATCCAGTCCGAGCTCTCCTGCAAGTAAAATATCCTCCACTGCTTTTTCCGGGAAAATCCCCATTGCCCCAAGTACTGCAACTGCAATTGGAAGGTCAAATACCGATCCCTTCTTGCGGACACATGCCGGCGACAGATTGATCACAATCTTTTTCGCCGGCATGGTATAACCGGCATTGCGCATGGCAGTTCTTACCCGTTCTGCTGCTTCCTTTACCTCAGAAGACAGATATCCCACCATATGAAACATTGGAAGTCCGTTCCCTGCATCTGCCTCTACCTGCACAAATTCTACTTTCAGCCCCAGAATCGTTGCCGAATGTACCTTATAAAATCCCATATTAAATTCACCCTTGCCTTTCCCCGGCAAAAGTTCAGAAGTTTTATTTCAGAAAATGTATGGCGAAATGCCATGAGTGATTTGCTAAAAGAAAACCGATATCTTTTAGAAAATGTATCCTTATGATAGTATGGGGATGGGATTTTGTCAAGATGAGTTGGAGGAAATTTTTGTACGAGCAGGTTGTGAGGTCGTCGTGGGAAAATCATCTCTTTCGATTCCATTGTGCAAA
>OGYD01002222.1_pt1 | contig 13109 bp, 9 predicted proteins | sample 1576441 | NCBI WGS metagenome assembly OGYD01 (sample SAMEA3541537, study PRJEB24748) | human gut metagenome | biome: human gut; feature: human-associated habitat; material: faeces | place: China | collected 2012 | reverse complement strand
GGGCGAAAAGCAGTCCACCATCCTGCGCGCGGACGCGGAAAAGCAGGCGGCCATCCTCAAGGCCGAGGCCGAGCGTCAGGCCGCCATCCTCAAGGCCGAGGGTGAAGCGCAGGCCATCCTGAACGTGCAGCAGGCACTTGCCGACTCCATCAAGATGCTCAATGAGGCCAACCCCAACGAGCAGGTCATCAAGATCAAGGCGCTCGAATCGTTCGAAAAGGCCGCCGACGGTCAGGCGACGAAGATCATCGTCCCGAGCGAGATTCAGAGCCTCGCCGGTCTCGCCGCGAGCTTTAAGGGGCTGCTTGAAGACGAGAAGAAGTAATTTCAAAAAAGAGGCTCTGCCTCTTTTTTGAGAAAGCCGCACTCCGCTTCGTGTCTTGCCGCCCTTGGCGGCTGCGACACGCGCTCCGCGAGAGGAGTAAATCGCCACGCGCCGGTCGCGGCGATTTACAACCTCAATTTTTTCCGCGTCTGCGGACGGCAAAGTCTGCGACGCTTTTGTGGCAAGTCAAAAAAGGAAGAGGTTCCCATCGGGAACCTCTTCCTTTTTTGATGTAAGGTGTTGCGAACTCAGCCCTCGGAATCCGTGCGGTTTCTCCAGGAGATCTCCTGCTCGAGCTCGTAGCGCAGCTTCTTGTTCTCCTCGACAAGCTCGTCGTAGTGCTCGCCCTGCACGTAATACTTGACGAACGTGAACGTTGCCTCGTCAAGCTCCTCTTCCGTGTAGGACGGGAGAAGCGAGCCGTTCTTGCGCTGAAGGCCGGAGATATTCACGACCACCAGGCGGCGGTGCTGCTCGGAGAGCTGGAAGAGCTGGAGCTTTGCGGGAATTTCAAGCCCTAAGTCATAGGTGCTGTTCACGCGCTCCATGATGTTGCGGTACTCGGGCTTGGCCGAGACGATGACACCATGCTGCATAAACAGTTTCTTGAGGTAGTCCACAGAAACGTCCTCGCGGGTGATCGTGCCCTTGCCGAGACCTGTGAGCATCGTGTTAGACAGATTCAGGCTGACGTAAACTTCTTCGCCGGTCTTGGGATAGCTCATAATTTGCCTCCATTAAAGTCTGCGCCGCAAGCGCGGCTGGGATTGATATGACATTTTTATGGTAGCATGGCGGAGCGGAAAATACAAGCGGCAGGTTGTATGAACTGTCGCTTACAAATTTGTCGGAATCGCCGCCGCGGCGGGATTTTCCTTGACAAGAGCGCGCGCCGCTGATACACTTTCCTTGTCTATTACGGGTGCGCACCTACCGGCAGTCAGGCGGAAGTCTGGCTGCCGTTTTGCATCCGGCATTTGAATAGGAGGGAATATTTATGGCTTACTTCTGGCCGCTCATTCTCGTTGTGGCGTCGAACAGCGTGTATCACATCTGCGCCAAATCGCTGCCCGAGAGCGTTGATCCGCTCGCGTCGCTCACGGTCACGTATCTGATCGGCTCAATCTTTTCGGGCATCCTGTATTTTGTGACGAACCGCGGCGGGGCGAACCTTCTGCACGAATACAGCCAGATGAACTGGGCGCCGTACCTGCTCGGTCTCGCTATCGTCGGTTTGGAAGCTGGCAGCATGCACGCCTACAAGGCGGGCTGGCCGGTCAGCGCGTTTCAGGTGTCGTCTGCGGCGGGCATCGCGACGATTTTGGTGTTCATTGGGTATCTTGTCTACCACGAGGCCATCACGGTCAACAAGCTCGTGGGCCTTGCGCTGTGCCTTGTCGGGCTGTTTTTCCTCAACAAATGAGTTGTGCCGCGGCTTTTGCCGTGGTATGATGGGGAAAACTTGTTTTAAAGAAGGAATTTTGACCTATGAAAGCTGCACGCGACTATCCGATCCTGACCGTCACCGCCAAGGGCACGCGCTGGCTCGAGAGCGGCCACCCCTGGGTGTACGACTCCGACGTCGCCCGCGAGCCGGACGAGAGCGAGTGCGAAAACGGCGCGCTCGTCGACGTGGTGTCGGAAAAGGGCAAATATCTCGGCACGGGCTTTTTGAGCAGACTCAGTAAGCTCCGCGTGCGCATTGTCTCGCGCAACGCGAACGACCGCTTTGACGAAAGCTTCTGGCGGCGGCGCGTACGCTACGCCTGGGACTACCGCAAGGCGGTCATGGATGGGCAGACCGGCTGCTGCCGCCTGATCTTCGGCGAGGCGGACGCCTTCCCCGGCCTGACGGTCGACCGGTTTGAAAATCTTCTCGTCACGCAGACGCTCTCGCTCGGCATGGAAAAGATCAAGGACATGCTCTTCCCCCTCATTGTCGAGGTGCTGGAGCAGGACGGCGAGACGATCGACGGCCTTTTTGAGCGCAACGATGTCGTGCTTCGCGAAAAGGAGGGCCTGACGCAGAACAAGGGTTGGTTTCCCCTCCCCGGCAAAAAAACGCCCGAGAGCCCCATCACTGAAATTTGCGAGAACGGCGTTTTCTACCGTGTGGATGTCGAAAACGGGCAGAAGACGGGCTTTTTCCTCGACCAGAAGTTCAATCGCCTCGCCGTCGCGCACCTCGCGCACGGCAAGCGCGTGCTCGACTGCTTCACGCACACGGGCTCGTTCGCGCTCAACGCCGCCAAAGGCGGCGCAGAGCACGTGACGGCGGTGGATGTGTCCGAGAGCGCCATCGAAATGGCGCGCGCGAACGCGGCGCGCAACGGCCTTGAGGACAAAATGGACTTTCTCGCCGCCGACGTCTTCGACCTGCTCCCGCAGCTCGAGGCCGCGCACGAAAAGCCCTATGACTTCATCATCCTCGATCCCCCGGCGTTCACAAAGTCTCGCCGCACGGCGAACAACGCCGAAAAGGGGTACAAGGAGATCAACCTGCGCGCGATGCGCCTGCTGCCGCGCGGCGGCTACCTTGCGACCGCGTCGTGCAGCCACTTCATGCCCGCCGAACGCTTTGAGCGGATGCTGCGCTCCGCCGCCGCGGACGCGGGCGTCGAGCTGCGGCAGATCGAAGCGCGCACGCAGAGCTGTGACCACCCCATCCTCTGGAACGTGCCGGAGACGGATTACCTCAAGTTTTATCTATTCCAAGTGGTATAAAGAACGCAAAAAAATCCCCGCTGTTTTTACAGCGGGGATTTTTTATTGATTTACTTGTTTTCGTCAGCGCTTTCCGTGGGAGCGTCGGGTGCTTCACCCTGTGGGGCGTCCGGCGTTTCGGGCTCAGTCGAGGGCTTGTCTTCAGTCTGAGCATCTTCGCCCTTGTCCTCCGGCGGCATTTCGATCTTTTCGCTCGTCATCGAAATGTGCTTGGCGGGCGCTTCGATCACGCTCGGCTGCGAGGGGCGGAAGCCGTCCTCGCTCTTGCGCGTGGAAGCGTAGGCCTCTTCGACGGCCGAGGGATCGCGGCCGTCGAGGATAGCGACCATTTCACCGCCAGTGATGGTCTCCTTTTCAAGGAGGTAGGCGACGACCTTGTCCATATCCTCGCGGTTGTCGCGGATGACCTGTACGGCGTCCTTGTAGCACTCGTCGAGGATGCGCTTGACCTCGCGGTCCATGATGGCGGCGGTATCCTGCGCGCAGTCGAGGCCGTAGCCGCCGTCAAGGTACTGATTGCGCACCGACCCGAGCGCGACCATGCCGACCGCGTCGCTCATACCGTACATGGCGACCATGTTGCGCGCGATGCTCGTCGCCTCCTGAATATCCTGCGAGGCGCCGTTGGTCATCGTGTTCATCACGACCTCTTCGGCCGCGCGGCCGCCCATCGAGACGGCAATCTTCGCCATCAGCTCATCGCGCGTGCGCAGGTTCGTCTTGTCCTCTTCAGGCATCAGGAGCGTGTAGCCAAGGCTTCCCTCGGTGTGCGGGACGATCGTGATCTTCTGCACGGGCTCGGCGTTTTTCTGCTTGTAGGCGACCATCGCGTGGCCGACCTCGTGATAAGCGACGAGCTTCTTTTCAAACTCGGTGAGGACGCTGCCTTTCTTCTCGCTGCCCGCGATGACGAACTCGAACGCCGCGAGCATGTCCTCCTGCGTAACGAGCTTGCGTCCCTTGCGCACGGCGCGGAGCGCCGCCTCGTTGGCGAGGTTTGCAAGATCCGCGCCCACGCAGCCCGCGGTCGCGAGCGCGACCTTCTTGAGATCCACGTCCTCGGCGAGCTTGATGCCGCGCGTGTGGACCTGCAGCGTTGCTAAGCGGCCGGCGAGGTTCGGGCGGTCGACGGTGATGCGGCGGTCGAAGCGGCCGGGGCGCAGCAGCGCCTTGTCGAGCACCTCCGGGCGGTTCGTCGCGGCAAGCACGATGACGCCCTTGCTCGGGTCAAAGCCGTCCATTTCGGCGAGCAGCTGGTTGAGCGTCTGCTCGCGCTCGTCGTTGCCGCCGCCGTAGCGCCCGCCGTCGCGGGATTTGCCGATGGTGTCGATCTCGTCGATGAAGATGATGCAGGGGGCGACCTTCGACGCCTCGGCGAAGAGGTCGCGCACGCGGCTCGCGCCGACGCCGACGAACATCTCGACAAAGTCAGAGCCGGAGATCGAGAAGAACGGCACCTTCGCCTCGCCCGCAACGGCCTTGGCCAGCAGCGTTTTACCGGTACCGGGAGAGCCGACGAGCAGCGCTCCCTTGGGGATCTTTGCGCCGATGGCGGTGTACTTTTCGGGGTTGTGCAGAAAGTCGATGATCTCGACGAGCGATTCTTTCGCCTCGTCCTGACCGGCGACGTCCGCGAACGTCACGCCGGTGGATTTTTCCATGTAGACCTTGGCGTTGGCCTTGCCGACATTGCCGATGCCGCCGATCCCGCCCATGCCGCCGGACTTTTTCGCGATGAAGTTCATCAGCAGCATGAACGCGCCGACCATCAGCACCGTGGGCAGAATATAGCTCACCATGAACGTGAGGATCGGCGAAACGGGCGGCTGATAGGGCTTGGTGTAGGTCACGCCGTGCTCATCGCACAGGGTGATCAGCTTTTCCGTCGCGTCGGGAATGATGGTGGTGAAGAGCGTATAGTTCTGATCATAGCTCTTGCCGTCGTCATCCGTGTAGGTAAAGCCGTCGACCGGCGTGATGGTGAAGACCGTGTCGCCGAATTCGATGGACTTGACCTTCCCCTCCTCCACGAGTTCGACAAGCTCGCTGTATGCGATCTCGCACGAAGACTCGGCGGTGCGGGCCTGATCGAGCATGACGGAGAGGTAGTTCACACCGATCGTCAGCAGCAGCGCCCATAGGACGATCGACCACATGCCCCCGCCGCGCCGGCGGTTCTTGTCGCCGCGATTGCGGTTGTTTCTGTTGTTTGGCTCCATGTTGTTCCTCCTGTCGGGAGACAGAAAAATGCGAAGATGCGCACTTTTTGAATTAGTGATTTCAACTATACCATATATAAGAAAATCGCACAAGTTTTCTACGGTGAATTTTCGATGAACTTTTGTTTTGCGCCCTCTTTATCTTGCCCTTGTTCTGTGTTATAGTTGCAATGGAGTATTCTATAAAAATTTGTCACAAGGAGAAATTTCTTTTATGGATAAGGAACGCAAGGAAAAGACCGCGCGCGTACAGGACGCGGAGGCCGACGGCATCATCGAGGGCCGCAACGCCGTGATCGAAGCGCTGCGCGCGGGCACGACCATCGACAAAATTTTCATCCAGAAGGGCGAGACCGATAAGACGCTCGGCCACATCGCCTCGACCGCCCGCGCCGCGGGCGTGGTCGTCGTGGACGCGGACAAGCGTAAGCTCGACTTCATGTCCCGCACGCACGCCCATCAGGGCGTCATCGCGCTCACGAGCGTGCGCGAATATGTCAGTGTTGAGGATATTTTGAATATCGCGCGCGAAAAAGGCGAAAACCCCTTGATCGTCGTCTGCGACGAGATCTCCGACCCGCATAACCTCGGCGCGATCATCCGCACGGCGGAGTGCGCGGGCGCGCATGGCGTCGTCATTCCCAAGCGCCGCAGCGCGGGCCTCACGAGCATTGTCGCCAAGACGAGCGCGGGTGCGGTGAGCTATGTGCCCGTCGCGCGCGTGCCGAACATCCCCGCGCTTTTGGAGCAACTGCAAAAAGAAGGCGTCTGGGTCTTCGGCACGGCGGCCGAGGGCACGAGCGACCTCTACTCCGCGGACCTCAAGGGCCCCGCGGCCATCGTCATCGGCAGCGAGGGCGACGGCATGACGAGACTGGTGCGCGAAAAGTGCGACTTCCTCGTCAGCATCCCGATGAAGGGTAAAATTTCGTCGCTCAACGCCTCCGCGGCGGCGGCCATCCTCCTCTACGAGGCGGTGCGCCAGCGCTTGGGGCAGTGACGGTAAAGAAGGAACGATATGGACCCCAAAGACCTTGAATTTGAAGAAACGCTCGCCGACTCCGAGCTGCTGCTGAAAAACACGGCCCGCAGCATGGATGAGGACGCGGAATTCACGCTCGAGAGCATTCTGGCCGAGTACGGCAGCGGCACGCCCGCCGCGCCCGAACCGGAAGAAAAAGAACCCGAGCCGCCGGCGGAAAAGAAACCGCCGGCAAAGGTCGTCCCCCTGCCGAAAAAGGCGGAGGCGGCGAAAAAAACGGTGGATGAAACGGCGGATGAGACCGCCCGCATCCCCGTCATCCCCTTCCCCGGTGCGAAAAAGGCCGAAGAGCCGATAGAAGCCGAACCGGAAGAGGAAACGGACGCGGAAACCGAAGAAGAACCGCCGCAGGACGACGAGCCCAAGTCCATGAGCTTGCAGGACATCCTGGCCCAGACCGTGCAGGAGGCGCTCTCCGAGCGCGAGGACACGATCATCGAGGAGGAGCCGCCGCGCCGCGGTTTGTTCTCCCGCCGCAAGATGCGCGACACCGAGCAGCTCTACGACGACGCGGAGGAGGAAGAGGACGAGGAAGAAGAGTTCGAAGAGCCCGAACCCGAGCTCCCCGAGCCGCCGCTGACCGAAACGCTCTCCGACTACCGCGCCCAGCTTTCGGGCGCGACGAAGGCGCGCCGTGGGGCGGGTATTTTCACGCTTTTGCTGTGCGTCATGGCGGTGCTGGAGCATTTTTCCATCCTGCCGGAGGCGTACACCGCTGATCCGATGATCCGCGCGCTGCCGCTGCTGGCGGTCGAGGCGATCGTCTGCGCCATCGGCTGGCGCATTTTTGCGGGCGCGCTGCGCTCGCTCAAACAGGGAAAAGTCACATCGGGCTTTTTGACGATGCTTCTATGCCTTGTCACGCTGCTCGATACGGCACTCTATGCTTTTCTTCCCGCGCGCGCGGCGCTGTCGCTGCCGCTGCCGGTGCTGGGGGCGATGTCGGTCTACTGCGCGCTGCTGGGCGAAAGTCTGCGCCTGCACGGCATGTATGACACGTTCCGCATCGCGGCCATCGGCAATGCGCCGTATATCGTTACCGTGACGGCAGGGGGCGCGGCCAAGCGCGTGGGCCTGCCGGGCGGATTTTCGAATTCCGCGCGCGCAAACGCCCCCTATTCGCGCTGGCAGAGCGTGCTGCTGCCGGTCTTCCTCGCGGCGGCGGTCGTGTTCGGCGTGCTCTCGACGCTCGAGACGAAGCAGAACGCGCTGCTTGCGTGGAACCTCTCGGTGATGCTCGCGAGCGCGAACCTGCTCGCGTTTCCGATGGTGTGCGCGCTGCCGCTCAAGCGCATCGCCGCGCGGCTTGCCAAAAGCGGGAGCGCCGTGGCGGGCTTTTCCGGCGCGGACGCCATCCGCCGGAGCAACTGCGTCATCCTGACCGATGGCGACCTGTTCCCGCCCGGAACGGTCACGCTCGGCGGGCTCAAGGTTTTCGGCGAGGAGAGCGGCAAGGTCATCTCCTACGCCGCGACGATGGCCCACGCGTCCGAAAGCGGCCTGAGCCGCCTTTTTGACAATCTTCTCGCCAGCGACGGCGGCTTCCGCGAGCAGGTCGAGGACGTCGACTTTTACGAAGAGGGCGGCGTCGGCGGCCGCATCCACGGCGAAACGGTGCTCTTCGGCACGGCGGGCTTTATGAGAAAGCGAGGCGTGAACCTGCCGCGCAACTTAGGCCTCAAGACCGGCGTGTTCCTCTCGGTCGACGGCACGCTCATCGCGGTGTTCGCCGTGAAGTACATGCCCGCGGAAAATGTCGACTGGGCGCTCCACGCCCTGCACCACAGCCGCATCACCCCCGTGCTCGCCGTGCGCGACGGCAACATCACCCCTGCGCTCTTAAAGCGCAAGTTCGGCACCGACGCGCGCGCGGTCTACCCCAAGCTCTCGACGCGCTTGGCGCTCTCCGAGCGCGGCGGTGGGCGGCCGTATGCGCTGCTCATGCGCGAGGGCCTCATGCCGTATGCCGAGGTCGTGCTCGGCAGCAAGCGGCTCTGCGCGTCCGCCAAGCGGTGCACGGTGCTTGCATTTTTAGCCGCCACAGCGTCGACGCTCCTTGCATTTTATTTAACTTTTGTCGGCGCATACAGCGTGCTCACGCCGTTTTCTCTGCTCATTTACGTACTTTTGTGGTCGCTCAGCGCGCTGGTCGACGCCCTGCTCAGCGACCGTTATTGACACTTCGAACGAAGAAAACGAAAATTTGCGGAAAAATATGGTTGTAATGGCGAGAAAAACATGATATCATTTCTGCATTGAGTATTATCCCACCTTATGGCGCGAGCCGATCTGGGATTTACGATTTTCGGAAGGAGACTGACCCATTATGAGTGCAAAAGACATCCGCAATATCGTGCTGCTTGGCCACAGCGGCAGCGGCAAGACCACCCTCGCTGAGAGCATGCTGTATCTCACCGGCGGCACGGACCGTCTGGGCAGAATTGCCGACGGCAACACCGTTTGTGACTACGATCCCGAAGAGATCCGCCGCCAGATCTCCATTTCTCTGGCCGTGGCTCCCGTGGAATACGACAGCTGCAAGATCAACGTGCTCGACGTGCCCGGCGGCTTCGACTTCGCCGGTGAGGTCGCGGAGGCCGTTCAGGCTGCCGACGCTGCCGTCATCGTCTGCTCGGCCAAGGCCGGCATGAGCGTCGGCGCGGAAAAGGCGTGGAAATATTGCGAGAAGAACTCTCTCCCCCGTCTGCTCTACATCTCCAAGACCGACGAGGAGAACTCCGACTACAACGCCGCGTTCAACACGCTGCGCGAGCGCTTCGGCAAGAACATCGCCCCCGTCGTCGCCCCCATCTGGGACGAGAGCAAGAAGGTCATCGGCATCATCGACGTGCTGCATAAGCGCGCATTCGAGTTCGGCCCCGGCGGCGGCCGCGTCGAGATCGAAGTGCCTGAGAACAAAAAGCCCGTGCTCGATGAGCTCTACGACGCGCTCAAGGAGTCCGTCGCCGAGACGAGCGAGGAATTTATGGAAAAGTTCTTCGCCGGTGAAGACTTCACCTATGCCGAGATGATCCATGGCCTGCGCCAGGGCGTTAAGGACCTGTCTCTCTTCCCTGTCGTGTGCGGCTCCGCCATTCAGGGCATGGGCACGCGCATCCTGATGGATACCATCGTCGAGCTTCTTCCCCAGCCGCAGGACGCCCGCGCCCTGATGGCCGAGAATGAGGACGGCGAGTCCTCCGAGTTCGTCGTCGCGCCCGGCGCACTGCCGACCGCGTTCGTCTTCAAGACCATTTCCGACCAGTACGGCAAGTACTCCTACGTCAAGGTGCTCTCCGGCTCCATCAAGCCCGATATGCCCATGGTCAACGCCCGCACCGGCGAGACCGAGAAGCTCGGCCGCCTGTACATCCCCAAGGGCAAGAAGTATACCGAGGTCAAGGAGCTCACCTGCGGCGACATCGGCGCCATCGCCAAGATGGACAAGGTCAAGACCGGCGACACGCTCTGCGAGCCGCGCAAGGTCGTCAAGATCGAGCCCATCCCGTTCGATGAGCCCTGCTACAGCGTCGCCATCGCGCCCAAGACCCGCGGCCAGGAGGACAAGATGGCCCAGGGCCTCAACCGCTTGAACGAGGAAGATCCGTCCTTCCGCGTCGTCAACAACGCCGAAACGCACCAGATGGTCGTCTCCGGCGTGGGCGACATCCAGATCGACGTGCTCGTCAACAAGCTCAAGAGCCGCTTCGGCGTCGAGGTCGTGCTCGACACGCCGCGCGTGCCCTACCGTGAAAAGATCCGCAAGACGGTCTCCAAGCAGGGCCGTCATAAGAAGCAGACCGGCGGCAGCGGCCAGTTCGGCGACGTTTGGATCCGCTTCGAGCCCAACGAGGAGAGCGAAGAGATGGTCTTCGCCGAGGAAGTCTTCGGCGGCAGCGTCCCCAAGAACTTCTTCCCCGCGGTCGAAAAGGGTCTGCGCGAGGCCTGCGTCCACGGCCCGCTCGCGGGTTATCCCGTCGTGAACCTCAAGGCCGTCCTTTACGATGGCTCCTATCACCCGGTCGACTCGTCCGAGATCGCGTTCAAGACCGCGGCGAACCTCGCCTACAAGGCAGCCATGCCCGAGGCGTCCCCGGTCCTGCTCGAGCCGGTGTGCGAGCTCAAGGTCACGGTGCCCGACCAGTACATGGGCGATATCCTCGGCGATCTCAACAAGCGCCGCGGCCGCGTCATGGGCATGACCCCGACCGGCAACGGCGAGCAGGTCATCGAGGCCGAGTGCCCCGAGGCAGAGCTGATGAGCTACGCCATTGACCTGCGCTCCATGACCCAGTCCCGCGGCTCGTTCGTGATGCACTTCGTGCGCTACGAGCAGTGTTCTGCCGACGCACAGGCGAAGGCTGTCGCTGCCGCGAAGGCGATGCAGGAAGCGGAATAATTGCTTCTGCACAGCAGAAAATAAGTAAAAAGAGAGGGCTTCTCGAAAGAGAAGTCCTCTCTTTTTCCGCGCATGGCGCGGAGGGGGAGCAGCCCGAAGAGGCTGTGGCTTTTCCCCACACCGTGTGGGGCTGCGGATAAGGGGGATATTCTCTCACGTGAGAGAATATCCCCCTTGGACCCCCAAGAGAACGCAAGGGGCCTTGCCCCTTGACCCCGCCATTGCAAGCGAGCAGCTCGAAGAACTGCAATGCTTGCCGAATCAGGTGCCTGCCTTGTTTTATATCTAAACGATTTGACTTACTTCTATCTTCACTGTCGCTTTGCCTGCGATTTATTACCCTTACATAACTGCGTTCTACTTCGGATTCTATCAATCCTGGTATTGCCTGCCGAAGCGGCATAGCTTCGCTCGCCGCAGTACGCATTATCGAAACGGTATGCATTGTTGCCAGCAGGAGATTAGTCTGTACCTCTACAAGATGGGCAGAGCGGCTGCGGATAGTAGGAGCAGAGGCAAATCGTATAGTAGCTCTAAACGCGGCATCGCCGCGCGCAGGCATTTCCATTCCGGAGGCAAAAAGGTCATTCGAGATTGAGACTGCCAATCTAAAACCTTTCTCTTGGGGGATTTAAAGGGGGATATTCTCTTTTGTGAAAGAGAATATCCCCCTTTGACTGCGTGCCGCAGAGACTGCGGCATTCCTCCGTGAACCACGGAATTGTTACTGAAATGATCAGTGAATATTCAAAACGCCGTCTTCGTTTTGGAAGAGGACAAAATAATCCTGCACGCGCTCGAACGGTGCGTAGCTGCGGCGGTGTTCGTCGACGTTGAAATCCTGATGCTCGCGTGCGGTCTGGACGGGGTACTGGAAGCGGCCGTTCTGGTGGACATAATAAAATCGTCCGTTGAGACGGGAAACATTATCGCTGAGGGGATGAAGCGAGCAGGCGATATAGCCGCGCCGGTTCGTGCCGCTGTTTGGAAAAGAGAGGTCGGCGCAGTAGATCTGCCGGAAGCAATTCTCGTACCAGTTGCTGAGGCTGGCTTGCTCCGTACCGGGATCAATGTAAGGGGCGGTGTAGGTCGTGCCGTCCGGACTGTCATAGAACACCCGGCCGGAGAATTCTTCGGCAAGCCAGCGGCCGATGTCGTAGTTGGGCTCTACAGCAAAGCTCTCTGTGCCGTAGAAATGTGAGCCTTCGTCCCAGCGGAAATGATAGGAGAGAAACAGTCTGCCGAAGGGACGTTCGACGGCGACGATAGTCATGTGGAAGGCGTCATTTGTCTGCGACTTGCCGTTGTAGTTGGTGTAGCCGCCGCCGGTGCACTCCCTGATGACCACGCGCTCGGCGCGGAGGCAGGTGAGAAGGTCTTCATCGGAAAGGTCGTTGAGCTCGGATTCAGGATAGCCGAGGGCGAGGAGCCTTTCATAGGCTTCGATCACCTGCGCGTCGGTGCTGGTCTCTTTAGGTGTCCAGTCCATGCGGTACGAGCCGAAAAACAGGAAGCCGCAGGTAATGACGACGGCGAGGACGGTGAGCAGCGAGCCGACGAGCTTGTGATTTGAGAAGCGCTCCTTGACCGGCTTGATGGCGCAGCCCTGCGCGGCCATCGACTTCGAGAGCTTTTTGAGGCGGACGACCAGGTAGAAATACCAGACGACGTAAGCGCCGAGCAACAGGGAAAGCGAGGCAAACAATGCCGCTGCGACATAGAGCAGAATGTACCAGAGCAATAGAGCGCCCGCGGCGGGGGCAGCAGGCGGCGTTATGCCTGTGTCGCGCTGCATATCGAGCAGGCCCTGCCAAAGGCAGAAGAGCAGCACGAGCTGCACGGCGGCGGCAACGACGGTGAAAAATGCCGCCAGGCCGGTGTCCGCACGGTAGATCACGGCATCCTGCCCAAGCTCAACAAAAAGGAGCAGCATGTGCAGGCAGGCGCAGACATAGCCCGCGCGCAGGAACCCGTTGACCCGCCGCAGGGCGCGGAAGCCGACGAGCAGGCAGAATGTGCCAACCAGCGGCAGCAGCACGTCGAGGTTCCAGAAATTCAGCGTCACGCCGGTGACGGCGAGGCCGCCGGCGATCAAGCCCATCGCGCGGCAGAAGGGCAAATCGCTCACATCGGGCGTCTCTACTTCGGGCGCGGAGAGCGCGTCGGCCATCTCCTGCGCGGGCGTGAGGGCCTTGGCCGGTTCCTCCTGTGCGGGAGGATCGGCGGGCGGTTCGGGCGGGGGAGTTTGCGGCAGATCAGGAAAGACTTGGCCGGTCATGCGAATTCCTCCTTGGCGTTATGTGAACAGAATCATGAGATCGAGACAACAAGCCGCCAGACAGGCTCGGCTTTGGCGTCGAAGGAAATCAGACGGGAGAACAGCAGATCAACCGGCTTGCC
>OGYD01002218.1_pt1 | contig 13128 bp, 10 predicted proteins | sample 1576441 | NCBI WGS metagenome assembly OGYD01 (sample SAMEA3541537, study PRJEB24748) | human gut metagenome | biome: human gut; feature: human-associated habitat; material: faeces | place: China | collected 2012 | reverse complement strand
CCGACCGCCCTTTATGGAAGATTTTTTCTTCGGAGAGGCATTTTGTCGTGCGCCTTTGCCATAGCTGCGCATAACGGCACCCAGCTGAGCCAGCAGGGTCTGCAGCTCTTCAGGGGTCAGACCATTGAATAAAGAGGTGGAGCATAACAGCGGAAGAAAGTTTTTCATCACAATTCCGTGGGAAAGATCCGGCTTCCCACAGCCCTCCTGCAATTCCGTTGCACATGCAACGGTATTTTTGACTCTATTATAGTAAACTTAGACCCGCAAAGCAAATGATTTTGCAAATTTGCCTTGTAAAAAATATGAAAAGACCGACCCATGGTTCTGTGCAAAATTTTCAGGCACAAAACGGCGCGGTCTTGTGAGGAAAGAGGGAATCCCTGCATGAAAAAACTGACATCCATGCTGCTGGCTCTGGCCCTTGCGCTGAGCCTTGCCGCCTGCGGCGGTGCGGCATCCAGCTCTGTTGCATCCAGTGCAGCTTCCAGCGAAGCTGTCCCCGAGGCTGCTTCGGAAGCCGCTTCCAGTGAGGAAGCAAAGGAACTGTCCACCACCGATGCTCTGCGCATTGCCGGCCTGAAAGGCCCCACCACCATGGGCCTTGTCAACCTGCTGAGCATGGAAGAGGATGGCACCGCTTCCATGGATTACGACCTGCAGCTTTACGGCGCTGCCGATGAGATCGTGCCGCTGCTGATGAAGGGCGAGCTGGACATGGCTGCCATCCCGGCAAATCTGGCCGCCACCCTGTATCAGAAGACGGAGGGCGGCATTCAGGCTGTGGCCGTCAACACGCTGGGCGTGCTGTACGTAGTGGAAAAAGGCGGCGATACGATCCAGTCCATGGCAGACCTTGCAGGCCGTACCATCCTGTCCACCGGCAAGGGCACCACGCCGGAGTACGTGCTGCGCTATCTTCTGAACGCCAACGGCATCGACCCGGACAAGGACGTGACCATTGAATACTACAGCGAGGCCACCGAGGTCACGGCCCAGATGGCCAATACCGAGGATGCCATTGCAGTTCTGCCCCAGCCCTATGTGACTGCAGCCGGCCTGCAGGACGACACCCTGCGTGTGGCCCTCGACCTGACCGAGGAATGGAACAAGGTCGCGGATACCCAGCTCATCACCGGCGTGACCGTGGTGCGCAAAGAGTATGCCGAGGAACACCCGGATGTTGTGGCCGCATTCCTTACCGACTACGCCAAGAGCGTGGAAGCTGCCAACACCGATCTGGATGGCACTGCCGCTCTGTGCGAGGAGCAGGGTGTTGTGGCCAAGGCTGCCATTGCCAAGAAGGCCCTGCCCAACTGCAACATCGTCTGCCTGACCGGCGACGAGCTCAAGACCAACGCATCCGCTTATCTGCAGGTGCTGTTTGATGCCGACCCCAAGGCAGTGGGCGGCGCAATGCCCGGCGACGATTTCTACTGGACTGCCGAGTGATTCCTCAATAAGCCATCTCTCCGGCCGCTGTGCGATTGGTACGCACGGCGGCTTTTTTGTTTGCACAAAATGCTTGTATCCCAGCTTTTGTGCTCCCTGCACAAATTTAAAGACAATTTTTTGTGAACGAAAATGAATGAAATTGACTGAAAGCGATTGATTTTGACGCTGTATTTGCTATAATAAAGATGCAATCAACCAAAACAACGCACAAACGGTCATAAACCGTCAAAGATAAGATCAAACCAAAGGAGAGGATGCCGATGCTGGCAGAAGAACGCTTCAGCCTGATCATGGAACAGCTGAACCGCAAGCGCACCGTGACGGTGCAGGAACTGTGCGAGGCGCTGAACACCAGCGAATCCACCATCCGGCGCGACCTGACCGAACTGGACCGGCTGGGCAAGCTGAACAAGGTGCACGGCGGTGCCACCCTGCCGGACAGCCGTTTTCTGGCGGATGAACCCACCATGGAGGCCAAGGAGTCGCAGGCTGTGGAGCAGAAGCACAGCATCGCGCAGGCGGCGGCAAAGCTCATCAACGCCGATGATTTTGTGTTCATCGATGCAGGCTCCACCACGCTGGAGCTGGTGCGTGCACTGGCGGGGGATGCCCTCAAAGCCAGCTATGTGACCAACGGCGTGGCCCATGCCCGGGCACTGGCCCGAAAGGGCTGCCGGGTGTATCTGCCCGGAGGACTGCTGCGGCCCGAGACCGAAGCCATTGTGGGTGCACCCACAGTCACCAGCCTGCAGCGCTACAATTTTACCAAGGCGTTCATGGGTGCCAACGGTGTGGCGCTGGATGCCGGTTTTACCACGCCGGACCCCGAGGAAGCTGCCGTGAAAGCAGCGGCAGTGCACCGTGCACGGGAAGCCTGGTTCCTTGTGGATGATGCCAAGTTTTCCCGCATCTACCCGGCAGTCATTGCCGACCTGCAGGGCGGTGCCATTCTCACCAACCGCTGCCCCAACCCCAAATACAAACAATTCACGCTGGTAAAGGAGACGGAAGTATGATTTATACCGTAACATTCAACCCGGCCATTGACTATGTGGTGCGTTTGGATGCACCGCTGGAAGTAGGCGAGGTGAACCGCGCCAAAGGCGAGGACTGCGTGCTGGGCGGCAAGGGCATCAATGTGTCCGGTGTGCTGGCACAGCTGGGCTGCGAGAGCGTGGCGCTGGGCTTTGTGGCCGGTGAGACCGGCGCATGGCTGGAACGCGGTCTTGCTGCACAGGGCTTAAAGACCGATTTTGTGCATCTGGAACAGGGCATGACCCGCATCAATGTCAAGATCAAGGCAGGGCAGGAGACCGAGCTGAACGGCGCGGGCCCCGACATTCCGGAGAGCGCCATGCAGGAGCTGGAAAAGAAGCTGGACAGCCTGAACGAGGATGATATCCTCATTCTGGCGGGCAGCATCCCGGCAAGCCTTTCGCAGGATACCTACGAGCGGCTGCTGGCCCGGCTGCAGGGCAGGGGCGTGCGTGCTGTGGTGGATGCCACCCGCGACCTGCTGGTGAACGTGCTGCAGTACCACCCCTTCCTCATCAAGCCCAATAACCACGAGCTGGGCGAGATCGTGGGCAGGGTGCTGACTACGGACGAAGAGATCATTGCTGCGGCCCGCACCCTACAGCAAAAGGGCGCTCGCAACGTGCTGGTAAGCATGGCGGGCGACGGTGCCCTGCTGGTGGACGAAAATGGCGAGGTGCACCGCATCGGCTGCCCCAAGGGCAAGGTCGTAAACAGCGTGGGCGCAGGCGACAGCATGGTGGCCGGCTTTGTGGCTGGCTGGATGCAGACCCGGAGCTATTCCTTTGCACTGCGTCTGGGCACAGCCTGCGGCAGTGCAACGGCGTTCAGCCTTGGCCTTGCCACCAAAGAAAAAATCGACGAACTGATGAAGGAAATCTGACCCTCTGTGACGGAGAGGGTTGCAGTTATATAGGAAGGGAGAAAAATCATGCGTATTACGGAATTATTCACCGCGCAGTCCATCGCACTGGATGAGGCTCTGACCGATCAGGAGCAGATCATCAGCCGTCTGGTGGAGCTGCAGGCCACCCATGGCAACATCACGGACAAGGATGCCTACAAAAAGGCCCTTTATGCCCGTGAGGCGGAGGGCTCCACCTATGTGGACAACGGCATCACGGTGCCCCACGCCAAGACCAATGTAGTCACCCGGCCCAGTCTGGCGGCGCTGCGGCTGAGCAGCCCTGTGCAGTACAATGCCGAGGACGACGGTACCACCGACCTGCTGTTTGCCATTGCGGCTCCGGAAAACGGCAGCCTGCATGTGGACATGCTGGCCCGTATGATGCAGATGCTGATGAACGAGGACTTTGTAGAAAAGCTGAAGGCCGCAAAGACCCCTGCAGAGTTCCTTGACTGCATCGATGCACAGGAGGAGGCTCAGTTCGGCGCGGAGAGCTTCACCCAGCAGGAGATCCCCCAGAGCGGCTACCGCATTCTGGCCGTGACCGCCTGCGTCAACGGCATCGCCCACACCTATATGGCAGCGGAAGCCCTGACCAAGGCCGGTGACAAGCTGGGCCTGCCCACCAAGGTGGAGACCAATGGCTCGGACGGTGCCAAGAACATCCTCACCAGAGAAGAAATCGCAAACTGCGATGGCATCATCGTGGCAGCAGAAAAGAAGGTGGAGACCGCCCGCTTCGACGGCAAGCCGGTGCTGTTCACCCGGGTGGACGATGGCATCCACAAGCCGGAGGAGCTCATCAAGAAGATCGTGCACGGCGAGGTGCCTGTTTACCACGCCGAGGGCGGCGCACAGGCCGCCGAGGATGCTTCCGGCAAGGATAGCTTTGGCCGCACTCTGTACAAGAACCTGATGAACGGTGTCTCCCACATGCTGCCCTTCGTGGTGGGCGGCGGCATCATGATCGCACTGGCGTTCCTGCTGGACGATTACACCATCGATCCCTCCAACTTTGGCATGAACACCCCGGTCGCTGCCTTCTTTAAGACGGTGGGCAGCGCAGCCTTCGGTTACATGCTGCCCATCCTGTCTGCCTTCATCGCCATGTCCATCGCGGACCGTCCGGGTCTGGCGGTCGGTTTTGTGGGCGGTGTGCTGGCCATGAACGGCACCAACTTTGCAGGCATTGCAGCGGGTGAGACCACCGGTGTTTCCGGCGGCTTCCTTGCTGCACTGCTGGCCGGTTTTGCTGCAGGCTACATCGTCGAGCTGCTGAAAAAGATCACCGAAAAGCTGCCTGCCAGCCTGAATGGCATCCGTCCCATGCTCATCTACCCGCTGGGCGGTATGCTCATCCTCGGCGCGGTGATGTGCGGCATCAACCCGGTCATGGGCATGATCAACACCGCCATGACCAACTGCCTCAACGCCATGGGCGGCACCTCCAAAGTCCTGCTGGGTGCCATCGTTGCCGGTATGATGAGCATTGATATGGGCGGCCCCTTCAACAAGGCTGCCTACGTCTTTGGCACTGCCGCACTGGCCTCCGGCAACTACGAGGTCATGGCTGCTGTCATGGTGGGCGGCATGGTTCCTCCCATCGCGATTGCCCTCTCCACCACCTTCTGCCCCAAGAAGTGGACCCCTGACGAGCGCCGCAACGGCATCGTGAACTACGTCATGGGCCTGTGCTTCGTCACCGAGGGCGCGATCCCTTATGCAGCAGCAGATCCGCTGCGCGTCCTGCCCAGCTGCGTGGCCGGTGCAGCGGTGGCCGGTGCGCTCTCCATGACCTTCGGCTGCGCTCTGCGTGCACCGCACGGCGGCATCTTCGTGTTCCCAGTCGTGGACCATACCGCTCTGTACTGTGTGGCGCTGGCTGTGGGCAGCGTGCTGGGTGCTGTGATCCTGAGCCTGCTCAAGAAAAACCGTACCGACGCAGAATAAACGCCATTTCCTCCATATTCGAGATACTTCATAAAGCTGCAGCAAGCCCCCGGGGAGACCCGGGGGCTTGCTGTATTACGCAGGATCGCGCGAAGGATCAGAAGGATAAAAAGAAAAAGTAACCGCCCACGACTTCCAATCCAATCGGATATAACATGATACACCCGCTGTCAAAAACGCGGCAAGAACCATTTTCACAAAAAATGCAGCAAAGAACAGCGCGAAACACCGCATTTGCTGGAAAAAGCTTTGCAGCCGCCCTTTTGGATTGCACCCGGTTTTTGAGTGTGGTATACTGTTTCTGTTATGGAAAAGTTCCGGTGCGGTGTGCCGGGCACAGCAAAGAGGAAAAAGGAAACGAACGATGAAAATTGGATTTGACAACGACAAATATCTCTCGATGCAGTCAGAACATATCCGCGAGCGCATCAAGAAATTTGACAACAAGCTCTATCTGGAATTCGGCGGCAAGCTGTTCGATGATTACCACGCGTCCCGCGTGCTGCCGGGCTTCCAGCCCGATTCCAAGCTGCAGATGCTGCTGCAGCTGAAGGATCAGGCCGAGGTCGTTATCGTCATCAACGCTGAGGACATCGTCAGCAGCAAGGTGCGCGGTGACTATGGCATCACTTATGATCTGGACGTTCTGCGTCTCATCGACGCATTCCAGGAGCGCGGCCTGTTTGTGGGCAGCGTATGCGTGACCATGTACACCGCTGCCCCCGAGGTGGAAGCCTTTGAGAAGCGGCTGAACAGCCTGGGCATCCGCACCTTCCGGCACTATAAGATCCCCGGCTACCCCAACGACGTTGCCCGCATCGTGAGCGACGAGGGCTATGGCCGCAACGAGTACATTGAGACCCAGCGCCCGCTGGTGGTTATCACGGCTCCCGGCCCCGGCAGCGGCAAGATGGCCACCTGCCTGTCCCAGCTGTACCACGAATACAAGCGGGGCGTGAAGGCCGGTTATGCCAAGTTTGAGACCTTCCCCATCTGGAACATCCCCCTGAAGCACCCGGTCAACCTGGCTTACGAGGCTGCCACCGCCGACCTGAACGATGTGAACATGATCGACCCGTTCCATCTGGAGGCCTATGGCAAGACCGCGGTCAACTACAACCGCGACATTGAGATCTTCCCCGTGGTCAACGCCATGTTTGAGCTGATTGCAGGCAAGAGCCCCTACCACTCCCCCACCGACATGGGCGTGAACATGGCCGGCAACTGCATCGTGGATGATGCGGCCTGCTGCGAAGCTTCCCGCAACGAGATCGTCCGCCGCTACTTCAAGGCCCTGTGCGACCTCAAGAACGGCGCACAGATCCAGAGCGAGGTCTACAAGCTGGAGCTTCTGATGAATCAGGCCGGGCTGATCCAGGGCAGCCGCCCGGTGGAGCAGGCCGCCCATGCAGTCTCTGAAAAGACCGGCGGTGCCCCCGCTGCCGCCATTGAGCTGCCGGACGGTACCGTTGTCACCGGCAAGACCGGCCCCCTGCTGGGTGCCGCTTCCTCCGCTCTGCTCAACGCGCTGAAAAAGCTGGCCGGCATCGACCAGGAGCTTGACCTCGTTTCTGCTGCCGCCATCGAGCCCATCCAGACCCTCAAGACCAACTATCTGGGCGGCAAGAATCCCCGCCTGCACACCGACGAGATCCTGATCGCGCTTTCCAGCTCGGCTGCTTCCAACGAGCAGGCTGCAGCGGCCATGCATCAGCTGCCCAACCTCAAGGGCTGCGATGTGCACTCCACCGTGCTGCTCTCGGGTGTGGACACCAGCACCCTGAACCGGCTGGGAATGTACCTGACCTGTGACCCTGTTTACGAGGAAGAGGACCGCAAGTACCACAAGCAGTAAATTATACAAAAAACAAAACAGGCGCATCCAAAGGCCGAAAGGCTGGCGGATGCGCCTGTTTTTCATTGGTTCAGATGCCGGTAAAATAAGGTCTGTACTTTTCTGCGTACAGCTGGGTGCCCATGCGGCGCAGGCCGCCGTACAGGTGCCGCCGGATCAGCGGTTCAATGGCATCCAGGTCTTTTTCCCGGATCACCCGCAAAATTTCCCGGTGCTCGCTCAGCACATCCGGCACATTGTTGGCCCGCACCACATCCAGACGGGTAAAGCGGGAATAATCTGGCTGCGGCTTTGTCAGGTTCTGCCAGATGTACCATTTGTTCATGCTGCAAAACCAGATGGCGTGCATTTCCAGATCCAGCGTCAGGAAGGCATTGATATCCACATTGTCCGGGTCGGTCATGGTCTGGGCCATCTCTTCCAGTAGGTCATATTTGTGCTTGATCTCAATGTACTCTTTGGGCGAACAGACCTGAATGAAATCGCGCAGCACCGTGCTTTCAACGGCTGTGCGCTGGTATACGATCTGATCCACGATATCCAGATCAATGGGGGTGACGATGGTGCCCTTGCAGGGAATGATCTGCACAAAGCCGTTCTGTTCCAGCCGCTGCAGGGCAGCGCGCACTGGTGTGCGCGAAATGCCGAACCGTTTGCACAGCTGATTTTCGCTGATGGTCTCTCCGGGCTTGATCTTCAGCGTAACGATCTCATATTCCAGCGTCTGGTAGATGTCCTCTGGATGCAGCTGTTCAGCCATGTGCTCACACTCCATTTACATAGTTGATGATAAGACATTTCTATTTTAGCCTGCTAAAAAGAGATTGTCAACGTATGAGAATGAAGTATACAATAGCCTGTATACAAGTATAGGAAAAGCTCCGAAATTTATCATATCTGACAAAAATTGATATATCAGATGAAAATGAACCAAATAGTGTCGCCGGATTGTAACAGTTTCCACGAGAAACGGATAAGATTGTTAGTTATGCACAAAGAAACTTTACGAAGTTGGTGAAGTTTGGCTTTTGTGCGGATGTGAATTTTCTGTTACGATTAGCGTGCAATGAAAATGCTGTATACAGGGGCCGCCAAAAACTTTGCTAGCGTATAAGGTAAAAAGGTACCCCTGAAACAAGGAGGAAGAAGATTATGAAAAAGATCTCTCGTCGCAATTTCCTGAAGGTGTCTGGTGCAATGGCAGCTGCAGGTGCTCTGGCAGCCTGCGGCGGTTCCGGTGCATCCACCCCGGCTGCTTCCGGCGCAGCATCCACCAGCACTGCAGCAAGTGCCGCAGCAGCCGGTGAGGACAAGTTTGCATCTCTGGGCGATTTCACCATGACCGTGGGTCATGCACAGCCCGAAGGCAACCCCCGCTTTGTTTCCATGGAGCAGTTTGCCGCCGATGTGGCAGAGGCCACCAACGGCCATGTGAAAATCGAGGTTTACGGCAACGGCCAGCTGGGCACCGAGAAGGAGATGCTGGAGCAGGTCGTGGCCGGCACCGTGCAGGGCATGCGCGGCGGTCAGTTCGACTTCAGCCCCCGTCTGCTGATGTTCACCCTGCCCTTCCTGACCAACACCCGTGCGCAGGTCACGGCTCTGCTGCAGAGCGATCTGGCACAGAAGGTGTGCGCTGAGGCCGAAGGCGAGACGGGCACTGTCATCATCAACCTGTGCGATGCAGGCGGCTACCGCCAGTTCTCCAACTCCAAGCACCCCATCAAGGCTCCCGCAGACCTGAAGGGCCTGAAGATGCGCACCAACGGCATGAAGACCATTGACATGACCTTCCAGGCAATGGGTGCTACCACCACCACCATCCCGTACTCCGACCTGTACATGGGCCTGAAGACCGGCGTTGCAGACGGTCAGGAGAACCCTTGGGTCAACGTGGAGGGCATGAAGTTCTATGAAGTGCAGAAGTACTTCACCGAGGTCAACTACCAGTTCCATCCGGATCCCTTCTATGTGAACGCAGCATGGTGGAACGGCCTGCCCGAGGAGTACCGCGATATCATTACCGAGTGCGCCACCAAGATGGGCGAGTACAACGACGAGCTGATCGACAAGAACTCCAGCGCCGCAAAGCAGACCATCGTGGATTCCGGCTGCGAAGTCTACGAGCCCTCTGCCGATGAGCTGAAGGCCTTCCAGACCGCTGTGCAGTCCGTGTACGACCAGTGTGTCACCGAGGGCATCTGCACCGCCGACGAGATCAAGGAGATGCAGGATATCGTCGCAAAGGCATAAGCAGAAACGACCAAAGGCTAGAACGGCTATGTTACGGTAAAGGCGAGAGGGCAGCCTGCGGGCTGCCCTCTGCTGTAACAGGCCGATGGAAAAAGTTGTAAAATAACCGAAAGGGGCTGAGCACCATCGAAAAGCTGAAAAAAATCGGCAAGAAGCTGTTTGACATATACTTTACCATCGGCGTGATCGCCATGGCACTGCTGGCAGCTCTTGTGATCTTTACCGTTATTGCGCGCTACTGCTTCTCCCTGAGCTGGAAGCAGCTGGCAGAGTTCAACACCACCCTGTTTGCCTTTACCACCTTCTGGGGCATGGGCATCAACGTGATCAAGGACGAGCACGTCATGATCGACATCCTTTACGACGGCGTCAAGCCTGCCCGCAAGCGCTGGCTTGCCATCATTAACTACCTCATCGTGCTGGCTGTGGTGTTGGTGTTCACCTATCAGGGCTTCAAGTATGTGGGCGTTGCCGGTAAGCAGATCAGTCAGGGTATGGAGATCCCCATGATGTATATGTACGGCATCATGCCGGTGTGCGGCATCATCTGTGCCATCTGCGTCGTGATCAAGATCATCACCCTGTACAAGGCCGATATTTCCTACTTTGCGCCCAAGAATCAGGCGCTGAGCCGTGACGACGCATAAGCGGAAAGGGGAGAATACACAACTATGGCAATGCTCATCCTTCTGGTGCTGCTGATCTTTTTTGCCGCGCTGGGCATCCCGCTGGCTTTCGCCATCGACGCTTCCTGTGTGACTTACATCCTGATCTATGCACCTACCTTTATTACCATGCTGCCGCAGCGCGTGTGGAACGGTGCCTACAGTGAGCTGATGATCGCCATGCCGCTGTTCATGCTGGCTGGCGAACTGATGAACACCGGCGGCATCACCCAGCGCATCATCAACTTCTGCATGGAGCTGCTGCGGCCCATCCGCGGCGGTCTGGGCGAAGTGAACATCGTGGCTTCCATGATCTTTGGCGGTATTTCCGGCTCCTCTGTGGCCGATACCTCGGCTCTGGGTTCCATCCTGATCCCCGCCATGGAGAAGGAAGGATACCCGCCGGAAGCTTCTGCCGGTATCACGGTGGCATCCTCTACCATGGGCATGATCATCCCGCCCTCCACCCCCATGATCGTTTACTCCATGATCTCCGGTGCATCGGTGGGTGCGCTGTTCGTGGCAGGTGCCGTGCCCGGCATCCTGATCGGTCTGACCCAGCTGGTGCTGGTGTACATCATCAGCGCCAAGAAGGGCTGGCATCCGGAAAAGGTCAAGTTTGACGGCAAGCGCGCCGCCAAGAGCCTGCTTTCCGGCATTCCTGCCCTCATCATGCCGCTGTTCATCATCATCTGCGTTTCCTTCGGCGTGTGCACTGCATCCGAAAGTGCCGGTGTGGCCGTGCTGTATTCCATGCTGGTGGGCTTCTTCGTCTACAAGGAGCTGACATGGAAGGGCGTCTGGGAGGCTTTGAAAAAGACCCTGATCTCCTCCTCCTCCATCATGCTCATCATCGGCTTTACCACCATCTTTACATGGGTGCTGACCATGCAGAAGGTGCCGCAGACGGTGGGTGCCTTCTTCATGTCCCTGAACATGCCCGCATGGGCCATTGCACTGATCTTTGATGTGCTGATCCTGATGATCGGCACCTTCATCGACGTCAGCCCGGCCATCCTGCTGCTCACCCCCATCCTGCTGCCGGTCATGGTGCAGTACGGCTTCTCGCCGCTGCAGTTCGGTGCCATGATGATCACCGGTCTGGCCATCGGTCTGGTCACTCCGCCGGTCGGCATGTGCCTGAACGCCTGCAACAAGATCAACCGTATGCCCATCATCGAGATCTTCAAGGGCGCAGCGCCCTACGTGATCTGCAACGTGATCGTTCTGATCTCCATCAGCCTGTGGGGCCCGCTTACTACCGCCCTGCCGCAGCTGCTGGGCTACAGCATCTTCTGAGAGCAACGCGTATACCTCTTATAAAAAACAGGCAGCGCTCCCTTGCGGGGCGCTGTTTATTTTTTTGCACGCAAACAGGCGGAACCGTTGTATTTGACGGACAGATATGGTACACTAAGGCCACTTGTGTATAGGAATATAGGAAAAGAGGAATTAAATCATGGATACGCAAAAACAAAAGCGCAGCGCCTTTTCCGGCAAGATCGGCTTTGTGCTGTCGGCCGCAGGCGCTTCAGTGGGTCTGGGCAACATCTGGCGGTTTCCGTACCTCGCCGCGAAATACGGCGGCGGCATTTTTCTGCTGGTGTACATCGTGCTGGCCGTCACCTTTGGCTACACGATGATCGTGGCCGAAACGGCACTGGGCCGCATGACCCACAAAAGCCCGGTGGGTGCCTTTGGAGCTTTTGGCAAAAAGGGCGGCCTGCGGTTCGGCGGCTGGATCAATGCGGTCATTCCCATTCTGATCGTGCCGTACTATTCGGTCATCGGCGGCTGGGTCATCCGCTATCTGTCGGAGTATATCAGCGGCCATGGCAGTGAGCTTTCGCAGGACGGTTATTTTTCCAATTTCATTTCCAGCGGACTGTCGGCAGAGGTGTGCTTTCTGATCTTCACGGCCTTTACGCTGGCCATCATCTTTGCCGGTGTGCGCAACGGCGTGGAGCGTGTTTCCAAGGTGATGATGCCGGTGCTGGTGGTGCTTTCGGTGGTCATTGCGGGCTACTCGGTCACGCGCCCGGGTGCGTTGGCAGGCGTGAAGTATTTTCTGGTGCCGAACGTGGCAAACTTTTCCTGGATGACGGTGGTCACGGCCATGGGCCAGATGTTCTATTCGCTGTCCATCGCTATGGGCATTCTGGTCACCTTTGGCTCCTATATGAAGAAGGAGGTCTCCATTGAGGAATCCACCGAGAACGTGGAGGTGTTTGACACGGCCATTGCCATCATGGCGGGCCTGATGATCATTCCGGCGGTGTTCTCCTTCTCCGGCGGCGACCCGGACACCCTGCAGGCCGGCCCGGCGCTGATGTTCATTACCATCCCCAAGGTGTTCGAGAGCATGGGCTTTGGCCATGTGGTGGGCATCCTGTTCTTTTTGCTGGTGCTGTTTGCAGCCGTGACCAGCTCCATTGCCCTGACCGAGAGCGCTGTCTCCACCTTTGAGGACGAGCTGGGCTGGAGCCGCGAGCGCGCAACGGCACTGATCGGCCTGATCATGGTGGCGCTGGGCAGCCTTTCGGCACTGGGCTATGGCCCGCTGGCGGGCGTGACGGTGTTCGGAATGCAGTTTCTGGATTTCTTCGATTTCCTCACCAACTCTGTCATGATGCCCATTGCAGCCATTGCTATCTGCCTGCTGGTGTCCCGCGTGATCGGCGTGCAGAAGATCGAAGAAGAGGTGACGCTGGGCGGCAAGCCCTTCCGCCGTAAAAAGATCTTCAACTTCATGATCCAGTATCTGTGCCCCATCTTTGCGGCCATTATCCTGATCAGCTCTGTGGCAAATGCTCTGGGCTGGATCGCAATGTAAAAACAAAAAAGCGCAGAAGGTGTTTCTCAAAGGAAGCCTTCTGCGCTTTTTTGTATGTCCAAAAGGTTTTCTTATGCTGTGAAGTTGCATAAAGCATAGAAAACGGCGATTTTGGCCTCAATTAGCTGGAAGCCTGATTTTATTAGCTGGAACCGAAAATTCTGCTAATGGCATT
>OGYD01002217.1_pt1 | contig 13130 bp, 10 predicted proteins | sample 1576441 | NCBI WGS metagenome assembly OGYD01 (sample SAMEA3541537, study PRJEB24748) | human gut metagenome | biome: human gut; feature: human-associated habitat; material: faeces | place: China | collected 2012 | reverse complement strand
GTAGTCTTGCCAATCATAGTCTGTGCCTCTGAGTTCAGGCTGGCGCAACTGAGTGTGGCTGCGACAGCGAGTGATAAAGCTTTGTTCATAAGTGATAGGTGTTAAGATTATGTGATGTTGAGGTGTTGAGGTGTGTATTAAAGTTGAGAGTTGAAAGTCGAAAGTTGAGAGTTATGATTACCAATGATTACAATTGATACTATACATTATTATTGTTGCATATCATAACTCTCAACTTTCAACTTTCAACTCTCAACTTGAAATGCTTTCAAGGTTAAAGTCCTTTGCGCTTGCGTTCAAGTTCTTCGCGCTTGCGCTGCAGCTCCATCTGCTGCTCCTGCATAGCCTGGAGGCGTGCAGCGAGACCGCTCATCTTCTTCGGGTTGTCCTTGTTCTCCTTGTACTTAGCCTCAAGGATAGCGAGGAGCTTCTCGTCGTTGGTAGTCTTGCGGAGAATCCACATGATAGCAGCGCTGAAGAAGAGCGAGATGAAGTAGTAGAAGTTAAGACCTGCCGAGTAGTCGTTGAACATGAAGAAGAACATAACCGGCATGAGGAACATCATCCACTGCATCATCTTCATCTGTTCAGCCTGCTGACCTACCATCTGGTCGCGCTGTTGGCGCATTGTCATCCACGAGTAGAGGATGTTGGCCACGCAGAAAAGAATACATGTGAGCGAGAGGTGGTCGCCGATGAGCCAGAGGTTCGTGTTCCACTCGATGATGGGGTCGTATGTAGAGAGGTCGTTAATCCAGAGGAAACTCTCGCCGCGCAGCTGGATAGCGTTAGGCACGAAGTTGAACATCGCAATCCAGATAGGCATCTGTATGAGCATCGGTAGACAGCCCGCCATCGGACTGACACCGTACTTCGAGTACTCCATCATCATTGCCTGCTGTTTCTGCATCTGGTCCTCAGGCTTGTTGAGGTGCTTGGTAGCCTCTTCGAGTTTCGGCTTCAGCACACGCATCTTTGCCGACGACATGTAGCTCTTCTTCACCATAGGATAGGTGATGAACTTCAGAAGCATCGTGATAAGGATGAGCACGATACCCATGTTGATGTTCAGACCGGTGAGGAAGTCGAAGACATAGATAGTAAACCAGCGGTTGATGATGCGGAAGAGCGGCCATCCGAGGTAGACGAGGCGCTGCATCTCGAGGTCCTTGCCGAATGTAGACTCAGCCTCGACGCGCTTGAGCAAGCGGAAGTCGTTCGGACCGAAGTAGAAGTCGAACTCCGACGGAGTCTTTCCGCTCGGGTCGAAGAATGTCTTCATCTTTGCCTCGTACTGCTTGAGGTTGCCAGAGCCCTTCTCCTGAGGCACGCTTGTCATAAGCGAGTTCTCGGCGAAGTTGTTCTTGGCGATCATCACAGCCGAGAAGAACTGGTTCTTGAAAGCCACCCAGTCGATCTTCTTCTCGATGTTCTCGTCGGTGATGCTCTTGGCCTCCGACAAATAGTCGGTGCCACCGTCCACCTTGTGATAGGTGAGCGAAGCGTAGCGGTTCTCGAATGTGAAGCCGCGTTCCTGCTGACGACACATCTCCTTCCACTGTACGTCCATCTGGCTTGCAGACGGTGCGAAATCGTTAGCCATGCCTACGGTCTGTAGCTTGGCGTGCAGCATATAGTCGCTGCCGAGCACATAGTTGATGACGAGCTCCTTGCCGTCGCCGGCTGTAGCGGTCATTGTGACAGTAGAGTCGGTCTGGTTAGACGGTGTGAAGTAGAGGTCGGCAGTGTTGATGTTTACCTCCTTGGCAGCCAGTGCGAAGTTGAGGCTCTGCGAAGAGCTGTCGAAGAGCGTCACGTTACTGTTACCATTGTAGTCGGTGAAGTTCTTGATAACCGCCTTTGACACTACGCCACCCTTGGTGTTAAGAGTAAGCTCTACACTGCTGTTCTTCAGTACCACGTTTGTGGCTTTGCCTTTGAGTGCGGAATGGAAAAGCGCAGTTGTGTCAGCCTCAGCAGCCGCTTGGGCTTGGGCAATCTTCTGTTGAGCTGCCAGTTTTGCAGCATTTTCGGCGTTCTTGCGAGCCACGTTCTCTATCGAATCCTGACGTGCTGCAGCCGCTTTCTCCTCAGCAGAGGGCTGACTGTAGACACTGTATCCGATGAAGACCGCAGCCATAAGCACGGCACCGATGATGTTGTTTTTGTTCACTTTTAAAAATGTTATTTGATTAATATTATTTCTTCTCTGCCGCAGCCTTGTTCTCTATAGCAGTCTTCACGAAGTCGACAAAGAGTGGGTGCGGATGGAGTACTGTACTCTGGTACTCGGGGTGGAACTGCGTTCCGATGTACCACTTGAGACCCGGAATCTCTACGATCTCCACGAGGTCGCTCTCAGGGTTGCGTCCCACGCACTGCATTCCGCTGCGTTCGAACTCCTTTTGAAAGTCGTTGTTGAACTCGTAGCGGTGGCGGTGGCGCTCCTGTATGTGCTCCTTTTTATATATACTGAACACGCGCGAATTCTGACGCAGCACGCACTCGTATGCACCGAGACGCATTGTGCCACCCATGTTCGTGATGTTCTTCTGCTCCTCCATGATGTCGATGACATTGTGTGGAGTCTTCTCATCCATCTCGCGACTGTTGGCATCGGCATAACCGAGCACGTTGCGTGCGAATTCGATAACCATCATCTGCATACCGAGGCAAATACCGAATGTGGGTATGTTGTGCGTGCGAGTGTAGTGAGCTGCCACAATTTTTCCCTCGATGCCACGCTGTCCGAAGCCCGGGCATATCATCACGCCGTCGAGACCGGCGAGCTTTTCGGCTACGTTCTCCTCGGTGAGGAACTCAGAGTTGACGAACGAGATGTTCACCTTATGGTCGTTGTAGGTGCCGGCGTGAGAGAGACTCTCGCGTATCGACTTGTATGCGTCCTGCAGGTCGTACTTGCCCACAAGGCCGATGTTGACGGTCTGCGTGGCGTTCTTGCGACGCTCGAGGAACGAGCGCCACGGACCCAATGAAGGTGTCTCGCCGACGGGTACGTCCATCTTGCGTAGTATTGCTGTGTCGAGGCCCTGGTTCTGCATGTTTACAGGCACCTCATAGATGCTTGGCAGGTCTTCGCTCTGTATCACGCAGTCGAGGTCGACGTTGCAGAAGCTTGCCACCTTCTTCAGAATACCCTCTTCGAGGTGCTTCTCGGTGCGTAGGATGAGGATGTCGGGCTGTATGCCCACGCTCTGCAGTTCCTTCACGGAGTGTTGTGTCGGCTTTGTCTTCAGCTCGCCGGCAGCCTTCAAGTAGGGCACGTATGTAAGATGAACGTTGATGGCGTTCTTGCCCATCTCCCATTTCATCTGTCTGATTGCTTCCATGAACGGAGCGCTCTCGATGTCGCCGATAGTGCCACCTATCTCGGTTATCACGAAGTCGTAATGATACTTCTGTCCGAGCAGCTTCACGTTGCGCTTGATCTCGTCGGTGATGTGCGGCACAACCTGGATTGTCTTGCCCAGATAGTCTCCACGACGCTCCTTGTCTATAACTGCCTTGTAGATGCGTCCTGTGGTCAGCGAGTTGGCTTTAGTGGTCTGTATGCCTGTAAAACGTTCGTAGTGACCGAGGTCGAGGTCGGTTTCCATGCCGTCAACGGTGACGTAGCATTCTCCGTGCTCGTAGGGGTTGAGTGTTCCAGGGTCGATGTTAATGTAAGGGTCAAATTTTTGGATAGTGATGTTGTAACCTCTTGCCTGCAAGAGTTTACCGATTGACGCCGAAATGATGCCTTTACCAAGCGAAGACACAACGCCGCCAGTCACAAATATGTACTTTGTTTCAGCCACGGTGATATTATTTGTTAAGAATTAAATTCTAAATTATCCAACAATACAAGATGCAAAGTTAGTATAAAAAAGCGAAATGCACAAAGTTTTTAAATTATTATTCTTACCTTTGCACCATCTTTATAAATATCGTAATATTAACAACAAACCGATACATGAAATTGAAATTGTTCTTGCTCGCAGTGTCTACGGTTTTCGCACTGCCAATGGATGCTCAGTCGCGTTTGCGCAGTACAAGAGTTCATAATACAGATACCCTCCCCGCATTGGTGAAGCAGTATATGGATTCGCTCAAGGTGACTAAGGCGAATATTGATTCGGCTGTGGTGGAGGCAAACACTAACGATGGCAAGTATTATCGTCTGTTCGCACCGCTCACATTCTATCATGGAGTGTCAGAGAATATGTTTGCATTGGAGAAGAATGGCGACGAACAGGATCGTACGCTCGCTAATATATACCTTAATCGTCCTGACTTGGTGCGCAACACACAGAGGCAACTTGATCTCGTAGGCCCGGTGGTAAACCCGTATCCTGAGAGCGTTACTCCAGAGACGGAACTCGCCCATAAGGTGGTGGCTAAGGCTGATGATGCCGACATAGAAGCACCTGTGGATATCTTCGTGGCAAAGCCGAACTTTTGGAAGCTAAGTGGTAACTACTCGTTGCAGTTGTTCCAGAACTACGTTTCGGATAACTGGTACAAGGGCGGCGAAAGCAACTATTCTATGCTCGGAACTGTCACGCTACAAGCTAATTACAACAACAAACAGCGTTTCCGTTGGGAGAACAAGCTGGAGTTGCGCCTCGGTCTGCAGAACTCGAAGGGCGATACACTGCACACTGTGCGTGCTTCGGAAGACCTCATTCGCTACACCGGCAAGGTGGGCTTGCAGGCAACGAAGCGTTGGTATTACACCTTCCAGCTCATTGCAAGCACACAGTTTATGCGTGGTTTGAAGAGCAACGACCACACTGTTTACTCCAATTTTCTCTCACCGCTCTACATCAACCCCTCTCTTGGTATGGACTACAGCGTAGACGCGCTGAAAGGTAAACTGACAGGTTCTATTCACTTGGCTCCAATTGCTTATAACCTTACATATATCAAGGACAGCAAGATGGCATCGCGCTTCGGTGTGGATGAAGGCAAGCATACGAAGTACGACTTCGGTTCGGAGGTGACGCTCGACTTGGCTTGGAATATTGCTAATAACATTTCGTGGAAGACACGTCTATACGGATACACCTCATATAAGCGTGTGCTGGTGGAGTGGGAGAACACCGTAACGTTCATCTTTAACAAATACATATCGAGCAACATATTCATCTATCCGCGCTTCGACGACGGAGCAAAGCGTGGCAAGCATGGCTATATGCAGATGAAGGAATTTATTTCGCTCGGCTTCAACTACGGCTTCTAAATAGCCAGAGGTTACTCAGTTGAGAAATTAAACTATCTGGAGGGTGTGCATTCAATGTTTCTACGCAAACATTGAATGCACACCCTCCTTTTTTACAAACTCGGGTGAAAAAGTCTTAATTCATTTTGTATTCTCATATTTATTTGATAATTTTGGCGTTAATTACTAATATTATAAGCATAAAAGTGAAGAAATATATATTTGCATCTATTCTTGCTTGTTCGTTGTCGTTTGCTGCGAACGCCCAAAAGATTACGCTTGGCTCATGTGTCACGCATGATGGCGCACAGTATAAAGGACAGTTGCAAGCAGGAAAACCCCACGGAAAAGGCTCTGCTCTGTTCGAGAACGGCGATACCTACGAAGGCGAGTACGTGAAAGGTAAGCGTCAGGGTGAAGGCATTTACACATTTTCTGATGGTGAGAAATACGACGGCGAATGGTTTCAGGATCAGCAGCACGGATACGGTACATTTTGGTTTATAAATAACAACAAGTACGTCGGTATGTGGTATCGCGACTATCAGCAAGGTCATGGTGTAATGTACTACTACAATGGTGATAAGTACGATGGCTATTGGCAGCAGGACAAGCGCCAAGGCAAGGGCAAGTACACCTTTGCTGGTGGTGCCTATTACGAAGGCAACTGGAAAGACGACCAGAAGTCGGGTAAGGGATTCTTTGCTTGGGGCGATGGCACAACATACGATGGTATGTGGCTCAACAACCAACGTTCAGGAAAAGGCGTAAACAAATACGCTGATGGAGATGTGTACACGGGCGAATGGCTTAATGACATACAGAACGGTAAAGGTATCTACCGCTTTCAGAACGGCGATGTGTACGAAGGCGACTATGTTCAGGGCGAACGCACCGGTATGGGCATATTCCGCTACAAGAATGGAGACAAGTACACAGGAAACTTCCTCGAAGGTGACAAGGATGGTCAGGGAACATTCGCATGGAAGAATGGTGACATCTATGTAGGTCAGTGGAAGAAGAACAATCAGAATGGACATGGCAAGCTGACAAAGCGCAATGGCGATGTGTACGAAGGAACCTTCAAAAACGGAATGATGGACGGACAGGTGATAATACACTACGCCAATGGAGCCAAGTTTAAAGGCATATATCGCAATGGTAAGCGTAATGGAGCTGCCATCGAGGAGACAAAAGACGGCATAAGGTTTGAAGGAACCTACGCTAACGATAATCGAGACGGCAATTTCGTAGAGAAAGATCGCAACGGAAAGGTGACAGCACGCGGACACTATGAACATGGACGACGATACGTCGACAAGTAATGGTGCATATCGCTGATTATAACAAATACATGGATTATCTTAAAATACAATAAATCACTCAACTATGGCAACAAAAACAAAAAGCACAAAGGTGGCTAAAAAAACGGCTGTAAAACACATCGGACTTGTGAAGAATGATGCCTATCTACAGCCTTATGAGGATGCTATACGTGGCAGACATGACCATGCCTTGTGGAAATTGAATGTATTGACCAACAATGGAAAAACGAAGTTGACAGATTTTGCCAACGGACATAAATATTATGGCTTGCATAAGACAACACGCGGTTGGGTCTTCCGTGAGTGGGCACCAAACGCTACAGCTATCTATCTCGTGGGCGACTTCAATAATTGGGAGGAAAACGATAAATATAAGGCTAAACGCATTGATGAGGCAGGTAACTGGGAACTTAAACTGCCAACAAAGGCAATGAAACACGGTGACCTTTTCAAGATGCACGTTTATTGGAATGGTGGCATGGGCGAACGCATCCCTGCATGGGCAACACGTGTGGTGCAGGATGAGGAGACAAAGATATTCTCGGCACAGGTGTGGAACCCAGAGCCATACGAATGGAAAAAGAAGACGTTCAAACCGAATAAGTCGCCACTGCTCATCTACGAGTGTCATATAGGTATGTCGCAGGATGCTGAGAAGGTTGGCACATATAACGAGTTCCGCGAGAACGTGCTGCCACGAGTTAAGGCAGACGGCTACAACTGCATACAGATAATGGCTATTCAGGAACATCCTTACTACGGATCGTTCGGCTATCACGTAAGTTCGTTCTTCGCCGCTTCTTCGCGCTTCGGAACCCCCGAGGAACTAAAGGCACTCATCGACCAAGCACATAAGGACGGCATCACCGTAATCATGGATATCGTTCATTCGCACGCTGTGAAGAACGAAACAGAAGGCTTAGGCAACTTAGCAGGCGACCCTAACCAGTACTTCTATCCTGGCGAGCGCCATGAGCATCCGGCTTGGGACTCGCTCTGCTTCGATTATGGCAAGGACGAGGTGATGCATTTCTTGCTTTCTAACTGCAAGTACTGGATGGAGGAGTTCCACTTCGACGGTTTCCGCTTTGATGGCGTGACTTCAATGCTCTACTACAGTCATGGTTTAGGCGAGGCGTTCTGCAACTACGGCGACTACTTTAACGGACATCAGGACGATAACGCCATCTGCTATCTCACTCTTGCCAACCTGCTTATCCACGAGGTGAACCCACAGGCTATCACTATCGCTGAGGAGGTGAGTGGTATGCCGGGGCTTGCAGCCAAGTTTAAAGACGGTGGCTACGGATTCGATTATCGAATGGCGATGAATATACCTGACTTCTGGATAAAGACCATCAAGGAACTTCCCGACGAGGCATGGAAGCCAAGTTCTATCTTCTGGGAGACAACAAATCGTCGCTCGGACGAGAAGACTATCAGCTACTGCGAGAGTCACGATCAGGCACTCGTTGGTGATAAGACTATAATCTTCCGACTTATCGACGCCGATATGTACTGGCACTTCCGTCGTGGCGACGAAAACGACCGCGCGCATCGCGGCATCGCACTGCATAAGATGATTCGCCTCGTTACGGCTTCTACTATCAATGGTGGCTACCTCAACTTCATGGGCAACGAGTTTGGACACCCAGAGTGGATAGATTTCCCACGCGAAGGCAATGGTTGGAGCCATAAGTATGCACGCCGCCAGTGGAACCTCGTGGATAATCCTGACCTCGATTACAAGTTCCTCGGTGACTTCGATCACGATATGCTGCAAACACTGAAGCTTGAGAAGAATTTCCAGAAGACTCCTGTGCAGGAAATATGGCACAACGATGGCGATCAGATTCTCGCTTACATGCGTGGCGATCTCATCTTCGTGTTCAACTTTAGTCCGACACGCTCGTTCACCGACTACGGATTCCTCGTGCCGACAGGTTCTTATGACGTGGTTTTGAACACCGATGCGAAGAAGTTCGGTGGTAACGGACTCTCAGACGATAGCATTACTCATCTCACCAACTATGATCCAGCTTACGTATCTGAGCATAAGGAATGGCTGAAGCTGTACATCCCAGCACGTTCGGCTGTTGTATTGAAAAAGAATTAGAATAAGGCAGAGGAGAGGGTTAATGAAAAATCAAGGATTGTTGACACGCGTGATGTGTACGTTTGTGTTCACACTATTCTGCTTTTACTATCTTTACTGCTATCAAGCCGATTTGCTTACGGTGATGCAGCACGTATTATCACAAGGACAGACCCACTACAACCATTTTGTGGGGGCTGTCCTGATAACGCTTGTTGTGTTGCTCATACAAATTGGTGTTGTTAGAATATTACAACGGAAGCGGTTGGCATGGGCACTGACGTTCGTACCTTCCGCTCTTTGTCTGATAATGCTTACCAATATTGGGGTGTCTCCCGACAGCGGAACGCTCGCGTTTGGTGTGTGGCGATACATTGCGCCAGTGCTGATAGTTGTTTTTTCTTGATTGTATTTGGGGTGAACAATAGCGGTGTGCTCGATTCGCTGCCACGAGTTTGGAGTAATCCAATAAGAGAGTTATGGTTAAATCTTCTGATTTTGACCATACTGATGCTCACAATCTGCTTTGTCAGCAACGACGATAAGTATTTCCATGCACGTATCCATGCTGAGCAATGTCTTCTTGATGGCGATTATGACGCAGCCTTAAAGACTTTGCGTCGATACGATGTGAGCGACCGCAATATCTCTATGCTTGCCACGTATGCACTGGCTAAAAAAGGAGAACTTGCTGAACACATGTTCGATTATCCGGTTGTGGGCGTTGACGCAATGCTTCCAAACGGTAAGGATATCAAGTTCGAGCTTTATCCCGAATACCAGCTTTACGTATATCTCGGAGGACGCTACAAGCAGACAATGAATGCACGTCAGTATATTAATTTCCAGCGTCGCATTAATCGTGTCAACAAACCAATGGCCGACTACGTGTTGTGTGCGCATCTGTTCGATCGCAATCTGGATGCTTTCGTTGCTGACTTAAAGAAGTATTATGAGGTGAACGACTCGGTAACGTTGCCACGCCATTATCGTGAGGCACTTACGCTGTATATGCATACGCACACTGCGCCTGCTATAATATATAAGGATAATGTAGGAGCAACTGACTATGAGGACTATCAGCTCTTGGAGCGCAAGTTCGACAACGAACACGATAAGAAGAATGCACTACGGCGTATGTTTGGCAATACTTATTGGTATTACTATGATTATCAAAAATAAAAAACGTGTATGGCAGTTATGTCATACACGTTTTTTATTTCTTTGATTTTATTATAATGTGTAGGTGAGGACGAATTTTTCGTTCTGCATATACATTATGTCTTTCAGTGTGCCTCGTTTAAGATTGAAGTTTTCAAACGAACCCTCCGATGATATTGTCTTCAGTTTGGTTTGCATTTCGTTAAACATCAGTTTCTCTTCTGAGAAGTACTTATATAGAGTTTCCTTTGCACACCAGCAGAGCAATAACGCTGTTTGTGTATCGTAACAGTCTGTCTGCGATGCTATATTTGTTTGAGGTGATGATGGATTGCTCGTCTTTATCAAATCCTTCAGCATATTTTGTTCCTGTTTCGTAAGAAATTTGTCAACGATTCTGAACACGCGATTGTTGCGATATTCAATATCAACAGCTACGTTCTTTCTCTTCGATATTATGATGCTTGCATAGCCTATGGTGTGGCTGATGCTGATGTTGTAGCCATCAATCGTAGGCTTACCGTCTGCATTGTGACCTATAACGAGGTCGGTTCTGCCTGTTATGGCATGGAGTAGAGCATATACAGCCACGGTTTCTGTCTGTCTTCTTGCGCACTTCTGTTTTAGTTCGTTACATACCACTTGCGGACAAACCTCATCAGTATGAAGTTCGTCCGCAATCTTCCACAGCCCGAGCCGTGTGTCGTTGTCTATATTCTTTATGAATACTAATGGCATAATTTCTACTTCTCTTTATCCGTTGTGTTGTTCTTCTGCTCGTGTATCACAACCTTTATCTTGCTTATACGGCGTTCCTCAATGCCTACAATCTCGAACGTATAGTTCTTGTAGTCGATCTTTTCGTGGATAGATAGGAAGTCGCCCTTTATTTCGAGCAGCAATCCTGCGAGTGTATCAGCGTCGCCCTCAACGTCTGCAAACTCTTCGTCATCGATGTTTAAAATCTTGCAGAAGTCAGTGAGCAAAGTTTTGCCTTCAAACAGATACGTGTTGTAGTTGAGCTTTGAGTAGTACTTGTTCTCTTCGTCGTATTCGTCGTTAATCTCTCCTACGATTTCTTCGAGGATATCTTCAAGAGTTACGAGTCCGCTTGTGCCACCAAACTCGTCCACAACGATAGCAATGTGTATCTTATTCTCTTGAAACTCGCGCATCAAGTCGTCAATCTTCTTCGTCTCTGGTACGAAGTAGGGTGGGCGGATGAGGCTTTGCCAGCGAAAGTTGGCAGGCTTTGAGAGGTGAGGCAGGAGATCCTTAATGTAGAGAATGCCACGAATATTGTCGGCATTGTCCTGATAGATAGGAATGCGACTATAGTTATTCTCCACTATGCTCTTCAGTACATCTTGATAGTTGGAGTGAATATCGAGTGCTACGATGTCCTGACGACTTGTCATCACCTCCTTAGCTGTCTCGTCGCTGAAGCGTATAATACCCTTCAACATACTCTGTTCGTCCTTAATATCTTCCTTATCGGTCAACTCAAGAGCCTGTTCCAAATCGTCAACACTGAGTACATGACTCTCCTTTTGTACCACCTTCTCTGCTAATATGCCACTACGCAGCAGTATGTTCTCCATAAACCAAAACAACTTACGGAATACCATGATGCCACCTACGAACTTTCGACAGAATCCCAACGGGTTTTGACGACTGTACACTTTTGGCATAATCTCGCCAAAGAGTAACAGAAGGAAGGTTAAGAGTACGGTGAGCGACAGAAATTGCAACCAATATGCTTTCTCGCCGAAGTGTATGAGGTGAGAGAAAATGTAGTTGCAGAGCATGATAATCGTCACATTCACGAAGTTGTTTGTGATGAGTATCGTGGCGAGTGTGCGTTCGCTGTCTTCGCGCAGCAACTTAATGTTACGGTCGCTTGCAGTCTTGGCTTCGTTCACCTCAGCCATGTCTGATGGTGAGAGACTGAAAAATGCAATCTCTGAGCCACTTGCGAATGCAGAGAGTCCCATGAGTACAATTGTCAGTATAGCAGCTATGATGACACCCATTGTTGGAGGGACGAAGTAAACGTCTGCCAACGACTCATGTATAATATTGATATAAGTTTCCAAAGCGTTGTTGTTTGTTCGTTTTTATTGTTTAGAATGGCAATTTGTCTTCATCATCGCTTGTCGCCATTGTTGTGTTTGACGATGATGTAGTAGTGGCTGTTTCGGTTGCACTGTTTGTAGTGGAGCGTGGTGTGAGGAGTTCCATGTTGTCGGCATACACCTCGGTGATGAAGCGTCGCTGACCTTTTTTGTCGTCGTAATAACGGTAACGTATCTTGCCTTCTACGTAGAGTCTGTCGCCTTTGTGTACGTATCTCTCCGCTATCTTTGCAAGATTTCCCCACATTACTATGTTATGCCAATCGGTGCGATCGGGCACACGTGTGCCGTTTTGTAGTTGATAGCCACGTTCTGTTGTAGCAAGTGGAAACTGCGCTACAGCCTGGTCGGCATCGTAGTATTTCACATCGGGGTCTTTTCCGACATTTCCTATAAGCATTACTTTGTTCATAGTAGTATTGTTCCGTTTAAAGCAAATAAGGGTGTTCTGCTCTATACAAACAGACACCCTTTATCTTGTTTCTCTATATTCTTTTATTCTTTGTTTGCAATATTAATCAGCGTCGCCCTATTTCCACATACCAAGATATTTGTAGTGGAAGTTCTTTCCCTTTGCAGAAGGGAATTGTGAACGGCTATCAACGCGTCCGCGCAGGTGATCGACCATTCTGTTGTAGCAGTCCTGACCAGAGTTCGCCTTGCATCTCACAACGAAGTGAGTGTAGCGGTACTCGTGCTTGCCAGTTGTAGGCACAAGAACAACACGTTTGAAGTCGAGTTCGCCTTCGTACCAACCAGGACGTTCCTCGTTGAGCTTTGTTGTGACAGTTGCCACCATTTCGTGTTTTTCTGCAGCAGGACTATTCTGTGGTGCAGAGTGCAATGCTTTCTTTTGTTTGAAGTCGAGCATTGTAGCAGCAGTTGTCTTGATTATGATAAAATAAACGCGTGGACGGATTTTATATCTTTTAGGATAGTACACTTCGCTATTTGCGTAATCGCGTACATCAGCTTCGAGATTAGGTGTCATACCTATTTCTGGTATAGAGCGCAAAAAGTCTAATGCTTCTTCAACATTATATACCAATGTCTCTTTGTCAAAATATCGGAGATATAAATTCATTAATGTCGTGTTTTTTTGTTTTTCAAAAATAACATTCTTAAAATATAAGGATAGAAGAGCGGCAAACGGGACTTGAACCCGCGACCCCAACCTTGGCAAGGTTGTGCTC
>OGYD01002213.1_pt1 | contig 13138 bp, 9 predicted proteins | sample 1576441 | NCBI WGS metagenome assembly OGYD01 (sample SAMEA3541537, study PRJEB24748) | human gut metagenome | biome: human gut; feature: human-associated habitat; material: faeces | place: China | collected 2012 | reverse complement strand
GCTCATGCTGATTCGCGCGGTGCCCGTATATGTTGCGCTATCGCTCGACAAACGCGAGAATCCGCTGTCATCGCATCATCGCGTCACCGTAGCGCTGTATTGCACGACCGCGCTGCCGATCATCGTCGCCGTCACGTCACTGGCGGTGAAGGTCGGCACCATGCAAGGCGACACCGCGTCAACACTGGTCGCAGCCGGCGCGATTACGGTGTTCCTAATGCCGCTGCTTGGCTCGATCACATATCAGGTGGCCGACGTACATCCGGTCACCGCGGTTCGGGAGATTGCACACACACCATCCGATTGGCGGACGATCGTGCACGAACATGCGCAGGTGCGTGCGCTGCTGCACCATCAGGACCGGCTCAAGCGTATGGCGGAAACATTGGACGCACTGGAGAAGATGGGAACGATGGGACATGGCGATGCGGCACATAGCAATGCCGGACTTGGCGATGAATATCGAGCCGAACTTGTGAAACGTGCGCGCCGCGAAATCGACCGGCAGTTGAAGGAACTCGGCCTGGACCCGCAGCTCACCACGCAACTGCCACACAACTACCGTTATCCGAAGAACTGAAACGCGAATCCGAGCCTTTCCGGCACTCTAAGTGTCCGATTCTGGAGAAACGGACAACCGTAACGCACTTTTACCCGTCTAGTTGTCCGATTCTGGAGAATCGGACATTCAGACATGCGCCTATTCGACGGATTTGAGCGAACTAATCGGGTCGATACGATCCAACACCGGATTCACGAACAACTGCACGAGCAGCGCGAAAGCCATGGTCGCGCCGGCCGCAATCACATAACTCAACGGCGTGCATTCCACTTCGAAATACAGTGCGGGCATATTCAACGCAGCCGTCAGCAATCCGCCGACGAAACGGCCGAGAGGCAAGCCCAGCACCACGCCCATCATGGTGAGCACCATCATTTCACGGTTCACATAGTGGTGAACCTCTTTGTCGAAGAATCCGAGCACCTTGAGCGTGGCCATCTCGCGTTCACGTTCTGACACGTTGGTGTTGGCGAGCGTGAACAACACCACGAGCGCGAGCCCGCCCGCGAGCGCCACGATCAGCGCGACCACCGCACCCATCAGATCGAATTTGAAGCTTTCCGCCATGTGCGCGCAGCTCACGGCTTTCATGACCGCATCGTCGTCTTCCAGCTTTTCCGCATAGGCGGCCTGGGATTCGCCTGAACCTTTGAGCTTCGCATACATGGCGTTCCACACCAATTGTTGGCCGTTTGACGATGCGCCATTCGAGGTACCGGATTCGCCGTTTTGATTGTCCGATTCTCCAGAATCGGACGCGGAAGATGCGGAAGACGTGCCGGATGCAGCAGTATCGAACAGCTGGCGATAATAGGTTTCGCTCACATACACGTCCGATCCGATCACACTGCGGATCACCTCGCTGACATGCGCTTCGGCCTGCATATCGTCACCGTTGGTCAGCGTTACCATACCGCCCGCTTTGACGCCCATCGCGCTTGCCGCGGACTGCGATACGATCACGCCGTCATCGCCCAGACTTACCGTATCGGCCGCACTATCCACCCAACTGGAGCGCACCGGCTGCAACGTGACCATCTTGCCGAACTCGCTGCGTTCACTGTCGGGCACGGCAACCAGCTGAATGCTTTCGCTCCCCGAATCGCCGGTCAGATCACCCGATTCAACGCGCACGTCCATGCTCGACGTGACGCGACCATCCGAAGCGACTTTCTGCCGCATCGCATCAGCGTCATCATCGTTCGCGACCACCATCAAATCGTACTGATACACGTCCTGATACTGTTTCGCGCCCAATGCGGCAACGGTGTCGTTGATCGCAAGTCCGCACACAATCAGCGCGGTGCAGCCGGCCACGCCGCCGACCGTCATGATCAGACGCGATTTGAAACGGAAAATGTTGCGCGCCGTGACTTTGCCGAGGAAGCTCATGCGATTCCACAACGGCTTGATACGCTCCAGTAGAATGCGCGATCCTGCACGCGGCGCTTTCGGACGCATGAGACTGGCCGGCTTCTGTCGCATTTCCTGCGCGCACGCATACACGGTTGCGGCAAGCACGCCGACCACGAACAGCGCGACTCCGGCCGTTCCGTACAGCCAGTCGTATGCCAAGCGTACGTCCGGCATCACATACAAGCCTCGCAATACGACGAGCAGGAACGCCGGAATGCCAAGGAAGCCTGCGATCAGGCCGAGTCCACCGCCGATCAGGCAGGCGAACAGCGCGAACAACAGGTATCGTGAGGCGACCGCAAGACGCCCGTAGCCGAGCCCTGTGTATGTGCCGATCAGCCCGCGATCCTCTTCGACCATGCGCGCCATGGCGGTCAGACTCATCATCACCGCCACGAGCAAGAACACGATCGGGAATGCGTTGCCCAGCGATTGGATGGATTCCAGATCAGATTTCAGCGAGCTGAATCCGCCGATTTGCGACCGGTCCTGCACATACCAACGCACTTGCGGAATGCTGTCTTCCAGCTCGTTTTGCTTGGATTGCAGTGTCCGTTCGGTGTCTTTTTTCTGCTGGTCCAATTTCGATTGCGCCTGGTCGAGTTGCGCTTTGGCTTCCGCTAATTGCGGGCTTGCGGCAATTACCGTTTCACGTAGTGTTTCACGGGTTGTTTCGTCGAGGGATCCTGCAGCCGCGCCCGCCTGCATATTGACGATTTGGTCGATTTGCTGGTTGAGCTGGCTGCGATTGCTGTCGATCTGCTGTTGCGCTGCGGCGAACTGTTTGTCGGTTTGCGCTTTCGCCTCGTCGATTTGTTTGGTTCCAGCGTCGAGTAGTTCCTGATGACGCGCTTTCTGGCGATTGGTTCGCACCGTGCCGTCGATGCGGTCAGCTACTTCGCTGACGGTGTCATCGTACACGTCACTGAACGAGTCCTTGTCGGCGGCGCCTCTCACGAGAATGGTGACGGCCGTGTACATGCTGCCGGTCACACCGTCGGACGGCGCAAAGAACGTGTAGTCGCTGGTGGCGGAGGAACGGAACGCGTTCGTACCCGAATAGCCGTCTGGATTGGTGAGATCCTGCGGGTCAAGCACCACGCCCACAATAGTCAGTTCGGTAGGGAAGCTCGGTGTCTGGTTGTCCGATTCTCCAGAATCGGTCACCCGTGCGGCACTTTTGCCATCCTGCGTGTCCGATTCTCCAGAATCGGACATCTGGGACCCGTTTTCGCCCGTTTGGTTGTCCGATTCTGCAGAATCGGACACAGAAGAAGACGCCGAATCCTGCGGTGTCACCGTAATATGGTCGCCCTTTTTATATCCGGAATCCTTGATGAATTTGCGCGTCACCGCGATCTCACCGGACTTCTCCGGCATACGGCCACTTTGCAAATACGGCTGGTCAATGCCGTTCGTGCCGATCTCCTGCATGGTCACGGTTTTTTTGCCGTTCAGATCGACGGTCACAGTTTGCGAACGTTCGCCCTGCACTTTCGCAACACCGGAAATCTTACGGAGCGCGGCAATATCGTCATCGGTCAATCCGGCCGTCGACAACACCTGAATGTCGTGCAATCCTTGGGTGTCGAAAAAACGATCCGTCGCAAGAAAAGCGTCTCGGCAACCCGCGTAAATGCCCGTAAGCACGGCGACGCCCAGCAACGAGATCAGTGCGATGGAGATGAATCGCTTCCACGCATGCAACCACATACGCACCATGTCTTTGATGAATGCCATGACGACCTCCAGCCCGTAGCGCTCAAGCAGCACCAACCATTGCTCCCAAAACCTTCATTTTATTGAACTATCGAACTATTGAACACTATGAAACCGAATCCACGCGCTACAGCTACAATCGGGGAAGACGCGCCATACCAAAAACCATAGGCGCGTCACCTACCACTACTGCCGAACGCAACATCGCCAAGATCGCAAACTTTTGCCGAATTTGCCGAATATTGCCGAGGCACCCAAGAAGAGGAAGCATTCATGAGCGACGCAACCGTTGCGAAGAAACCGCGCGAAACCGACGATGTGCCGGTTCCGCCGACGCTGCGCAAGTCTTTGAAGAATCGTCATATTCAATTGATCGCATTGGGCGGCGCGATCGGCACCGGCCTGTTCTATGGTTCCAGCGAGTCGATTCAGCTGGCGGGCCCGGCCATTCTGCTCGCCTATCTGATCGGCGGTCTGGCGATTTTCCTGATCGTGCGCGCCCTGTCCGAAATGGCGGTCGAGGATCCGAAGGCGGGCGCGTTCAGCTATTACGCCACGCAGTACTGGTCGAAGCGAGCCGGCTTTATTTCCGGCTGGAATTACTGGTTCAACTACGTGCTCGTGGCCATGGTGGAGTTGGCCGTGGTTGGCTCGTTCGTGAATTACTGGTTCCCGAACATTCCGAAGTGGGTGTCGGCGGCGGTGTTCCTGGTGGCCATCGCGGCGCTGAATCTTATGGGCGTGAACAAGTTCGGCGAATTTGAATTCTGGTTCGCCATCATCAAGATCGTGGCCGTGCTTGCCATGATTTTCGGCGGTTTGTATGTGATCATCGCGAATGTGCCGACCGCTTCGGGCATTCGCGCGTCGTTCGCCAACTGGTTTACCGTTGACGGCGGATTCCTGCCGCATGGCCTGATGTCTCGCAATGCGGACGGCACGTGGACCGGCCTGCTGATGGCGCTGGTCGTGGTGATGTTCAGCTTCGGCGGCACCGAGCTCATCGGCATCACCGCGGGCGAAACCGAAAATCCGCGCACCACCATCCCGAAGGCCACGAACGGCATTATCTGGCGTATTCTCGTGTTCTACATCTGCGCGCTCGGCGTGATTATGGCCGTGGTGCCGTGGAGCACGATCGACGGCAATTCCAGCCCGTTCGTGCAGATTTTCGACTCGGTGGGCGTGCATGCGGCCGCCGGCATTCTGAATTTCGTGTGCTTGACCGCCGTGATGAGCGTGTACAACTCCGGCCTGTACGCGAACTCGCGCATGCTGTATTCGTTGGCGAAGCAGGGCAATGCGCCCGCGTATCTGGGCCGCCTGAACAAGCGCGGCGTTCCGGTCGGGGGTGTGATCACGTCGGCCATCATCATTGCGATCGCCGTGGTGGTGGTGTTCGTGTGGCCTGATTTCGCGTTCAATTATTTGATGTCGATTGCCACGATTGCCGCTGCGATTAATTGGATCATGATCATGATTACGGAAATTAAGTTCCGTCGCGTTGTCGCCGCCGGCGACGGTCCGAATGATTTGAAGGGATTGAAGGGCCAGGAAGCACTTGACAAACTTGCGTTCAAGCTGCCGTTCGCCAAGGTGACGCCGTATGTGGTGATCGCGTTCATGCTGCTGGTCGTGGTGCTGATGTGCTTCTCCGCAAGCTATCGCATCGCAGTGGTCGCCGGCGTGATTTGGCTGGTCGTGCTGTTCGCCGCCTATCAGATCACACAGAAGCGCGCCTGAAGTCGTAAGGCAACAATGCGCCCATGCCTCAAGCGAGGGGCACGGGCGCTTTTTGATTTCAGATTACGATTTCAGATTTCAGATTTTGATTTCCAATCCGCGATTCCCGGGCTGTTCTGGGGACTCGCGCCGTTCGACCTGTGGTACCTGTCGAAGCAGTCCGGCAACACCGTCGCAATCCTGTATGGCGTAACCCTTGCGGCGATCGCCGCGACCGGCTCGCTGCTCGCTTTCATCCTGCCCTTGTCGGGGCGCAGCAAATGCGCAATCGCAATTTTTTAATTCATCATCGCATTAACTCATCATCGCATCTTATTCCGCTGCCGGAGCGGGACCGGTCGAAGCGCGGGCACGCAATTCGTACGGCCCTTCCATCAGATGCCCCACACGCTCGCCGCCGATCAGCTTGAGCAGCAATCCGGCGGCCTGCTTACCGGTATCAACCACGTCACGGCCCATGGCGGTCAGGTTCGGATACGCCGCGGTGCACATGAGGGAATCATCCCACGACATGATGGAGATTTCCTCCGGTACTTTGATGCCTTGCGAAGCTGCCACGCCAAGGCCAGCCAACGCCATCACATCATTGTCGTAGATGATCGCCGTCGGATGCTCAGAGAACGCCAGCAGGCGCTTCGTGGCCTCGCGACCGGTTTCCGGCGTGTAGTCGGTGTGCAGGCAACGATAACGCATGCCCAGCTCGGAAGCGACGTCCGCAAAGGCGGAATCGCGAATATACGAGTGCGCAAGCGATTCGGGACCGCCGACGCGGGCGATCTGACGATGCCCGAGATCATACAGGTATCGCACCGCTCGGCGCACGGCATCGGCGTCGGCGCTTGACAGACTCGGCAGATTGCCGACCACGGAGGCATCGGCAATGGCAAGCACCGGCATCTCCTCATGCTCCTCAAGCAAGGCAACGCAAGGGTCTCCAAGCTCGACATTGACGAGCAGCATGGCGTCGACGTTGCCAGTAGCAATCCAATCATCGATGATCGAAAGCTTCGCGTCCTCACCCACGGCCATGCGTACCAGCAGAGAATAATCGTATTTTTCCAGCTCGGCGCCAAGACCGGAAATAAGTTCCATCATGTAGGATTCGACGGAAAGCAGCTTCGGGTCGTAACCCAACACTAGACCCACGCGCTGCGTCTTCGCCTTGGCCAGCGCCTGTGCCGCGCCATTCGGCTTCCATCCCAGTTCGTGTGCGACCTTCAACACTTTGTCTCGAGTCACATCGGAAACACCAGACTTGCCGTTGAGCGCATACGAAACGGCGCTACTAGAGACTCCCGAAGCCTTGGCAACGTCAAAAATCGTCACCTTGCTTTTTTGAATAGGCATGTCCGTGTCCTTCTTCTTAACTTAAATCGCAACTTAAACGGTTCATCTACATCGTACAGTAAAAGCGCCGACCAACCTCTTGAAAAGTCAGCGTTCACAACACTTTCGTTTCTTAAGGTTGGCGGCGCTTCAACTTATGTTTTTACTCAACCGAACACGTCAACTGAAATTTCAGTAGTCCTCTATCCACTCTTCTACCGCTTCAGTAGACGGCGTACTCGCGGAAGCTCACCATTCGCGCTTCGGATCGTTGGCGGAACGCGGCACGTTGGCGGCTGCGAACGCACCCGGAGCGGCAAGCGCTGCGGCATCGGCAGTGGCGATATGCAGCACGACGCTTTCGCCCGGAAGCAGCGAGACCATGCCCTCGGCCACCGAAGCCTTCGCGTCGACCTTATCTGCCATGCAGAACAGGTCGCGCACGTAGCTCTTGGCTGTGACGGTAAGTTCCACGCCATCTTCCACGGCAACGGCCGCGGCACTGAGGGCGAGTTTCACGTAAAACATTTCTTGTATTCACGCAATGGTTGCGGCGCGGATGGCCATCCGCGCGTTCCGGAAGACGAACAGATGGCCGCCGAACTGACCGCATACCTGGAATCATTCGGCCCGGACCTCTGGCAATAGCCTATGCGCTCGCAGTGCAGCGCATTTTATTTGATTCGTTTCTGCGATTTTGGTGGCATAAATCGCAGAAACGTTGATTTTCCAACGATTTTTTATTTGACTGGTATTTGATTCGTATTTGACTGACGTGCGATCAGCAGGACTTCAATCGCAATATAAAGCGTGCGATTGCAGCACACTATAAGCACAGCAATCGCACGCTATGCATCGTCAACTATCGACAATCATGTGACGCAGCCGTTCAACGCAACTATCTAACGTGATTATTCAGCGTGATCAGAGTCGGTGTGATCGGTCAGGTCCAGCTTGAATGGGTGAGCAGGCAGATTATTGTCATTAAACAACGGTGCCGGACCCCAGCTACGCCATGCGTAGCGCATCATCACCGGCGCTGGCACTTCCGGCGTGGCCAACGTAATCGTGCCGATACTGCGGCTGTTGATCGGAATACCGAATTCCGTGGCGTTGTAATCGACCACGTTGACCTTTGCGTTGACCAGATCGTCAATATCGCAATCCACGAAAATCGCGGCGTAGGCCGGATGGAACACACCATCGGCACCGGCAAGCTCGAAACCGGAACGTTCCGGCAGACGCACCAGCGAAGGCAGGCTCTTGGCGAACTCGTCACTAAAACTGTCGGGCGTAGTACCGCTGAAATGCAGGCCGTGCGCGTACCGGAAGAACAGGCGTACGCGGCCGCCTTCGTCGCAGCGGAAACCCAGCACAGTCGGCCCATACACCGGAATACGGCTCATACCATACACTTGGCGAAGCGCACAATTGCCTAGACGCTCGCCCGGTGTACGTTTATCAACCGGATGAATGTTGTTGTATTCGCCGCAATCCATAGTGCAGATGGCGAACACATTGTCGATGGACTGCGCGGCATCCCACTGGGCCTCGCGCAACACCGGCCACAGCATCGGATCGCCGTCACCCTCGTCGACCTTCTTGTCAATCCACTGCGGCAATTGCACGATCAGGAACGGCAGGCTTTCGCTCCACAGCGCACGCCATTCACCAATCATCATGCCCAGCAACTCACGGTAGGATCCGCAATACGGCTCGTCTTCCTCGCCCTGATACCATAGGAATCCCGCCAAGGAGTAAGGCACAATGCGCTCCAGCATGGCATGGAACGCGCCTGACGGACGCCACTGCGAGGTCGGCGTCATCGGCGGCGGCCACGGGCATTCGCCATACTGTTGGGTCAGCGTATCCCACGTCACATCAGGATCGTCTTCGCGGGCGGCTGCGATCGACGCATTCCACGTATCAGAACGCGACTGCCATTCGCCGTACTCCAAATCGAACTGTTCCTGCGTTTTACCTGCGATCGCCTGCTCATAGCGCGCAAGATAGCCGCGCCCGGATTCGCTGGAATTCAGTGCATCTTCGCTCGTCCAGCAACTGATCGACGTACCCCCGATATAACAGTCGATAATGCCGATCGGAAGGTCGGAATCAAGTTCATCACGCAGTTTTCGCGCAAAATAGTACGCTACCGCACTCATTACGCCACTATTTTCAGGCGATGATTCCTGCCAGCTTGCCGCATGTTCGGCGTTGCGATTGATCACACCGGTTTTCGGCACATTGTAGAAGCGCAGTAACGGATCGGCACAGTTATCGAGGGCTTCCTCGGCGTCTTCACTGTTGCGCAATTCAAGTTCCATATTGCTTTGACCGCCGGCCAGCCATACTTCGCCGATAAGCACGTCATAATATTCGATGAAATCGTTGCCTGCGGTGACGCGCAACGTGTAAGGGCCACCTTCGGGCTGTGCCGGCAGCATGACGCGCCACGGTGAAAAACCGTTCTTGATCTCTTTGGAGGCGTACGCATGCGCCTGCACGATCACGGAACCATCGAAATCGCGGATTTCCGCGGAAACCTCAAGTCCGGCGCAATCGGCATCAAGCGCGCCGAACACGGCGATGGGCTTGTTACGCTGCAACACCATATGCGAGGCGAAAATCGCGGCGACGTGCAGAACTCCTGACGTGCTACGGTCTTCGGTAGGTTCAGCCGACGTTGTCATTTCAGAACCAGGTGCGGGACCAGTCGCAGTGACCATGACATCTCTTCCTATAGAAAAACCGTAAGAAACCGTACATATCTATCCTAGAACAATATGCGACAGAACATACAAAAAAGACCGCCACCCGTAAGGGCAGCGGTCTTGTAAAAGACTCAGCGATTAGCCGAATGAGCCACATCAGCCACGGGCGATCTTGCCGGTGAAGGTGGCCATATCAGCGTCGTCATCCTTGCCGTTGTTCCAGGAGAACATGGCGCGCAGCTTCGGACCGACGGTCTCGATGCGGACGTTGCCGTACTCTTCCTGCAGAGCCTTGAACTTCGGAGCGCCAGCGTCCTGGTCCTCGATGAACTCCTTGGCGAAGGAGCCGTCCTGGATGCGCTGCAGGTGGTACTGCATGCGCTCACGCACGTGCTCGTCGATGCAGGTGTTGGTGTAGTCGCCGTACTGGGCGGTGTCGGAGCAGGACCAGCGAGCCTTGTTCAGACCACCCTCGTTCATGAGGTCGACGAGCATCTTCAACTCGTGGCAGACCTCGAAGTAGGCGATTTCAGGCTGGTAGCCGGCGTCGGTGAGGACCTCGAAGCCCATTTCAACAAGCTTGTTCACGCCGCCCATGAGCACATTCTGCTCGCCGAACAGATCGGTCTCGGTCTCTTCGGTGAAGGTGGTCTTGATGGCGCCTGCACGCAGAGCGCCCAGAGCCTTGGCGTAAGCCAGGCACAGCGGCCAAGTCTTGCCATCCGGATCCTGCTCCACAGCCACAACGACCGGAACGCCACGGCCGGCGGCGTACTCACGACGAACGATGTGGCCCGGGCCCTTCGGGGCGACCATGAACACCGGATGATCCTCGGACGGCTTGATGTAGCCGTAGTGGATGTTGAAGCCGTGAGCGAAAGCAACAGCTGCGCCCGGCTTGATGTTCGGCTCGATGTCATTGGCCCAGATGGTGCGCTGGTACTGATCCGGAGCCAGAATCATGATGATATCGGCCTCAGCAGCAGCTTCCGGAACGGACTTGACTTCCAGACCCTGCTCCTTGGCGTGCTCGACGGACTTGGAGGTCGGACGCAGGCCAACGACGACGTCCACACCGGAATCGCGCAGGTTCAACGCATGAGCGTGACCCTGGGAACCGTAACCGATGATGGCAACCTTCTTACCTTCAAGGACCGAGAGATCGCCGTCGTTCTCGTACCAGATTTGTGCAGCCATTGTACTTGGCACTCCTTTTTATGTAGTGGGGTGAACGCCTCCCGGCGCTCGGGTTTCTACCATTCGCAGATGAATTCGCGTGTTTTTGTGCACGTCTTGCACTCTTTTCGCCGTTAAAAATACTTTTTGCGATTTCGGCATTTTCCTTACCGTCACCGCCGGTAATATCGCTTGCAGCCGCATATTCGATACCGTAATCGTGTGGATCGATTTCATACACGACAATCTTACCGTCAATAATTTCGTTTACCAATGTTTTACCCGTAACCGTAATTTCGTCCATACCGTCACTGCCGCAAACAATCATAGCGCGTTTAACGCCCATTTCACTCATTACCTTAGCAAAAACGCTGACTTTTTCAGGTGAGAAAACACCTATAACCTGTCTTGATGCATTTGACGGATTTGAAAGCGGGCCAAGCATATTGAATATAGTTCTGATACCGATTTGTTTTCTGATAGGTCCTACATTTTTCATTGCCTTATGGAACTTCATAGCATTCATAAAGCCCATACCTGTTTCATTTATACATTGCTCAACCTGTTTCGGCTCAAGCATAATGTTTGCACCGAGTGCCTCAAGCAAATCGGACGCACCGCTCTTTGAAGATGCGGCTCTGTTTCCGTGCTTTGCCACAGTCACACCTGCCGCCGCACAAACAAACATTGATGTTGTCGATATGTTAAACGAATTAGCACCGTCACCGCCCGTTCCGACAAAGTCTATGTACTCATCAGTATCAAGCTTGACGCTGCCGCCCTTTGACTTCATCATTTCCGTACAACCGACAATCTCGTCTACCGTTTCGCCTTTCATGCGAAGTGCCGTCAAAAATGCCGACACCAATACAGGTGACGCTGTACCCTCAAGCATCATATCCATTGCTTTTGCAGCCTCTTCACGCGTAAGATTTTGTCCTTCTGTTACTTTTTTTAATAGTTCTTTCATAATTATAGTCCTCCTCTAATCTCAGGCAAAATGTAAAAGAAAAGCCCGTTTTTGACCAAAACGAGCGTAATATCCCTATAAAATATAAAACATCTTTTTAATTTTGCTCATCTCGTCTAATCTAAATTTATTATAGCATAGCATAACAAAAAATGCAATACCGGAAAATCGAATTTTCTACATTATTTTTTTCAAATTCCCCTTGTAATATTTGTTTAAATATTGTATAATAAATGTATTAATAAAATAGGGGTGAAAAACTTAATGAAAAGTTTCGATATAAAAACAAAAATTTATTTCGGTGACAATGCACTTGACAGACTTGCAGACCTTCCTTATAAGAAAGCGCTTATCATCACAGACCCGTTTGTTGTAAAGAGCGGTATGCTACAGATGATTACATATCGTTTGAACGACGGTTATACTGAATTTGACGTATTTTCAGACGTTGTTCCGGACCCACCGATTGAAAAGATTTCTCTTGGTGTTAAGGCAATGCTTGACTATGATCCTGACGTTGTTATCGCAATCGGCGGCGGCAGTGCTATCGACAGTGCAAAATCAATTCGTGAATTTGCAACAAGAGCATCTCAAAAAGAAGTTGCACTTATCGCTGTTCCTACAACTTCCGGTACAGGCAGTGAAGTTACAAGTTTTGCCGTTGTATCTGATCCGGCAAATGATATAAAATATCCGCTTGTATCAGACAGTATGTTGCCGACAGAGGCTATTTTGGACGCCGACCTTGTAAAGAGTGTTCCGGCAAACATAACAGCCGACACAGGTATGGATGTACTTACTCACGCAATCGAAGCATATGTAAGTATCAACAACAACGAATTTTCAGCCGCACTTGCAGAAAAGTCAATCGAGATATGCGGTACTTTCCTACTTCGTTCATATCTTGACAATAACGATACACACGCAAGAAAGAAAATGCACGTTGCGTCATGTCTTGCAGGTCTTGCATTTAACAGTGCATCACTTGGTCTTAACCACGGTATTGCTCACGCAATCGGTGCTAAGTTCCACATTCCGCACGGCAGAGCCAATGCAATGTTACTTCCTCACGTTATAGAATACAACTCAGGAATTAACAAACATTCAAGAAGTCAAAGCCACTATCCTAAGTGCGTTGAAAAGTATGTAAACATTGCTAAACTTCTTGGTGTAAATAACTTCAATGAAATCACAACAGTTCGCGCTCTTGTAAGCTGGATTCAGTTTATGTTAAAGGAAATGAACGTTCCTGTTTCGGTTTCACAATGCGGTGTTGACAGAACAGAATACTTCAATGCAATCGACTCAATGGCTGAAAAAGCTCTTGCAGACGCTTGTACAGCAACAAACCCTCGCGTACCTACGAAGGAAGAAGTTGTTCAAATTCTTGAACATTTATACGAATAATATTATAAATACAACAAATTCGGGCGCCAGGTTGGATCTCTGATGACATCTACCGGTTATTCTACAGTGGATTTTGATCTGTGGCCAAGTGCGTCGAAAGTGGTA
>OGYD01002210.1_pt1 | contig 13150 bp, 11 predicted proteins | sample 1576441 | NCBI WGS metagenome assembly OGYD01 (sample SAMEA3541537, study PRJEB24748) | human gut metagenome | biome: human gut; feature: human-associated habitat; material: faeces | place: China | collected 2012 | reverse complement strand
TGCCTCATAAACAGCGGGGGATGGAGCATCTGCTGGATTTTCCAGCCACGGCTCGGTAGCGCGGGCATCCACCGTGTCCAGAACGGCGGTCTTTTCGTCCAGAATGACATAGGAATTATAGCTCACGCCGGTGGGCACCGGATACTGGCTCTCAAACAGGTCAATGGTGGTATCGTCCACGCCCACACCCAAAATGGCTTCGCTGATTTTCTTCACGCTCATAGCTTTCCGTCTCCTTTTTATGATATGCCGCAGACTGCAGCAATTATTTCTAAGAACAGTTCCTATTATAGCACATTGTTAGAAATTTCGCAAGAGATATTATTCTTCTCCATTTTCCGGCAGTCTTGCCGTTACCGGCCTGCCCGGCTCAGCATCCAGTTCCAGCAGAGCGGCAGCAGCGCTTTCGTCCATGGTCTGCACCGCGCGCAGCTTGCGGCTGATGGCACGGCTGCGCACGCCAATGAGATTATCCAGCTCTTCGTCGGTCTGGCGCAGGCGCTGCTGCATCTTGGAAAGCCCCTGCCCGAACTTGTCAAATTCGGTCTTTACCGCACCCAGCAGCTGCCACACCTCGCCGGAACGCTTCTGGATGGCAAGGGTCTTGAAGCCCATCTGCAGGCTGTTGAGCAGCGCTGCCATGGTGCTGGGGCCTGCAATGTTCACCTGATAGTCCCGCTGCAGCACTTCCAGCAGGCCCGCGTTCACCACCTCGGCATACAAACCCTCGAAGGGCAGGAACAGGATGCCGAACGCCGTGGTGTAGGGCGGCTCCACATATTTTTCCCGGATGTCCTTGGCCTCGGCCCGCAGCACCAGCTCCAGTGCGTGGCGGGCGTTCTCCACGGCCTGTGCGTCGCCGGATGCCTGCGCATCCTGTAAATGGGCATAGGTGTCGCCGGGGAACTTGGAGTCGATGGGCAGCCACACCGTGCCGCCGTCCGCGCCGGGCATCCGGATGGCGTACTCCACCCGCTGGGTGCTGCCCGGAATGGTGGCCACGTTGGTGTCGTACTGTTCCGGGGCAAGGATCTCTTCCAGAATGGCTCCCAGCTGGATCTCACCCAGAATACCGCGGGTGTTCACACCGGAAAGCACCTGTTTCAGCCCGCCCACATCAGCGGCAAGGTTCTGCATTTCGCCAAGACCCTTGTACACCTGTTCCAGCTGGTCGTTCACCGCCTTGAAGCTTTCGGTCACCCGCTTCTGCAATGCATCCTGCAGCTGTTCGTCCACCGTATGGCGGATCTCGTCCAGCTTCTGGGCGTTCTGGGCCTGCAGGGCAGTCATGCCCTCGGCAAGGGTGCGGCGCATCTCTTCCAGCTTGCGGGCGTTGGAGGCTTCCAGCCCCTGCAGGCGCTGCTCCATGGTCTGCTGCTGAGTGCCCTGCCCTGCGGCAAGGGCGGTGCTCATACTCTGCACCGAAGCCTGCAGCGTTTCACTGATGTGGCCCATAGCGGCAAGGTTCTGCTGAGACATCTCTGCCAGCTTCGCTTCCATCTGACGGTTCTGCGCATCCAGCTGCTGACGCAGCCATTCCTTCCGTTCTGCATCGTCCCGGTTTGCGGCAGGCTTTGCCGAGCGGTACAGCAGCAGCGCCATCATCAGGCAGATGGCCACCAGAAGCACCGTGTAAAGAAACGCTAAAAATTCCATAATGTCTCCTATTGCAAAATCCGGGCTGTGCAGCTGCAAAGCCCGGATCTGCGTACTTTATATTATTTTGTCTGTTCTTCCCAGAAGGCAGCGGCTTCGTCCAGCCAGCCATCCGCAGCCGTGCCGCGGCCAAGGCCGATGCCATGGGCTGCGTGGTCATATACCACTTCTTTGTAAGGTACGCCATGCGCGGCCAGTGCCTTGCTGAGGGCCGGCCCCTGCAGCGGCCAGCACAGCAGGTTCAAGGTCAGGTCATCCCTGCCATACCAGAAGTACACCGGCGGATAGTCCTCTGTGATCAGGTCGGCAAGGCTGTATTCATAGTAGAACCGGCCGCACACAAAGGGGTCGATGCCCACACGGTAGATCGGTGTGATCTCGGAAAACTGCACGATGGGATACGCCAGGATCACTGCGCCGGGCTTGGGCAGGCCATAGTTTTTATAGCCCAGAGCGTCCGATGCAAACAGGCCCGCCAGATGTCCGCCGGAAGAATAGCCGATCAGGGCGTAGCTTTCCGTCTGCACGCCGAACTGCTGTGCGTGGCCGATGATGTACTTCACCGCCCGTGCAATGTCCTCTATGGGTCCGTTGTTGTCGTTGTCCGGGTAGGCGCGGTAGCGCATCACGAACACCGCATAGCCTTTCTGGTGCAGCTGGTAAGCTGTGGAGATGCACTCCTTTAACTCTGCCGTGCGGTTGAGGATGTTGCCGGAGAGCACCAGCGCATACTTTGCATCCGGCGTGCTGGCCGGGTAGTAATAGAACTCCGCATTGTTGCGGGAGCTGTCCTCGGCGATCTCCTGCTCCGAGTAGAGCTTATAGGTGATCTGCACGCCCGCATTGTAATTGCGGATGAGCAGGTTCAGACCATCGGCACAATCCTGTGCCACATGGCTGCTCACATATTTTTCCAGCGTCTGGTCATTGCACCAGTCCTCGGTGCCGGGCAGGTTCTGCTCCTTGGAATAGGTCCAAACGCCTGCGCCAAGGATGCTGGGGTTTGAGCGGATCTCGCCCATGGTGGTCTGCGGCGTGATATCCGGCTCGCCATACTCTGCTGCAAATGCGGGCAGCGCCATCATCAGCAGCAGACAGATACAGGCTGCTGCGGTGCATATCCTGTGTTTCAACTCAACATCTCCTTTTCAGCCGACCTGTTCCTCCCAGAAGGCAACTGCTTCATTCAGCCAGCCCTCCGCATCGGTGCCCTTGCCTGCGGCCACTGCATGGGGAGCATCATCATACACATGGTAGATATGCGTCACATGGTTGCGGGCCAGTGCCTTTTCCAGCACAGGCCCCTGCGCCGACCAGCACATGGTCATAAGGGTCATGTCGTTTTTGCCGTACCAGTGATAGGTAGGCGGATAATCCGGTGTGATGTAATCAGACAATGTCATTTTATAATACCGCTGCTTGCACACGCCGGGGTCCAGCAGGATATTATAGACCGGTTTGAACTCCAGGAAGGTGTTTACCGGGTAGCCCAGCAGCATGGCACCGGGCTTTGGCAGGCCGTAATTTTTGTAGCCCACCGCGTCGGTGCCGAACAGTCCGGCGATCTGCCCGCCTGAGGAATAACTTACAATGGCATAATCCTCCGCCTGCACGCCAAACTGTCCTGCATGTTCCGTGATGTATTGCACCGCGCGGACCACATCCTGCAGCGGCGCATTGTTGGAAGCCTTCATGCCGATGCGGTAGCGCAGCACGAACACCGGATAGCCCATTTCGTGCAGGTTCCATGCAGTGGAAATGCCCTCGCGGATCTCCGCGCTGACCACGATCGCATTACCGCCGATCACCAGCGCATATTTCTGGTTCGCCTGCGCCCCTTCTGCCGGCAGATAATACAGTTCCACACCGTCCCGGCTGGTATCCTGCGCGATCTCCTCCGCCGTATAAAGCGGGAAGGTCACCCGCTGCCCAGCGTTATAGGTGCGGATCAGATAGTTCAGTCCATCCGCCGCATCCTGTGCCGTCCAGTGATTGGAAAGGCAGCTCAGCGGCTGCGCGTCCCAGTACATCCGGTCCAGCACACGGTCCTGATCCAGCGAGTAGGTGTAGATGCCCGCACCCACAACGCTGGGGTTGGAGCGGATCTCTGCCATTTTGGTGCGCGGTGTGATGTTGGCCTGACCAAGCTCCTCCGCAAACGCCGGCTGTGCCAGCAGGATCATCAGGCCAATACCAAACATCACCGTGCGCAATCGATTTCTCACAGCAATCCCCCGTTTATCTCTTTATTTGCACTGTTTTTCCCAGAATGCCGTTGCCTGCCGGATCCAGCCGTCCGCATCGGTGTGGCGGCCCGGGCCAATGGCGTGGGGGGCGTCCTCGTACACATGGCACTCATAAACAGCCCCGCTCTCCCGGAGCTTGCGCTCCAGCAGCGGCCCCTGCTGGGAGTAGCACATGCGCTGCATATAAAGATCATTTTTGCCGTAGAAGAAATAGGTAGGGGTAAAGTTTTCGTTCACCACATCCGAAATATCGGTCCAGTAGTAACGCCAGCCAAGCACCAGCGGGTCAATGGCCAGCTGATACAGCGGCTTCACCTCAAAGAAATCGTTGATGGGGTAACCCAGCAGCAGCGCTGCAGGCTGTGGGAGGCCAAATGCCTTATAGCCGAACTTTTCGTTGTCTGAGCCGATCAGGCCCACGATGTGTCCGCCGGAAGAAAAGCCCATCAGCGCATAGTTTTCGCGCTGAACGCCAAACTGATCTGCATTTTCGGTCAGGTACTTTACGGCATTGGCAATATCGTACAGTGGCGCATTGTCGGATGCATTCAGGAAAGAGCGGTACCGCAGCACAAAGGCCGCATAGCCCAGCTCGTGCAGCTGGTTGGCAATGGATGCACCCTCGTTCAGCTCTGCGGTGGTGTTGCCGCCGTTGCCGGGCACCACGATGGCGTACTTTGCGTTGGCTGTTTTAGCCGGGAAATAATACAACTGCACCATGCCCAGAGAAGGATTTTCCGCAATTTCTTCCGGGGTATACACCTGCCATGTGATCTGTACGCCCCTGTTGTAGTTTTCGATCACAAGGTTCATGCCTTCGGCGGCATCCTCGGCAGCCGCGTAGCTTACATAGCCCTCAATGGGCGTATCATCGTACTGCGTGCTGCCCTCGATCCATTCGTTGCAGTAGGTATAGTAGCCGGAGCCTTTGATGCTGGGGTTCTCCCGCAGCTCTTTCATGGTCGTCTCTGTTGTGATGTTCGGCTCGCCGTACTCTGCAGCAAATGCCGAAAGCGATACGCACGCCAGCATTCCCAGCGCGCACACCATCGTTCTGATCCACTTCATTTTGGGACATCCTCCATTCTGCAGCGGCGTATCCTGCCGTGCTTTTCTTTGTTATGATTTATTGTATCACAAACCTTCCGCTTGTCAAAGAAATTTCTGTGCAGTACGGCGCTTGTACCGCACCGCAAATTCTGCTATACTGGAGCCGGATATTTTTGAGAGTTGAGGGCGCGGAAAGCTATGCACTTTCCGCCGGGATCGAAATATGAGCAAAATCGAGATCCGGCCCATGGAGCCGGAAGACTGGAGCGCTGTTTCCAGAATTTATTTGGAGGGCATTGCTACAGAACATGCCACTTTTCAGACCACCTGTCCGCCGTATTCTGCGTGGGATGCTTCCCACGCAAAAGAATGCCGACTGGTACTGCTGGCCGACGGCGTGATTGCCGGGTGGACGGCGTTGCGCCGGGTGGACCCGCGCTGGTGCTACCGCGGCGTTGCCGAGGTGAGTATTTACGTGGGTGAGCAGTTCCGGGGCCATGGCCTTGGCTATCACCTGCTGACCGAGCTGTGCCATCAGGCAGAAAAGGCCGGCTACTGGACACTGCAGTCCACCGTGCTGCAGGACAACGCTGCCAGCCGCGCCCTGCACACAAAATGCGGCTTTCGCTTAGTGGGCCGTCGGGAACGCATTGCCCGCGACTGTCACGGCCGCTGGCTGGACACATTCTTAATGGAATACCGCGCTGCCGCCAATGAACCGGAAGGCTATAAAAAGCTGTAAGATACAAAAAGAACTCCGCGCCCTGTGAGGTGCGGAGTTCTTTTTTGTCCATTGATAAAATGATAAAGGTAAAAACAGGCTTACCACTCTTCGCCGTCGATGTCCACGCTGCCGTCCACCACGGCACCGGCACGGGAACGCTGGAACATGCTTTCCACCACGGCGCAGTACTTATCGGCCAGACAGACGATGACTGCTTCGCGGCAGGTGGGCACATGACGGAAGGTCAGCGGCCACATGTGGCTTGCAATGATGCTCTGTTCCTTTGTGGTAATGCTGAACACCCGCTTTGCATTGACGCAGGCATAGCCCGGATGGGAGAAGCCGTGCATCTCAAACAGGCGGCGCAGGCCGTGAAAGGTACCGGTGGTGTGCCAGTCGTACAGATAAAAATCATGCAGCAGGGCACCCACTGCCAGCGAGGTCTCGTCAGCGTGCAGATGCAGACGGCGGTTGAGCCAGAAGCTCACCAGCGCCACATTCTTGCAATGCTGGTAGGTGGTGACAGAGCCGTGCTGGATGTACTCCCGCATCCGCTGCACATCCGGGTGATGATCGTATTTTTCAACGATGGCATAAAGCTGTTCGCGCTCGATCTCAGAAAGCTGCATGCTGCAAAATTTCCTTTCGCTTTAAGGTGATGTTTTCAGGAGCGGAGCTGGACCGGATTGGAATTGCCGAAGTTCTCTGCACTGGAAGGGTTCTCCCGCTTGAGAGAAAAATCTACCAGATACTGCTTGCCGTCGCCCAGTTCTTCCAGCTGGGCCAGTTTTGCCTTTGCGGCGGCTTCGTCTGGGTACCACTGGATCAGGAAGAAATTTTCTTCCTCTACACCGTAGTACAGCCACTGGCCGTCGGCACGCAGCCAGTCGTCCAGATGATCCACTTCTTCGCCGTCCGGCAGGCCAAGGCCTTCTTCGGCATAAAGGTTTTCCGGTTCCACCTGCAGCATTTCGATCACCTGAATGGAGCTTTGCAGGTATTCGTCCTGCGAGACCGTCTTGTCCGAAAGCTCCCATCCGGTGAGAAAAGCCTGCATCATCAGGTCGCGCACAGAGATGCGCGGCAGGGTCGGGTCCATAACCATAGGTATTTCCTTCTTCCTTTAGTTTGTCCCTGCTGACCAGTATACGTCAAAGGCTTATGCAAGTCAACAGTTTAATTGTGAATTTTTTGTAGGTTCGTTCAAATATATCCAGACTTAACAGACGGAAAAGGCAAAAGTGTCTCCCAGCCATTCCACTGCCAGTTCCACCCAGTGATGCCGGTGGCGGCTGGGCTGGTCCACCTCTGCTGTGCTGATGCTGGTACCGTGCACCCCCTTTTCAAACAGATGCGCCTCGCATGGCACACCCGCCCGGTGCAGAGCGTTCACCAGCATCAGGGTGTTCTCCACCGGAACGGTGGCATCCTCCATGGTGGTCCATACGAACACCGGCGGCGTCTGCGGCGTGATCTTATCCTCCAGACCGAACACCTGCTGTGCCGCTGGGTCGGCGCTGCCCGCCAGCTGCACAAAGCTGCCGCGGTGGGCATACTGCCCTGCCGTGACCACCGGATAGCCCAGAATGACCGCATTGGGCCGGGGCTGGGCCGCTTCACCGGGAATGTCCAGCACAGCACCGGAAAGGGCCAGGTGGCCGCCCGCTGAAAAGCCGCACACGGCAATTTTTTCCGGCAGGATATGCCACTGGGCCGCGTGCTGCCGCACAAGACCGATAGCCTCGGCCAGCTGGCGCAGCGGCATGTAGTCCTTTGCCTTTTCGCAGATGGCGTAGTCCAGCACGGCGGTGTGGTACCCCGCCGCCGCAAACTGCAGCGCCACCGGGTCGCCCTCGCGGGCACTCACATGGGTATAGCCGCCGCCGGGCACCACCAGCACCAATGGCCGGTCAAGCACATTCGGCATCCGCTCACAGCAATCACGCAGATAAACGGTCAGCGTCCCACCGCCGGCCAGTTCCAGCTGTTTCAGCTGCATGATATTTCCTCCTTTTACAGCATCCTTTGCGGTTCATTATAACACAAAACGAACCATTTTTTAAACTTTTTATGAAAGCCCTTGATTTTTGCTTTTTGTCGGTGTATATTAGCACTCGAAAGTTACGAGTGCTAAGTATTCAAAAGTAATATCCTATTCCGAGTGCTTGGTGCCGAATACAGATAAAAAGAGGTTTTGCATTATGGCTAAGAAAGAATTTCAGGCTGAAAGCAAAAAGCTGATGGATATGATGATCAACTCCATCTACACCAATAAGGAAATTTTCCTGCGCGAGCTGATCTCCAACGCATCGGATGCCATCGATAAGCTCTATTATAAGAGCCTGACCGATCCTTCTGTGGGCATGAACAAGGGCGATTTCCGCATCCTCATCACCCGCGATAAGGAGAACCGCATCCTGACCATTGAGGATAACGGCATCGGCATGACCAAAGAGGAACTTGAGCAGAATCTGGGCACCATTGCTCACTCCGGTTCTCTGGATTTCAAGAAGGACAACAAGGACGAGAACATCGATATCATCGGTCAGTTTGGTGTCGGCTTCTACTCTTCCTTCATGGTAGCCGATAAAGTCACCGTCATTTCCAAGGCTTATGGCTCGGATGAAGCATGGCAGTGGGAGTCCTCCGGTGTGGACGGCTACGAAATGACCCCCGCCCAGAAGGACACCGCAGGCACCCAGATCATCCTGCACATCAAGCCGGATACTGAGACGGACCACTACGACAACTTCCTCGATGAGTACGGCATCGTGGCCATCGTGAAGAAGTACAGCGACTATGTGCGCTATCCCATCCAGATGGAGCGCCAGCACGAGCGCCAGAAGCCGGAACCCGATCCCAAGCCGGAGGATTATAAGCCCGAATGGGAGACTTACACCGAGCTGGAAACTCTGAACAGCATGGTGCCCATCTGGAAAAAGCAGAAGAGCGAAGTGACCGACGAGGAGTACGCGAATTTCTATAAGGAAAAGTTTGGTGATTATACCGACCCCGCCCGCGTCATCGTCAGCCGCACCGAGGGCACTGCAAATTATAATGCCCTGCTGTTCGTGCCCAGCCACCGTCCCTACGACTTCTACACCAAGGATTATGAAAAGGGTCTGGCCCTGTACGCATCCGGCGTGCTCATTATGGAGAAGTGCGCCGACCTGCTGCCCGATTACTTCAGCTTCGTCAAGGGCATTGTGGACAGCCAGGATCTGAGCCTGAACATCAGCCGTGAGATGCTGCAGAAGGACAACCAGCTCAAGCTGATCCACAACGCTCTGGAAAAAAAGATCAAGAACGAGCTGCACGCCATGCTGGCCAATGACCGCGAGAAGTACGAGGAATTCTGGAAAGAGTTCGGCCGTCAGATCAAGTTCGGTGCTTACTCCGACTACGGCATGCACGCCGAGCTGCTGCGCGACCTGCTGCTGTTCTGGTCTGCCAAAGAGCAGAAGATGGTCACTCTGCAGGAGTATGTGGACAAGATGCCCGCTGAGCAGAAGTATATCTACTTTGCTGCCGGTGATTCTACCGACCGTCTGGCAAAGCTGCCCGCCGCTGAGCTGGTCATGGATAAGGGCTATGACGTCCTGCTGCTGACCGAGGATGTGGATGAGTTCTGCCTGCAGATCCTGCGCACCTATCCCCGCAAGGATGCCGAAGGCAAGGACGGCACTGTGGAGTTCAAGAATGTCAACAGCGGCGATCTGGGCCTTGAGACCGAGGAAGAGAAGAAGGCCGCCGAGGACGCTACCGCTGAGAACAAGAACCTGTTCGATGCCATGAAGGACGCACTGGACGGCAAGGTGAAAGAGGTCAAGGTCTCTACCCGCCTGAAGGATCACCCTGTGTGCCTGAGTGCTGACGGCCCGCTGTCCATTGAGATGGAAAAGGTGCTGTCCAAGCAGCCCGGCAGCGAAGGCGTAAAGAGCGATAAGGTTCTGGAACTGAATGTCAACCACCCCGTGTTTGCCGTGCTGAAGGCCGCACAGGAAGCCGGTGACACCGACAAGCTCAAGAAGTATAGTGCTCTGCTGTACGCACAGGCTCAGCTGATCGAAGGCCTGCCGGTGGATGATCCCGCCGCCTACGCCGAGGCCGTCTGCAGCCTGATGAAGTAACTTTTTCCGGCAGGCAGCAGACTTACTCCCTTGCTGCTTCCACGCACATCAATATTTCCCCCTTAACAAAAAGGCCGTGCTCCGCTATAATAGAGTGGAACGCGGTCTTTTTCTGTTCTTTTGCCGGACAGTCAGGATAAATTGAGAGGTTTTTGCTCATGCAGCCCAAAAAACATTATTTTGCCCACATCCCCACCATTGCCATCTTTATTGTGTTTGCCATGTCGGCACCGCTGGGCGTGCTGCTGTTCATCTTAAAAAGCATCGATAAAAACGCCGAAAAAGAAGAAAAAGCCGCAGCACAGGCGCAGGCAGACTATCGTTCCGACCTCGGCCCCGCATCTGCGCAGATGGCCCCCCGGCAGGAGCAGGATCCCGAGGCCGCCTGCGGCACTGACCGCCCCACCGCAGAACAGAAGAGCGCTCAAAACTGGCACAAGACCATTGCCGTGATCTGCACCATTCTGGGTGCTGTCTTCCTGTTTACCGGTGCGGAGGAACTGATCGACTGCCTGTTCGACTTTCCGGACTTCGACGATCTGCTCCCTGCATTGGCCACGACCATTGGCGGAGCCGGCGCACTGTGGACCGGCCTGCGGATGGACCGCACCCGCAAGCTGGAACGCCTGTTGGACAAGATCGCAGGCGACCGCGACAACATCCCGCTGGACGAGCTGTTTGCCGCCGCAGGCATCGATGCCGCAAAGGGGCGTGCTGCAGTGGAAAGCGCCATTTCCCACGGTTACTTTGGTGCCGACGCCTACATCGACAACCGCACCGCTACCCTTGTGGTGCGCGGTGCTGCGCCCCAGCCGCCCAAGCAGCCGGAACCGAAGCCTGCACCGGCACCAGCGGACCAGTACGCCGCCCTTCTGCAACAGCTGCGGCAGGTCAACGATGCCATCCCGGACCCCGTGATGACCACCAAGATCAGCCGTCTGGAAGCGGTCAGTGCCCGCATCTTTGAGCTGGCAAAGCAGGACCCCGGCAAAAAGGCTCAGCTGCAGAAATTCATGGACTACTATCTGCCCACCGCCCTCAAGCTGCTGAACACCTACGCCAGCCTTCCTGCGCAGGATGTGCAGGGGGAAAACATCGCCGATGTCAAAAAGAACATCGAGCGCAGCATGGACCTGCTGGTGACCGCCTTTGAAAACCAGCTGGACAAGCTGTTCCAGTCCGACGCACTGGACGTTTCGGCAGATGTGGCCGCACTGGAAGGGATGCTGAACATGGACGGCCTGACCGGAAACGAGTTTACAAAATAATATTTTGGGAAACAGGGAAAAGGCCCATGAGCTTTTTCCCTGTTTTTTTCAAAGCGCAAATCTCCATGTTGTGCAGGCCTCGTCCGTCCCACGCAAAGCCGTGGATTTGCAGGCATTTTTGCCAATGGTTTTTCCGTTTTATATCTAATTTTATTTCAACCGTCAAATTCCACTCTGTGCGCCAATTTCAGTCTTTTTGCAACTTTTCATCCAGATGCAACAATAACACATGGTTTTTTCTGTCCGGATTTTATATGATAAAGACAGAAGTGTGCAGGGCATCCTGTATGCGGCCCTGCACTGCAGTTCCAACCCGCTCAAAAGGAGGATTATCCTATGATGAAATCTGTTTCCGCATGGAAGCAGGAGCTTTCCAGCGGCGCTCACGCTGCCCGGCTGGCAGCACTTTACTGCTGTGCGCCCGACGAAACTCCTGCACAGGCTGCCCGCTACGAAGCTGTTCTGAATGGTCTGGATGCCACCTTTGGCCCCCATGCTGAAGCTGGTCTTTACAGTGCCCCCGGCCGCACCGAGATCGGCGGCAACCACACCGACCACCAGCATGGCCGCGTGCTGGCCGGCAGCGTGAATATTGATATGATCGCTGCCGCCGCGCCCAACACCCTGAACCAGCTGCGCGTGCAGAGCGAAGGCTACGACCTGTGTGTGATCGGCCTTGATGACCTTGCTGCCCGCAAGGAAGAGGAAAACACTACCCTCTCTCTGCTGCGCGGCGAATGCGAAGCCTTCCGTCAGCGCGGCGCAAAGCTGGCCGGTCTGGATGTGTACATTTCCTCCAACGTGCCCAAGGGCAGCGGCGTTTCTTCCTCCGCCGCCTTTGAAGTGCTGATCGGCGTGATCCTGAATGACTGCTTCATGACCGATAAAGTCTCCCCCATCGAGATCGCGCAGATCGGCCAGTGGGCAGAGAACGTCTACTTTGGCAAGCCCTGCGGCCTGATGGACCAGATGGCTTCCAGCGTTGGCAACATTATTACCATTGATTTTGCGGACCCTGCCCACCCGGATGTGGAGCCGGTGGCCGTGGATTTCTCCAAGGCAGGCCTTGCCCTGTGCATTCTGGATTCCTGCGCAGATCATGCCGACCTGACCGACGAATATGCCGCTGTGCCCGCCGAGTGCCGCGCTGTGGCTGCTGTGTGCGGCGGCGAAGTGCTGCGGGATGTGCCGTTCGAGACCTTCCTTGCACTGCTTCCGGAGTGCCGCAAGCAGTGCGGCGACCGTGCCGTGCTGCGCGCCTTCCATATCTATGCCGATAACGACCGCGTGGCAAAACAGGTAGCTGCCCTGCGCGAGGGCGATTTTGACACTTTCCTGCGTCTGGTCAACGAGTCCGGCCACAGCAGCTGGGAATACCTGCAGAACGTGATCCCCGCCGGTTACAAGGAGCATCAGGAGATGGGCGTGACCATTGCAGCTGCCAAGCATTATCTGAACGGCAAGGGCGCTGTGCGCGTGCACGGCGGCGGCTTTGCCGGTACGGCTCAGGCCTTTGTGCCGGTGGAAATGCTGGCCGACTTCAAGGCCCACATGGAAGCCATCCTTGGTGAGGGCCGCTGCCATGTGCTGAGCATCCGCCCGGAAGGAGGCGCAGTGCTGTGATCTCTACCGCCATTCAGCAGCTCGTGAATTACGGGCTTGACACCGGCCTTATCCTGCCCGATGATGAAATTTACATCCGCAACCAGCTGCTTATGACCATGCAGCTGGACGACTTTACCGCGCCGGAGGGCGAGGTGTGCTATACCGATCTGGAAAGCATCCTCAAAACGCTGGTAGATGATGCCGTTGCCCGCGGTGTGTGCGAGGACAACTCCACCGCCCGCGACCTGTTCGACACAAAGCTCATGGGCGTATTGACCCCGCGGCCCAGCATCGTGCGCGCCAATTTCGAGGAACGCTACGAAAGCGAAGGCCCGCAGGCCGCGACCGACTGGTTCTATAAATTCAGTCAGGACACCGATTATATCCGCCGCTACCGCATCAAACGCGACCTGAAATGGGTCACCAAGACCCCCTACGGCGATCTGGATATCACCATCAACCTCTCGAAGC
>OGYD01002207.1_pt1 | contig 13175 bp, 8 predicted proteins | sample 1576441 | NCBI WGS metagenome assembly OGYD01 (sample SAMEA3541537, study PRJEB24748) | human gut metagenome | biome: human gut; feature: human-associated habitat; material: faeces | place: China | collected 2012 | reverse complement strand
CAGAGAGTCGCAGGAGGCGACCGTGATCATCGCCATCAAGAAGCAGAAGCCGGACGTCACCTACAGTGACATGGCCGGGCGGGCGGAGGAATATGCCGCCGTGCTGCTCGCCGAGCAGGGCGTGTGCGTCGGCCGACAGGTTGGCGGGCAGTATCTCTTCGACCCGGACAGCAACGTGCCGCGCGGTGAATTTCTCGCCATGTGCATGCACCTGACCGGGACGGAAACGCTGCAGGGCGTGCTCTCGACGGGCTTCGGCGATGATGTGCAGATCCCCGCGTGGTCAAAGGCGTATGTTGCGACCGCGCTCATGAACGGTGATGTCTGCGGCTGCTCCGACGGCACGGCCATCGTGTTCGACGCGCAGCGCGGCATCACGGCGGCGGAGGCTGCCGTCATGCTCGGCAGCTTTCTCGAGCCCTCCCCCGCCGCCCTCACGCGCTCAGACGTCCCCGACTGGGCGTGTGCTGCCGTTGCAAGCCTGACATCGTGCGGCGTGTTTCCGGACGGCGCGGACACCGCCGCACCCATCACGCGCGCCGAGGCTGCACAGATGCTGCTGGGCGCGTATGAGCTGCTGCAAAAGCGATAAATAACCAGCCCGTTTCCGAAGCCGGAAACGGGCTGGTTTTCTGTTACCCCTCGTGCAGGATGCTGCGCACTGCCTCCGGCGCAAGCTCCGGAAACGGGAGCACGAACGCCGGATTTGCTACGCGCGCAGTGCGGGCGCGTCGCTCAGGCACGCGGGGCGCAGATACAAGGTGTTCGCGTCCATACCTTCTTCACTTTCCGCTGTCGCCGTAGTTTGCGAGCACGCGCGCGGACGGGTCGTTCACATCGCAGCCGGCCCATGCCTTGTTCGGCATCCAGAAGCCGGACACCATGCGCGCCTGATCGGGATAGTACCGCTCGAAGAGCTCACGATAGAGCAGCGACTCCTTGGTGAACGGCTGCGCGAAATCATACTTCCGGCGCAGGATGTCGAAGGCGATGTCCGTATATGTCTCCTCGGCGTAGGCTTTGAGGTCATCGACCATCGAGTGACCGACCGCATCACTGAAGGCCGCCTTCTCGCGCATAAGGATGTCATGCGGCAGCCAGTCACCCTCAAAGGCATGGCGCAGCAGATACTTGCCCTTGCCGTAGACGTTGCACTTCTTGGCAGGATCGATGGACATGACATACTGCACGAAGTCCAGATCGCCAAACGGTACGCGCGCCTCAAGACTGTTGACGGAGATGCAGCGGTCGGCGCGCAGCACGTCATACATATGCAGCTCGCGGATGCGCTTGGCCGACTCCTCCTGAAATGCCGCAGGGCTCGGCGCGAAGTCCGTATACTTGTAGCCGAAGAGCTCGTCGGAGATCTCGCCCGTGAGCAGCACGCGCAGGTCGGTCTGCTCATGGATGGCCTTGCAGACGAGGTACATGCCGATGCTCGCGCGGATGGTCGTGATGTCATACGTGCCGAGCAGCGCCACGACCTCCGGCAGCGCCTGAATCACATCCTCGCGCGTGATAATGACCTCGGTGTGATCGGCGTGCAGATACTCCGCCACCTCGCGGGCATATTTCAGGTCGATGGCGTCGCTACGCATGCCGATGGCAAACGTGCGGATGGGCTTTTTGAGCAGCTTTGCCGAGATTGCGCACACGAGGCTGCTGTCCAGGCCGCCGGAGAGCAGGAAGCCGAGCGGCGCATCGGCGTCGAGGCGCTTCTGCACGCCGGCGATAAGCTTTTCGCGGATGTTCGTGCAGACGGTCTCCAGATCATCCTCGCAGACGGCGTCGACCTGCGTCATGTCGCGGTAGCAGGTGAACTTACCGTCGGCATAATAGTGGCCGGGCGGAAACGGCATCACATCGTGCACGAGACCGACAAGGTTTTTCGCCTCGCTGGCAAAGATGATCGCGCCCTCGGCGTCATAGCCGTAGTACAGCGGGCGGATGCCGATGGGGTCGCGCGCCGCGACGAGGCCGCCGCGCTTGGCATCATAGATGACCATGGCGAACTCCGCATCGAGACCGCGGAACATGTCCAGTCCCTCGCGCTCGTAGAGCGGAAGCAGGATCTCACAGTCGGATTCGCTCTCGAACGTCTCGCCCTCGGCGATCAGCCGCTCACGGATGGGACGAAAGCCGTAGATCTCACCGTTGCACACGAGCGCGCTGCCATCACGCGTGAACGGCTGCATGCCTTCCGGATGCAGCCCCATGATGGCCAGACGGTGGAAGCCGAGCGTCGCCGCGCCGATGTGCAGCATGCGCGTATCGTCCGGGCCGCGGGAAATGGTCTTGTCAAAGCCGGCGCGCAGATCCTGCGCAGAGATGGACGAGCCGAGATAACCGATGATAGAACACATGATTTTTTCCTCCTGAATACATCAAAAAATACGCAGCTACCATCCGACAATAGGACGAGTAGCTGCGTATCGTGGTGCCACCTATTTTACTTCTCACGGGTTCTAACAAACCGCACCGGGATAACGTCCGGCTTTGACGGCGCACCTACTGAGGCTCTCGCCCGTTCAGATTGCAGCTCGGGAGTGTTCTTCACACAGGCTCTGTTATGCGGCTCGCACCGTCCCGCACTCGCTGGGAATGATCGCCCGTGCTACTTTTCTCCGTCAATGCTTTTGACAGAAGTATGAAAATAAAAGAAGAGAGAAAAAGAAAGAGAAAACGTTGTTACCGCACGCTGAACAGCAGGTCGCCGTAGGACGGGACCGGCCACTTGTCGGACGGCGTCATGGTCTCGAGCTGGTCGATCGTAATGCGCAGCTCCGCCATGGCGGAGAAGACCTTGTCACGGTAGTAGTTGGCCAGCGCCTGGCTGCCCTCAACGGTCTTGGCGCCCATGAGCGCCTCGTCGAGGCTACGCACCTTGCGGTACGCATCGCCCAGCAGCGCAGACATTTCGGGGATGATGCTCTCCTCGTACGAGCAGTCGGCCGTGACGGACGCGGCGTGGATGGCTGCGGCAGTCTCGGACAGCTCGCGCAGATAGCTGCTGACGACGGGCATGATATCGCGCCGCGCCATCTCAAGCATGGTCAGCGCCTCAATGTTGAGGATCTTGCTGTAGTTTTCGAGGTGGATCTCATAGCGTGCCTCCATCTCGGTGCGGGTATAGACATGGTGCTTGGTAAAGAGCGCCACGTTCTTGTCGGCAAGGTAATACGGCAGCGCTTCGGGCGTCGTGCGCAGGTTCAGCAGACCGCGGCGCTCCGCCTCTGCGATCCATGCCTCGTCATAACCGTTGCCCTTGAAGAGGATGCGCTTGTGCTTGATGAGCACGCTGCGGATGAGCGCCTGCAGATCGGTCTCAAAGTCCGTGCTGCCCTCGAGCGCATCAGCAAACTGCTCAAGGCTCTCGGCAACCGCCGTGTTGAGCACAACGTTGATGCCGGAAATGGAGGCCGAGGAGCCGGGCATGCGGAACTCGAACTTGTTGCCGGTGAACGCAAACGGAGAGGTGCGGTTGCGGTCAGTCGTGTCCTTGGGGAAGCGCGGCAGCGCGTGCACGCCGATCTTCATCAGCTGTCTTTCCTTGCCGCAGTAGGCCGTCTCGTCAACGATTGCGTTGAGGATCTCCTCGATCTCGTCGCCGACGTACATCGAAACGATCGCCGGAGGCGCCTCGTTCGCGCCGAGGCGGTGATCGTTTGCGGCCGACGCCACGCTGATGCGCAGCATATCCTGATAGTCGTCCACGGCCTGAATGACCGCGCACAGAAACAGCAGGAACTGCGCGTTTTCCGCCGGTGTCTCGCCGGGCTCAAGCAGGTTCATGCCGGTGTTGGTGGTCAGCGACCAGTTATTGTGCTTGCCGGAACCGTTGACGCCGGCAAACGGCTTTTCATGCAGCAGGCAGACCATGCCGTGGCGCGAGGCCACCTTCTGCATGATCTCCATCGTCAGCTGGTTCTGGTCAGCGGCGATGTTGCCGGTCGTAAACACGGGCGCAAGCTCGTGCTGCGCGGGAGCGACCTCGTTGTGCTCGGTCTTGGCATAGACGCCGAGCTTCCAGAGCTCCTCATCGAGATCCTTCATGAATGCCGCAACGCGCGGCTTGATGCTGCCGAAATAGTGATCATCAAGCTCCTGACCTTTCGGCGGCTTTGCACCGAAGAGCGTGCGCCCGGTGTAGATCAGATCCTTGCGGCGGTTATAGACATCTTTGTCCACGAGGAAATACTCCTGCTCGGGGCCGACCGTCGTGCGCACGGCGGTCACGTCCGCGTTGCCGAACAGGTGAATCACGCGCAGAGCCTGACGGTTGAGCGCCTCCGCGCTGCGCAGCAGCGGCGTCTTTTTATCGAGCGCCTCACCGCCGTAGGAGCAGAATGCCGTCGGGATGCACAGGACGTTATCCTTGATAAAGGCATAGGACGTCGGATCCCACGCGGTATAGCCGCGCGCTTCAAACGTCGCGCGCAGGCCGCCGGACGGGAAGCTGGAAGCATCCGGCTCGCCGCGGACAAGCTCCTTGCCGGAAAACTCCATGATCACCTGACCGCCGCCGCAGGGAGAGATGAAGCTGTCATGCTTCTCGGCGGTGATGCCGGTCATCGGCTGGAACCAGTGCGTGAAGTGCGTCGCGCCCTTCTCGATCGCCCAGTCCTTCATGGCATTGGCCACGATGCGTGCTGCGTCGTCATCGAGACGCTTGCCCTTTTCCATCGTCGCCTGCACCTGACGGTAGGTCTCCTTCGGCAGCCGCTCGCGCATGACTGCGTCGTTAAATACCATAGAGCCAAAAATGTCAGAGATCTTATCCATTTTCCAGGTCCCCTTTCTATGTTTCAAAATCTGTGTCAACAACGAAAAAACGGCACTGGCGCCCGGAGATCATTCGCTCTCCACGACGCCATTGCCGTTTCAATGTGGAAAATATACGCCTGTTGCAGAAAAATGTCAAGCAGGTCGGGCGCAATTTCTTTCGGCGGATTTCACAGAATTTTCGGCAGATCCGGGCAAGATTTTATTCTTGACATGTGCAAAACCCGTGGTGTATTATATACATGGATTTTTGATTGGAAAAATTCCGTGTGCCGCTGATACGGTCATGAAAGTACATATGGTATCTTTTCGAGAACGCTGACGTTTCACGATGACCTGGGGGAAAGTGCCCCTTATCGGCATCGGAAGCGTTTTTTTGTTTTTCCGCCCCGATTTCAAATTGCGAGGTGATGCGTATGAATTCGTCGCTGCACACCGTGAGCGCCCTGCTCGTCTCCGCCTCTGAGGCGCAGACCAAGCGCATCGGTGCCCTGCTCACACGGGCGCGCATCGTACCGTTTGAATATACCGGCAGTGCGCGGCAGGCACTCGACCTGTTCGACGCCGGCGGCATCGACGGCGTGCTCATCGCAGAGCCGGTCACCGGCAGCTCCGGACAGGAGCTGGCACTGCAGCTCAAAAAGCGGCGCTGCATGGCGGTGCTGCTGCTGGCTGAGCCCACGCACGCAGACGCGGCCGCCGCCCTGCTGGAGCAGTCCGGCGTGCTGGTGCTGCCGAATGACGCGCCGGAGGCGCTCATCGTGCAGACCATCCGCCTGCTGGCAGCCGTGCGCAACCAGCTTGAGCAGATGCAGCACAAGACGGAAAAGCTGGAGGCAAAGGTCGCCGACATCCGCATCATCAACCGCGCCAAGCTCCTGCTTGTGCAGCACCTGCAGATGACGGAGACGGAAGCGCACAAATACATCGAAAAGCAGGCGATGAACACCAGCAAGCCGCGGCGCACCATCGCAGAAAATATCATCCGCACCTATGAAGATTGAGGGGGCTTATTCATGACCAAGTACATTTTTGTTACAGGCGGCGTTGTTTCCGGACTCGGCAAAGGCATTACAGCGGCCTCGCTCGGCCGTCTGCTCAAGGCGCGCGGCCTGAAGGTTGCGGCGCAGAAGCTCGATCCCTATATTAATGTAGACCCCGGCACGATGAGCCCCTACCAGCACGGTGAGGTGTACGTCACCGAGGACGGTGCCGAGACCGATCTCGATCTCGGTCACTATGAGCGCTTCATCGACGAGGATCTGAACAAATACTCCAACCTCACGACCGGAAAGGTCTACTGGAACGTGCTCAACAAGGAGCGGCGCGGCGAATATCTCGGCGAGACGGTGCAGGTCATCCCGCACATCACAAACGAGATCAAAGACTTCATTTACAGCGTCGGCAGCAAGACGAACGCCGACGTCGTCATCACCGAGGTCGGCGGCACGACCGGCGACATCGAGAGCCAGCCGTTTCTTGAGGCCATCCGGCAGGTCGGGCTCGAGGTCGGGCGTGAAAATGCACTCTACATCCATGTGACGCTCGTGCCGTATCTGCACGGCAGCGAGGAGCACAAGACGAAGCCCACGCAGCATTCCGTAAAGGAACTGCAGGGCATGGGCATTTCCCCGGACATCATCGTGCTGCGCTGCGACGAGCCGCTCGAGGAGTCCATCTTCCGCAAGATCTCCCTGTTCTGCAACGTCAAGCCCGACTGCGTGATCGAGAACATGACGCTGCCCGTGCTGTACGAGGCGCCGATCATGCTCGAGCGCAACCGCTTTTCCGAGATCGTCTGCCGTGAGCTGCACATCGACGCGCCCGCGCCGGACATGACCGAGTGGGACGCCATGCTCGAGAGCATCCGCAGCCGCTCACGCCGCGTGACGATCGGGCTCGTGGGAAAATACGTCCAGCTGCACGACGCATATCTGTCCGTGGCCGAGGCACTGCGTCACGCCGGATACGTCTATGGCGCGCGTGTCGACATTCAATGGATTGACAGCGAGACGATCACGCGCGATAATGTAGAGGAGGTGCTCGGCGGATGCGACGGCATCCTTGTGCCCGGCGGCTTCGGCAACCGCGGCATTGAGGGCAAGATCGCGGCCGCGCACTATGCCCGCACGCACAACGTTCCCTACCTCGGCATCTGTCTGGGCATGCAGATCGCAGTCATCGAGTTTGCACGCTCCGTCTGCGGGCTGGCAGACGCCAATTCCGGCGAGTTCGACGAGAGCAGCACAAACAAGGTCATCGACTTCATGCCTGACCAGAGTGATGAGATCGACAAGGGCGGCACGCTGCGCCTCGGCGCGTATCCGTGCTGCATCGTGCCCGGCACAAAGATGGCGGCATGCTACGGCACGGCGGAGATCTCCGAGCGCCACCGCCACCGGTACGAGTTCAACAACAACTACCGCACACTCATGCAGGAAAAGGGTCTCGTGCTCTCCGGTCTGTCTCCGGACGGACACATTGTGGAGACCGTTGAGATCCCCGAAAACGATTTTTATATCGGCGTACAGTACCATCCCGAGTTTAAGAGCCGCCCGAACAAGGCGCACCCCCTGTTCAAGGGCTTGATCTCGGCGGCACTGCGCCACACAGAAAGAGGATAACGCATGCACGATCGCTACACCAATCCCCTGTGCACCCGCTACGCCGGGCGCACAATGCAGCACATTTATTCCGATGACAACAAATTCTCCACCTGGCGCAGGCTCTGGGTCGCGCTGGCGGAGAGCGAGCAGGAGCTCGGTCTGCCGATCACGGACGCACAGCTCGAGCAGTTGCGCGCGCACATCACCGACATCGACTATGCCTATGCCGCCGAGCGCGAGCATGAGGTACGGCATGACGTGATGGCGCACGTGCTGACCTACGGCGCGTGCTGCCCGGACGCAAAACCCATTTTGCACCTCGGCGCAACGTCCTGCTACGTCGGCGACAACACGGACATCATCCTCATGCGTGAGGCGCTCGAGCAGATCCGCAGCCTGCTGGTCAACGTCATTCAGGCGCTGGCGGACTTTGCCGAGACGCACAAGGCGCAGCCGACGCTCGCCTACACGCATTTTCAGGCCGCACAGCCGACGACCGTCGGCAAGCGCGCCACGCTCTGGGCACAGGATCTGCTGATGGATCTTGAGCAGCTCGAGTTCCAGCTGGAGCATCTCAAGCTTCTCGGCTGCAAGGGTACGACCGGCACGGGGGCAAGCTTCCTCGCCCTGTTTGACGGCGACGAGCAAAAGGTCGTCGCGCTCGAGCGGAAGATCTGCGAAAAGATGGGCTTTTCCGGCGCATATCCCGTCAGCGGCCAGACCTATTCGCGCAAGGTGGACTTTCAGGTGCTGCAGGTGCTGTCCGGCATCGCGCAGAGCGCGTCGAAGTTTTCCAGCGACATCCGGCTGCTGTCCCACCTCAAGGAGGTGGATGAGCCGTTCGAGAGCGGCCAGATCGGCTCGTCGGCCATGGCCTACAAGCGCAATCCCATGCGCAGCGAGCGCATTGCCTCCCTGTCGCGCTATGTCATCTGCGATCTGCAGAATGCCGCCGTCACGGCCAGCGCCCAGTGGTTCGAGCGCACGCTCGACGACTCGGCTAACCGCCGCATCAGTATCCCGGAGGCGTTTCTCGCGACCGACGGCATCCTGACGCTGTACCTCAACGTTATCCGCGGCCTGACCGTGTATCCGAAGATGGCCGAAAAGCATCTGGCAGAGGAACTGCCGTTTCTCGCCACGGAGAACATTCTTATGTACTGCGTCAAGGAAAAGGGCGGCGACCGGCAGGCGCTGCATGAGGCCATCCGGCAGCACAGCGTCGCCGCCGGCAAAGAGGTCAAACTCAATGGCGGCAGCAACGACCTGCTCGAGCGCATTCTTGCCGACCCGATCTTCGGGCTCACGCGCGATGAGCTGGATAAATTGGTCGACCCCCATGCCTTCACCGGCATGGCCGTACACCAGACCGAGACGTTCCTGCGCGAGCAGGTTACGCCGGTCCTGAACAAATATACAACACTGCTCGGATGCGAAGCATCCGTCAACGTGTAAGTAACAGGAGGTTTCTCTAATATGCTGACATCCATTGTAGGCATCAACTGGGGTGACGAGGGCAAGGGCCGCATGGTCGACCTGCTCAGTCAGAAGTATGACGTCGTCGTGCGCTATCAGGGCGGCAACAACGCCGGCCACACCGTCATCAACGACAAGGGCAAGTTCGTGCTCAATCTCATGCCGAGCGGCATCCTGCGCGACGAGACCGTGAACGTGCTCGGCCCCGGCATGGTCATTGATACGGAGCACATGTTCCATGAGGTCGAGCGTCTGCGCGCCGGCGGCATCACCATCACGCCGGAGCACCTGAAGATCAGCGACAAGGCAGTCATCTGCATGCCGTACCACAAACTGCTCGACTGCCTGGAGGAAGACCGTCTGGCGGACAAGAAGTTCGGCTCGACCCGCCGCGGCATCTCCCCCGCCTACTCGGACAAATACATGAAAAAGGCGCTGCGCATGGGCGAGCTCGCCGACCGTGACGCGCTCAAGGCGCGCCTTGCCGACATTCTGGAGTGGAAAAACCTCTTCGTCGTCAACGGTTATCACCATGACCCCATCGACCTCGACGAGATGATGGCATGGATCGACACCTACGCCATGCCGTTCAAGGAGTATGTCTGCGACACGACCGACTACCTCTCCGAGGCCATCGAGGACAACAAGTCCCTGCTCTTTGAGGCACAGCTCGGTGCGCTGCGCGACATTGACTACGGCATCTATCCGTATACCTCCGGCTCGTCGACGATTGCGGCCTACGCCCCCATCGGCGCGGGCATCCCGGAGGCGCGGCTCGACACAATCATCGGCATCATGAAGGCCTACTCCACCTGCGTGGGCGAGGGGCCGTTCACCTGCGAGATGTTCGGCGACGAGGCCACGGCGCTGCGTGACGCCGGCGGCGAATACGGCGCCGCGACCGGCCGTCCGCGCCGCGTGGGCGGGTTTGACGTGGTCGCCTCCCGCTACGGCGTGAAGATGCAGGGCTGCACGAGCATCGCGCTCACGAAGCTCGACGTGCTGTCCTACATGGACAAGATCCCCGTGTGTGTTGCCTATGAGATCGACGGCGAGCGCGTGGAGCACTTCCCCATCGGCGTGAAGCTGGCCAAGGCCAAGCCCATCTACGAGTACCTGCCCGGCTTCCACTGCGACATCTCCGGCTGCCGCAAGGTGAGCGATCTGCCGAAAGAGGCGCTCGACTACGTGCACTACCTTGAGGGCACCGTCGGCTGCCGCATCAAGTACGTTTCCGTCGGCCCCGACCGCGATGCGTACATCAAAATGTTCTGAGATCGCCGAAACCGGCGCTCTGCTGATGCAGAGCGCCGGTTTTCCTGTCTGTGAGCGCTGTGGTTGCCTTTTGCGCACATGTGCGGTAGAATAAGAGTCAACTACCCCTTAGGAGGAACATCATGCTTAAACGACTTCTTGTCTGTCTGCTCCTGACCGCCCTGCTGACCGGAAGCGCGGCTGGCGCATACCTTCCTGCCGCGGAGGCAGCCAGCCCCGATGTGTATTCCGCTGGTGAACAGATCACAGGTGTCGGCGTCGACGTCAGTCAGTTTCAGGGTGACATCGACTGGGGCACGGCTGCGCGGAGCATCGACTTTGCCATCATCCGCTGCTACGCCCGCGGTCAGGCCGACCAAAAATGGAACGTCAACGCCGCCGCGTGTGAGCGCCTCGGCATTCCCTACGGCGCGTACGTCTACTCCGCCGCCAAAACAGACGCGCAGGCCCGAAGTGAGGCGGAGGGAGCGCTGCAGCAGCTGCGCGGCAAAAGCCTGTGGCTGCCGGTCTACCTCGATCTGGAGGATGAGAGCGTGCGCACCGGCTGCACGAAAGCCGAGATCCTGCGCCATGCGGCCATCTTCTGCGACACGCTGCGCGCAGCAGGCTACAGCGTCGGCATTTACGCCAATCGTTACTGGTGGATGACCGTGCTCGACGACCCGGCCTATGAGCAGTGGGATCGCTGGCTCGCCGTCTGGGATGCGGAGACCGGCTACAGCGGCAGCTACAGCACATGGCAGTGCAGCAACAGCGCCCGCATCTCCGGCATCCCGACGAACGTAGACCTGAATCTGCGCTACGGCACATCGCTCAATGCAGGGCACACGCACGATTACCGCGTCACGAAACACACAGAGCCGTCGTGCACAGACTTCGGCAGCCGCATCTACACCTGCGGCAGCTGCGGCGCATCCGTGACCCAGCCGCTGCGTCCGCTGCGCAGCTGCCCGAGCAAGAATCTGAGCGATGTCCCTGCGCCGGACAACTGGGCGCACGCCGGCATTGATTTCTGCGTGCGCACCGGCTTGATGTCCGGCGTTGGCAGCGGCCGCTTTGACCCGAAGGGCACGACCACACGCGCGCAGGCGGTGCAGATCCTCTACGAGCTCTCCGGCGCGCCAAAGGTCAGCGGCAAGACCCCGTTTACGGATCTGACGCACGGCTGGTATCAGAGTGCCGTACTCTGGGCGTACCAGACCGGCGTGACAGCCGGAACAGGCCGGACGACCTTCTCCCCTGACGATCCGGTAACGCGCGAGCAGCTCGCCGTACTGCTCATGGAGTACGCAGACCGCATCCTGAAGCTCCGGCATACGTGGACGCCCGCGAACCTGAACGATTTCCCGGACGGCGGGTATGTGGCCGGCTGGGCGCGCAGCGCAATGGCGGACGCCGTCGCGCTCGGCCTGATCTCCGGGTCGAACGACAACGGCATCAACTACCTGCGTCCGCAGGGGCACGCCGCGCGCGAGCAGACCGCCACGATTCTGTCGGCGTTTTGCCAGAATGTCAAAAAAGGATAACAACAAAGCGGCCGGAAAATGTCCGACATGAAAAACCGCTGCGCCCGCGTCGAGGAATCCGGCGCGGATTTGGTCGTCAGCATCCACCAGAACAGCTACCACCAGGAGGACGTATCCGGTGCGCAGGTATTTTATTACCGGAAGTCAGAGAAGGGGAAACGGCTGGCGGAAATACTGCAGAAGCGCTTCGACTATGCGCTGGGAGACCAGAACCGCAGAAAAGCCAAACCGAATGACAGCTATTATCTCCTGCTCCACGTCAAATGTCCGATTGTCATCGTCGAGTGCGGATTTTTGTCTAACTGGAAAGAGGCGGCACTGCTGAAAACAGAAGAATATCAGGACCGCGTGGCGTATACGCTGCATATGGGGATTATGGAGTATCTGAATGGGCGCTGAAACCTTGAACTGGCGAGGAATCTTGTGTATACTAGGAGTACTTAGCGAGGTATTTTCGAGCTTAGTACGAGTCATGCCGCGCATACTAGGAGTACTTAGCGAGGTGTTTTCGAGCTTAGTACGGAAGATAGATTTATTCATTGTAAGATAGTAGAAAGAAGAATCAATATGCAAAACGAAACCAAAAAAGAACTTCACACCCAGATGTGGAAGATAGAAAATCCAAAGGACTTTACGGCGCATGACCGGGAGGTGCTTGAGAAGGCGGCAGCGATCATCCGCGCGGGCGGTCTGGTGGCATTTCCGACGGAAACGGTGTACGGATTGGGGGCGAATGCGCTGGATGAGGCGGCAGCGAAGAAGATTTATGCGGCGAAGGGACGCCCGTCTGACAACCCGCTGATCGCGCATGTGTCCTGTCTGGAGGAGATCGCGCCGCTGGTATCGAATATGCCGGAAAATGGCAAAAAGCTTGCAAAGGCATACTGGCCGGGACCGATGACGATGGTATTTCCTAAGAGCGCGATCGTGCCGTATGGAACGACCGGCGGGCTTGACACGGTGGCAATCCGGATGCCGTCTGATCCGATCGCGGCAGAGTTAATCCGTCTGCCCGGCGTGCCGGTCGCGGCTCCGAGTGCGAATACATCGGGACGCCCAAGCCCGACGCGTGCGGATCACGTGCTTCAGGATATGGACGGAAAGATCGATGCGATCATCGACGGCGGTCCGGTTGGAATTGGTCTGGAATCGACGATCGTGGATGTTACGGAGGAAATGCCGATGGTTTTAAGACCGGGTGCGATTACCGTGGAGATGCTGCGTGAAACGGTCGGGGAAGTCGGCATTGATCCGGCGATTTTAGGACCAGTCAGCGCGGACGTGCGCCCGAAAGCACCGGGAATGAAATACCGCCATTATGCACCGAAAGCCGATCTGACACTGGTCGAGGGCGAGACGGAGGCAGTTGTGGAGACGATCAACCGCCTGGCAGGCGAAAAGCTGGCAGAAGGGCGCAAGGTTGGAATTATCTGCACGGACGAGACGAAAGACCGTTACCCGGCGGGGATGCTGGAAAGCATCGGTGCGCGGGCGCGTCAGGAGACTGTTG
>OGYD01002202.1_pt1 | contig 13214 bp, 9 predicted proteins | sample 1576441 | NCBI WGS metagenome assembly OGYD01 (sample SAMEA3541537, study PRJEB24748) | human gut metagenome | biome: human gut; feature: human-associated habitat; material: faeces | place: China | collected 2012 | reverse complement strand
CCATCGCATGCTGCGTCTCCCCGATGCGCGTGGGCAAGCAGATGCAGTTCTTCGCCGCCCGCGTGAACTCCGCCAAGGCCCTGCTGTACGCCATCAACGGCGGCCGCGACGAGATGACCGGCATGCAGGTCATCGACAAGGGCGTGATCGAGCCGATTACCCCGGAGGCCGACGGCACCCTGGACTACGAGAAGGTCAAGAACAACTACGAGAAGGCCCTCGAATGGCTGTCCGAGACCTACGTCATGGCCCTGAACATCATCCACTACATGCACGATAAGTACGCGTACGAGTCCATCGAGATGGCCCTGCACGACAAGGAAGTGTACCGCACCCTCGGCTGCGGCATGTCCGGTCTGTCCATCGCCGCCGACTCCCTCGCCGCCGTCAAGTACGCCAAGGTCTACCCGATCTACAACAAGGACGCGAAGACCCTGGAAGGCCACGAGTACGAGTACGTTGAGGGCGCCGACGACGACCTGATCGTCGGCTACCGCACCGAGGGCGAGTTCCCGGTCTACGGCAACGACGACGACCGCGCCGACGACATCGCCAAGTGGGTCGTCTCCACGGTCATGGGCCAGGTCAAGAGGCTCCCGGTCTACCGCGGCGCCGTCCCGACCCAGTCCATCCTGACGATCACCTCCAACGTCGAGTACGGCAAGAACACCGGTTCCTTCCCGTCCGGCCACGCCAAGGGCACCCCGTACGCTCCGGGCGCCAACCCGGAGAACGGCATGGACTCCCACGGCATGCTGCCGTCCATGTTCTCCGTCGGCAAGATCGACTACAACGACGCTCTTGACGGCATCTCGCTGACCAACACCATCACCCCTGATGGCCTGGGCCGCGACGAGGACGAGCGCATCGGCAACCTGGTCGGCATCCTGGACGCCGGCAACGGCCACGGCCTCTACCACGCGAACATCAACGTTCTGCGCAAGGAGACCATGGAGGACGCCGTCGAGCACCCCGAAAAGTACCCGCACCTGACCGTGCGTGTCTCCGGCTACGCGGTGAACTTCGTCAAGCTCACCAAGGAGCAGCAGCTCGACGTCATCTCCCGTACCTTCCACCAGGGTGCCGTCGTCGACTGATGACCAACCCCGCGAACCGCGGCAATGACTAACTGAAGGGGTGGGGCACGGCTCCACCCCTTCCTTATTTCCCACAGACTTTCGCATCATTTGGAACAGGAGGACAACGATGCCCGCAACACCCACGTTCCGCACCACGACCAGGCATATGCTCAAGGAATCGAAGACCTATGCCTCGCAGACTTTGATGGGTGGCCTTTCCGGCTTTGAATCCCCAATCGGACTCGACCGACGTGACCGCCTTTCCGCCCTGAAATCCGGTGATATCGGCTTCGTCCACTCTTGGGACATCAACACCTCCGTGGATGGACCGGGCACCCGCATGACCGTGTTCATGTCCGGCTGCCCGCTGCGCTGCCAGTACTGCCAGAACCCGGACACTTGGAAGATGCGCGACGGCAAGCCCGTCTACCTTGACGCCATGATCAAGAAGGTCGATCGTTACAAGGACCTGTTCAAGGCCACGCATGGCGGTATCACCTTCTCCGGCGGCGAATCCATGATGCAGCCCGCCTTCGTCTCGCGTGTGTTCCATGCCGCCAAGGAGATGGGCGTGCACACCTGCCTCGACACGTCCGGCTTCCTCAACACGAGCTACACCGACGAGATGCTCGAGGACATCGACCTGTGTCTGCTCGACGTCAAATCCGGCGACGAGGAGACCTATCACAAGGTCACCGGCGGCACCTTGCAGCCCACCATCGATTTTGGCCAGCGACTGGCCAAGGCCGGCAAGAAGATCTGGGTGCGATTTGTGCTCGTGCCGGGCCTGACCGACTCCGAAGAGAACGTCGAAAACGTGGCGAAGATCTGCGAGTCCTTCGGTGATGCCGTCGAACACATCGACGTGCTGGGATTCCACCAGCTTGGCCGCCCGAAGTGGCACGAACTGCGCATCCCATACCCGCTGGAGAACCAGAAGGGACCCAACGCCGCCACCCGCGAACGGGTGACCAACCAGTTCAAGGACCACGGCTTCACCGTGTATTAAATTGCAGGGCCGAACCGCGCGTAAATACCACGATTCGGCCCGTTCGCCCATACCCTAGAGATATGGCCGACATCTACGCATTTCCTACGGGAGAGTCCAACGACGGACGCCCCGTGCGCCCTCAGGGTGTGCCGGATGAAGTATGGGCAGCCGTCGAATCCGTCAGCACCATGAAGCGCATCCATGACGTGCGCTATCGGGAGATTCCCGTGCCTTCCACCTTGGCCGATTATGGTATCGGCGTGGAATTCGAAGCGGGAGAGCGTGCCCTCGGCGATGCCTTTTCCGCCGGTCTTGGCAGCGATGCCGAATCACGAATCGCCACAGGCTGGATCATGATGCTTTATGCTCATGAGCTGCGCATTGACTGGGATTCCAACTGGCGTTGCGTGGCGTTCGCGCGACTGCCGCTGGAAACCGCCGAAAACGATTCTCTGACCCCCGGCATGTACTGGGATGACATGTGCGACTATTTCGACGGCATCGAGCCGGATTCGGTATCCGGCACAGTCACCGTGACCCAAAACACGGCTTTTGGCTCGATGGCCGGCTCCACCAGCGCCGGGTGTGAGATTCGCGTCTCATGGACCCCGCTTGACGGGACCGGGCCGGACGGTACTATGGACGCCGGCGCACAAGTCCGCTCGTGGGCCGCATTCATCAGATCCACCATCCGTTTTGAGGAGGATGACGCCAGTTGAGTGACGTCCGTGACACCGAACCCCGACTGCTGAAAGAGCCTCGCGGGGGAGTACCCGATGTCACTTCGACGCTGGACGGCTATCATCGTGTCTGCGATGCGATGGCCGAGGCGACGGGCTCGCTGGCCGCCGACGCCGAACGGGCGTCCGGCTTCCGCTATGGACACGAGGATTGGCTGATTCAGTTCAAACGTGAGGGTGCAGGCATCGCCTTGCTTGATCCCGTCGCCCTGACCCGGGCCGGAGCTGATTGGAATGAATTCAATGACGCCGTGGGCGACGCCACGTGGATTCTGCATGATTCTCTGATGGACTTGCCCGGATTCGCCGAAATCGGGCTCAAACCCAAAGCCCTGTTCGACACGGAAATAGCGGCGCGATTGCTCGGCCTGCACCGCTTTGGTCTGGCCGCCGTCACCGAACACTACCTCGGCATCACGCTAGCCAAAGAGCATTCCGCCGCCGATTGGTCCTACCGTCCGCTGCCGCGCGACTGGCGCAACTATGCGGCGCTCGACGTGGAGGTGCTTATCGAACTTGAAACCATGATGCGTCGTGACCTGAAAGCCGCAGGCAAGGACGAGTGGGCCGCTGAAGAGTTTTCTCACGCTTTGGTTGCGGGCCTTGCCCCGCGCAAACCGCATCCGATTCCTTGGCTGCGTATCTCGCGCATCACCCAGCTGAGTCGTGATCCAAGGGGCTTGGCCATCGCCAAATCCCTATGGGAGGAGCGCGACCGACTCGCCCGGCAATACGATATTGCGCCCAGCCTGTTATTGGCCGATTCATCAATCATCGAGGCGGCGACCAACAAGCCGCACAATGCTGCCCAATTCCGCGCGCTCCGATCCCTGAACGAGCGTGTGCGCATCCATACCGGCACCGAGCAGGACAAAATGTTCGAGCGGTACGCGCCGATTCAGCGTGCGGTCAAACCGAAGGTCTGGAAGCAGGCCATCGATCGAGCCATAGCCCTGAAGCCCACCCAATGGCCTACCATGCCCGCCCCCGAACAGGACGAAAACGGTGTGGTGAACGCGCCCCGATCCATGCGGCTGTGGCAACAGCGCCATCCGGAGCGTTATGACCGTCTGCAACGGGTGCGGCGTGTGATCAACCGCATCGCCGAAGACACCCGCACGCCGGCCGAGATGATCATCAAGCCACAGATCCTACGCAACCTGTGCTGGGTGGAAGACCCGGTGGAAGTGGACGTCGAGACGTTCCTGATCGAGCAGGGCGCAAGGAACTGGCAAGTGAAACTCATTGCACCGTCCGTAAGTGGCGTTATCATGTAGAGGTTGCCTTACGGCAGAACTGTAAGAAATAACGACTTTTGAGGAGTCATTAGCGTGAAGATCAGCGTTCGTAACCTCGAGCCCACCAAGGTGAAGCTCACCGTCACTGTTGAACCGGAAGAGCTCAACCCGTATCTGGATGCGGCCCGTAAGGAAATCGCCAAGCAGGTGAACGTTCCCGGCTTCCGTAAGGGCCACGTTCCCGGCAAGATCATCGACCAGCGCATCGGTTTCGCCGCCGTCGCCGGTGAGGCCGTGAACGACGCGGTCCCGGAGCTGTACTCCAAGGCCCTGGATGAGAAGAAGATTCGTCCGATGGCTCAGCCGGAGTTCGACGTGCAGGATGTTCCGCAGTCCGCCAACGACGAGACCAAGCTGAAGTTCACCGCCACCGTCGAGCGTCGTCCTGACATCGAACTGCCGGAAATCGACGGTCTTGAGATCGCCATCTCCAAGCCGGAAGTCAAGGATGAGGACGTCGACAAGCGCCTCGAGACCCTGCGTCAGCGCTTCGGCACCTTGGTCGGCGTGGACCGCCCGGCCGCCAAGGGCGACTTCGCCAACATCGACCTGACTGCTGAGATTGACGGCGAGACCGTCGACTCCCAGGAAGGCGTGAGCTACGAGCTCGGCTCCAACACCATGCTCGACGGTCTGGACGAGGCCCTTGACGGCCTGTCCGCCGGCGAGGAGACCACCTTCGAAGGCACGCTGGAAGCCGGCGAGCACGAGGGCCAGAAGGCCACCGTGAAGGTCAAGGTCAACTCCGTCAAGGCTGAGGAACTGCCGGAGCTGAACGATGAGTTCGCTTCCGAAGCTTCCGAGTTCGACACTCTGGACGAGCTCAAGGCTGACATCCGCAAGGCTGCCGCTCAGGACGCCGAAGGTCGTCAGGCCACCGAGGCTCGCGATGCCTTCATCGCCAAGCTGCAGGAAGGCCTCGAGATCCCGGTGCCGAAGGGCGTCAAGGCCAACATGGTCGAAGAGCAGCTCAAGGGCATGACCCCGGACCCGGAGAAGGCCACCAAGGAGCAGAAGGCTCAGGCCGAGGAGACCGTGGAGAAGGATCTGCGCGATCAGATGGTGCTCGACGCTCTGGCCGAGAAGCTGGACGTTCAGGTGTCCCAGTCCGACGTGTTCAACTTCCTCGCTTCCATCGCCCAGCAGTACGGCATGGATCCGAACAACTTCATCCAGGCCATCATCAAGAATGGCCAGCTTGGCTCCGCTGTGCAGGAAGTCGGCCGTTCCAAGGGCCTGCTCGCCGGCATGCGCGCCGTCAAGTTCACCGCTGATGGCGAGGTTGTGGACCTCTCCGCCTTCCTGGGCGAGGCCGCTGAGGACGAAGAGTCCGAGTCCGTCGAGGCCGCTTCCGCTGCTGCCGCCGTGGCCGACGAACTGTCCGCCAAGGATGACGCCAAGGATGCTGAGTGAGCATAGCCTCATCGCGTTAGCATGATTGTTTGAGCCCGGAATCGTGTTTCATGGTTCCGGGCTCTTCCTATTCTGGCAAAAGGACTGTTTCTTTGGCTCCCCTCTTTGAGGGGGAGCTGTCGAGCGTAGCGAGACTGAGGGGAGTTCCCAAGGCATACTCGTTGCATAGGGTGCGGAGGTTGACATGCAGCCAACGGTTACTATCAAACGCCTTGGTTGGCTCGCTGCGGCGACCATTGTGCTCGGCGTGCTCATCGGTGTGGGAGCAGGTCTGCTGACCCTGTTGCTCTACGGCGTTGAACATGTGCTGCTCGGCTACATCGAAGGCCCAGAATTGCCTGGTCCATTCGGCGTGCCCGCTGCACGCCGTGCGATATCGGTGACCGTGGGACTCAGCATCGCAGGCATTATCTGGTATCTGATGCGACACAAAACGACTGCGGTGCCCTCAGTCAAGAAGGCCGTGGCGGGAAAGCGAATGCTTTTCTGGCAAACCATTGCGCATGTGGTATTGCAGATTTTCATCGTCGGCTCCGGTGCCTCGATCGGCCGAGAAGTCGCCCCACGCGAACTCGGCGCCATGCTCGCGCAACGTTTCTGCGACCTGTTCCATATCGAGGGCGTTGACGGCATCGACCGGCGCATGGTGGTGGCAGTGGCTGCCGGTGCTGGTCTAGGAGGCGTCTATGACGCGCCACTGGCCGGCATGTTCTTCGCCGTCGAAATCCTGTTGGTAGATGTGACAATCGAAAAAGTTGCGTTTGGACTGGGCATGTCTGCCATTGCCGCATTCGTGGCGGTTGCGATCAAAGGGCATCACCTGTTCTACGACATTACCGCCATGCAACCGGAATCCACGCCAACGTTAATGGTGTTCGCTCTGATCTGCGGTGCGGCATGTGGAGTGGGCGGCGCATTGTTCCGAAAAGGTTCGCAATGGGCGGAAGCGCACAAGCCAACCGGTAAGGCTATTCTGTGGCAGATGCCGCTGGCTGGTCTCATCACCGGTTTGGTGGCGACTGTTGTGCCGCAGGTGATGGGCAACGGCCGTGCCGCAGCGCAACTTGGATTCAGCACATTCATTCCTGAAACCGCCGGCACTGCTGGTGCCATGCAGTCGGCATCTTCAGCGGCCGCCTCTCCATGGAACTTGCTGACGGGCGGCGGTAATGTATCCGATTCGGCCTCCGGCGGGGGAGCGGGCTCTGGAATGGCATCGTTCTGGGCCATGCTTCAGGGTGGGAGCGGCCCTTCTGGATCCGTGATGAACGCCGGTTTCCCGCTGTCCCAGTCCAATATCTGGATGTTGCTGGGTGTGTTGGCACTCACCTTTGTTGCCAAAGCGCTGGTGACGCTGATGACCATTCGCTCCGGTGCGTCGGGCGGTGTGCTGCAGCCCGGCATCGCATTAGGTTCCACGCTGGGTGCGATGCTCGGCCTCGTATGGATACTGATGTTTCCGACCGATTCGGTAACCGCGTGTGCCTTGATCGGTGCGGCTTCGTTGCTTTCGGCCTCACAACAGGCACCGCTTATGGCCATGTGCTTGGTGATGGAGCTCTCTGAAGCGCCGATTACCTTCTTTGTGCCGGTCGGCATGGCCGTGGCCACGTCGTCACTGATATCAAAGTGGTTGCTGAGTCGTAAGTAAATACATATATTCTGGCTCCCCTCTCTGAGGGGAGCTGCCCCGGTCGAAACTCCCCTCAGCCGCCTATGGCGACAGCTCCCCTCAGAGAGGGGAGCCGAGGTAAAGAAAGCTATGTCAGAAAATACAGAAATTCGCTCGGCACTTGAATTGCTTGCCGCTGAGCCGCTCACTGAGCAGATTGACTACTATCGAAAGCCATTCATGGTGTTATGGGCCGCCATTCAGGAGGCAGCCAGCGATGTGGCCGAAGACTACGACTTACCTGCGGATATGGCCCAATTATGGGTGGCCGAACAGATGCGCCAAGTCGCCGATTCACTGGTCGATCGGCTCGCGGAAAAAGCCGTGGCCCATGGTGCCAGCAAGTCCAACGTAGCGCGAGCCGCCGGTGCCAGCCCCGCCAATGCCGCCCGTCGCTTCCCGCGTCTGGGCGACGATGCCGCCTCCCAGACCCGCCTCCTCATTGACGACGTCCTCGACACCTTGGAATAACCCGAAATCCCTACGCTACCCGCCAAAAAGCACGCGAAAAGACGCCTTCAGTCGCTTCAAGGCGGTAGTCTGAACAATGTTCGAGTAATTAGAAGGAGAATCAAGGTGAGCAATACCTTTGCGACCTTGCCGGTCATGGCGGGCGATGACGTCCCGGCCGGCCCCGTCGACCCGATTTTCAACCGTCTGCTCAAAGACCGCATCATCTGGATGGGTGAAGAGGTCAAGGACGATATGGCCAACCGCATCTGCGCTCAGCTGCTGATGCTGGCCGCCGAAGACCCGAAGAAGGACATCTGGCTGTACATCAACTCGCCGGGCGGCTCCATCACCGCCGGCATGGCCATCTACGACACCATGCAGCTCATCGAGCCTGACGTGGCGACCGTGGGCCTGGGCATGTGTGCTTCCATGGGCCAGTTCCTGCTGAGCTCCGGCACCAAGGGCAAGCGTTACCTGACCTCGCACGCCCGTGTGCTCATGCACCAGCCTTCCGGCGGCATCGGCGGCACCGCCACTGACGTGCGCATCAACGCCGAGCTCATCATGGACATGAAGAAGACCATGAGCGAGCTGACCGCTGAGCAGACCGGCCACACCCTCGAGGAAATCTACCGCGACAACGAATACGACCACTGGTTCACCGCCCAGGAAGCCCTCGACTATGGCTTCGTGGACAAGCTCGTGACCACGCCGGACACCATCGGCAACAACCAGCAGGGGGAGTGAGACTCATGGCAAGTGAAGAAGCAAAGTTCGCCGCCCGTGCCGACCGCTTGGCCGGCCGTCAGGGCGTAGCCGGTTTCATGCCGGCCTCCGCCCGCGCAGCCCAGCCCGCGCCGACCAACCGTTACATCATGCCGCAGTTCGTGGAGAAGACCCCGTATGGCATGAAGACCCAGGACGCCTACTCCCGCCTGTTCGAGGATCGCATCATCTTCCTCGGCGTGCAGGTGGACGACGCCTCCGCCGACGACGTGATGGCCCAGCTGCTGGTCCTCGAATCCCAAGATCCGAACCGTGACGTGATGATGTACATCAACTCACCCGGCGGTTCGATGACGGCCATGACCGCCATCTACGACACCATGCAGTACATCAAGCCCGACGTGCAGACCGTGTGCCTCGGCCAGGCCGCCTCCGCCGCCGCCATTCTGCTGGCCTCCGGCACCAAGGGCAAGCGCCTGATGCTGCCGAACGCCCGTGTGCTCATCCACCAGCCGGCCATCGACCAAGGCTTCGGCAAGGCCACGGAGATCGAGATTCAGGCCAAGGAAATGCTGCGTATGCGTGAATGGCTGGAGGAGACCCTCGCCAAGCACACCGGCCAGGACGTCGAGAAGATTCGCCGCGACATCGAAGTGGACACTTTCCTGACCGCTCCTGAAGCCAAGGAATACGGCATCGTGGACGAGGTGTTGGAACACCGCCAGTAAAACTTCCGGACATTGCAATACCCTCGGTCGGCAACGACCGGGGGTATTGTATTTCAAGGATGACAATGATAATGCGCAGCGTGGCGGTTCGACGGTGCGGCGTAGTCGGCAAAGGAGAATCATGGGACGTGTGGTGAGCTACAACGAGGACGTACCCCGTTGCACGTTCTGCGGCAAAACCGAACATCAGGTACGAAAACTGGTGGCCGGTCCCAATGCCTCCATCTGCGATGAATGCATCGCCCTGTGCGTGGACATCATCTCCGAGGAGCGTGTCAAAGATGCCGAGGTCAATTCGCTGAGCCTGCCCAAGCCCGCTCAGATCTTCGATTATCTCAACCGCTACGTCATCGGTCAGGAGAACGCCAAGCGCGCATTATCCGTAGCCGTATACAACCATTACAAGCGCGTCAACATGGAGCTTCAGGAGTCCGCTGAGCAGCTTGACGGGAATAACGGGCACAGTGGCCAGACCGGCAAACAAGCCAAGCAATCCGTTCCCACCCAGACGCGTGCTGCCCGCCGCAGCAATGACCCTTTGGCTGACGTCGAGGTCGCCAAGTCAAACATTCTGTTGCTCGGCCCCACCGGCGTGGGCAAAACCTATCTTGCGCAGGCGTTGGCCCGCGTAATGAACGTGCCGTTCGTCATCACCGACGCCACCACCCTGACCGAAGCCGGCTATGTAGGCGACGATGTGGAAACCGTGCTCCAACGTCTCCTCCAAGCTGCGGATGGCGACGTAAGCCGAGCCCAGCACGGCATCATCTACATTGACGAAATCGATAAGATCGCCCGCAAATCCGGTGAGAACACCTCCATCACCCGTGACGTGTCCGGTGAGGGCGTTCAGCAGGCGTTGCTGAAGATCTTGGAAGGAACCATCGCCTCCGTGCCGTTGGAAGGCACGCGCAAGCATAAGGAGCAGGACGTTGCGCAGATGGACACACGCGGCATCCTATTCATCTGCGGCGGTGCGTTCGTGGGGCTGACGGACATTGTTCGCAAGCGATTAGGCCGTCGAGAGACCGGCTTCGGCGCGAATTGGCACGACGCCGACATGAAAGACGAGGAATTGCTCGAACAGGTCAATGCCGATGATCTGGCCGAGTTCGGACTGTTGCCTGAGTTCATCGGACGTTTGCCGGTCACCAGTGTGCTGAAGGAACTTACCGTAGACGATCTGACGGCGATTCTCACCCAGCCAGCCAACGCGCTGATCAAGCAGTACCGTAAACTGTTCGCCGTCGACGGCGTCGATCTGCAATTCACAGAACAGGCCATTCGGGCGATTGCTGATATCGCTATCAAGCAGGGGACCGGCGCACGCGGTTTGCGTTCGATTATCGAACGTACGTTGCAGGACACGATGTTCCAGTTGCCGAGTTTGGATGATGTGAGGCAGGTGATTGTGGACAAGGCGTCCGTAGAGGGTTCCAGCACGCCCAAACTCCTGCGCGAAGCCGTGGATGTGCCGCAGGGACGTCTCAAAGTTGCGCAGTCGGTTTTGCTTGACCGAGTCCGTACACACGAGGCGTGAGGCCAGTAAATACGCCGTTGCGGTAGTGGTCGGGATGGTGCGACTCGCCGCAACACGCCGAGTTGCATTCAGCTGAACGGCGTGTATTATATATCGAGTTGTCTGAAAGACAACATGCGCCAGTAGCCCAGCGGATTAGAGCAGCTGACTACGGATCAGCAGGTCGCAGGTTCGAATCCTGTCTGGCGCACGATAAAGCCTCGGAAGCGAAATGCCTTCGAGGCTTTTCCAATTCTCGTTACATACCTCCTTTACGATGGGTCAGGTTTGTTTTCGTCGGTAGTGAAGAAGGAGAAACAGTGGTTCTGGCACAGCATGCCCCGTACGATTTCGATACGATTCTTGAGCGTCATGGCTCTTCGTCCGCCAAATGGCATGAGGTCGTGGAACAGATGGGCGAGGACGGCAAAGATGTGGTGCCCTTGTCCGTGGCAGACATGGAATTCAAACCGGCTCCTGAAATAGTCGAGGCTCTCGTCCAATCTGCCACCCATGACGTATTCGGTTACGATTACGCCACTGAAGACTACTTTGCAGCTTTTCTCAATTGGATGGAGCATCGTCATAATTTCCATATCGACCCTTCGTGGGTGAGCCTGTCCGACGGCGTGATGCCTGCCATCAATACGGCCCTGCGATCCGTCACCCGACCGGGAGACAAGGTCATTATTCAGCGGCCTGTCTATTACCCGTTCACCTTTGCCGCCGAGCACAATGGATTGACCATTCTCGACAACGAGCTGGTGCTGGACGAGAACGGCCACTATGGCATTGATTTTGATGATCTCGAATCCAAGGCCGCCGATTCTCGCTGCACGGCCATGATTCTGTGCAATCCGCACAACCCGGTGGGCCGTGTCTGGACGCCTGAAGAACTGCGGCGCATTGGCGATATCTGCATCAAACGCCGTGTGCGTCTGCTGTGCGACGAGATTCACGCCGACTTTTCCTATCCTGGACATAAGGTCACCATGTTCTCCACGTTGGGGGCTGAGTACGCGAATATCGTCTTTGAATTCACCGCGCCTACCAAAACCTTCAATCTGGCTGGTCTGTTGTGCTCCAACACCATCATCCCGAACCCGCATCTCAAGCGTCGTTACGATGTGGCGGCGGATAATATCGGCGGCCTGACCGTCAGCCATTTCGGTATGGTCGCATGCCAAGCCGCCTACAACCATGCCGAACCGTGGCTGGACGAACTGATGGAAGTGCTGGAACGCAATCTCGGGCTCATCCGCGACTTCACTGCACGTGTAAGCGGCATTCGTCTGATTGAACCGGAAGGCACTTACTTGGCTTGGCTCGATTGCCGAGGCCTGGGCTTCGATACTCCTGAAGAACTTTGCGATTTTATGCGCAATGAGGCCCGTGTGTGGTTTGATGAAGGCTCGATGTTCGGCGAATCCGGAAACTTCTTCGAGCGTGTCAACCTTGCCTGTCCGACCAGGCTGCTTGAACAGGTGCTTGCCAACATCGAGACCGCTTTGGTTGACCGTCAGTAGGGGTACGCCCCGGGCTGAACGTCCTGAGATATTCCGTACCATAGCAGCAGATCATTCATCATCGAGCGAGGAGACGCGATGGCCACAACCACCGGCGCAAAACGAGGCATTTGGCCCATGATCAGGCGGATAGCCGCCTCTGATCGCATATCTGGACTGATTATGCTCGGTTTTGCCCTTGCCGGTCTGGTTCTGGCGAATCTTCCCCTCACCGCGCATGCATTTGAGGCCGTAGCGGAAACGCATGTGTTCATTCCGCATACCAATCTTGATCTGCCGATCGGCCATTGGGCTCAGGACGGTTTGCTCACAATCTTCTTCCTGACTGTTGGCCTCGAACTGAAGCAGGAGCTCACCACCGGCTCGCTCGCTAATCCCAAGGCGGCCGCCGTGCCGATGCTGTGTGCCGTTGGGGGCATGATCACCCCGCCCATCCTGTTTCTGGCCACCACTGCACTGTTTTCGCAGTTCGGCCCGGGGGAGCCTGGCTCATTGATCCTGACCACCACTGGCAGCAGCATCCCGTTCGCCGAGATGTCCCACGGCTGGGCGGTGCCCACAGCCACGGATATCGCGTTCTCGTTGGCGGTGCTCGCACTGTTTGCCAAGGCGCTGCCCGGTTCGATCCGCGCATTCCTGATGACTTTGGCCACGGTCGACGATTTGCTGGCCATCATCCTGATAGCGGTGTTCTTCTCCTCGGTCAATGCCTGGTACTGGTTCATTGGCATCGCCGTGTGTGCCGCGGTATGGGCACATCTGGTTCGTCTTAAGAAAGTGCCATGGATCGCGGTGGGCGTGGTCGGCATCCTTGCCTGGATCATGATGTTTGAAGCCGGCATCCATCCCACGTTGGCCGGTGTATTGGTTGGTTTGCTGACCCCGGCACGTGTGATGCACGGTGAATACTCGCCGCGCGCCGAACGATATGCGGACAAGCTCAAGCCGTTTTCCGCTCTGCTGGCTTTGCCGATTTTCGCCTTGTTCGCCACCGGCGTGCATTTTGAATCCATAAGTCCGCTGTTGCTGCTCTCGCCACTGGTCATCGCCCTGATTATGGCGCTGGTGG
>OGYD01002190.1_pt1 | contig 13264 bp, 21 predicted proteins | sample 1576441 | NCBI WGS metagenome assembly OGYD01 (sample SAMEA3541537, study PRJEB24748) | human gut metagenome | biome: human gut; feature: human-associated habitat; material: faeces | place: China | collected 2012 | reverse complement strand
TGGCAGCACCGTTTCAATCATATGGTTGGTAGATACAATGACATCTCCCGGGCACCCCGAGGCCGTCCAGTGGGGCATCAAGGTCGTGGAGGGCCGCCAGCGCATCTATAATAAGGACCGGACGCTGGACCTGAGCAGCCTGAGCGAGCTGCTGCGCGCCCAGCAGTGTTCGATTTCCTTTTGGTAACTACTATTACAGAACTATTTCGTTAATTGTAACAGATTTGTAATATATTCGTGATGATTAAGTAATGTTTTTCTTGCTATCATATAAGCATCAAATCAAACAGGAGGTAATGATTATGACAAAACAGAAAATGATTGACATCATATTAGAAGAAAAGGAAATGTTATGGCGTAAATTACATTCGACTGAAGATATATATGTACGTATTGCAATAAGAAATCAATGGTATGCAATAAATAGATTATGTTGTAAATTGAATATTGAAATATAAGGAGCGTGATTATATGTACAGACTACCAAAATCATATATTGATCGTTTCAAAGCAGGGGAATTAATCATATCCGGAACAAAATACATCTACCTCAGATTTTCAGACAATACAATCCGCCGATGCAGACGAATGTATCTGGATACTGATTCTTATCTTGATTCTGATAAATGGACCGTAGTATATTTATTAAATGAGGGTGCAAAATGATATTAATGTTAGTAACTTTAGTGCCTTGTTTATTAGTCGGATTCGGATTAGGTGCTGGGTTTGGATATAAACTAGGCGAACAGGACGAGAAAGACCGTTTGAAAAGGAAATATAAAAGATATGAAGAATGATGACTTACAAAAATTTAATCCATATTTAAGCAACAAATCAGATAAGGAACTCTATGCAATCCGCAAAAAGCTTGCAAAGCGTCTTAATCAGCGTATGAGACGCCTTGAATCAGCTGGTATTGACTATGGTGCTATTAAGCTGTACAGAGAAGAAGTTGCACGCTATTATGCAGGTAATAAAGGGTTTAAAGAGTCTTTAGGAAAAACAAAAGGAATATCAGTGAAACATGAAATAAGCCTTATACAGAACCTTCTGAACCTGCCCACTTCAACAGTGCGAGGTATTAGAAATATTCATAGAAAAGCACAGCATAAATTTGAAGAAATATATCATGTTAAATTCAAAAATGTATCACAATATGAGGATTTCATTGAGTCAAAAACTTGGGAAAAGATGGAAGATTTGTTTGGATCAGGAACAACGTTGGATATTATTGCAGTATCACAGAAATCAGTTGAACAAATACGGAAATCTGTAGAAGATTTTATTGCAAAAACCGATATATATACATCATCCGATATTGCCAAACAACTAGGTTTTAAATCCCTGCCTGATGCATTAAAGCATGCAAAATCAAACAGAAAGTAGGTTACACATGGAAATAGCAGGTTATCAAGTCATTGATTTTTACAAATTTAATTATATGAACCTGCTAGATTATGATTTTTCACGAGTCAGTAATGCAGGACGTCCCCGGTTTGTTTATGATCGCATAATCACAGTCGATACCGAAACAAGTGTATATGATGGTATTCCGTATATTACGGACTGGACAATCTGTATTGAGGATATCATATGTATCTATGGGCATCATGTCCGTGACTTAATCAATACAATTGATATGATTGCATATTATCTGCATTCAGACGAAACCCATACTGTCAGGTTCTACATTCATAATTTTCCGTATGATTATACGTTCATGAAAGCACATATATTAGAAAAATGGTCTGAGCCAAAAAACGTATTGGCTGTAAAATCACATCGTTATATCACTATGAGCTGGTCAAACGGGATTGAGTTCCGTGACAGTTATATACTGGTCAATCGTTCACTTGAAAAGTTGTGTGAAGATGTAAATACAGACATAGAAAAGGCAGTCGGCTACTGGGATTATACGAAACTTAGAACTCCGGACAGCCCCAGAACTTATAAAGAGTGTGTGTATGCTGCTACTGATACGATTGCACAATGTATTGCTTTGCGGAAGTACATGACAGATAGAGGATACAGTGTTGCAAACTGTCCATTGACAAATACCGGGTTTATCCGAAACAAAGCGCGTCGCTATGCATCAAGATGGAAAAAATCTGGTCATAAATGGTATCAGTATTTCCAAAAGCAACGTCTGACGGTAGAACAATACAGACAGCTGGAACAATGCTATCATGGCGGATATGTACATGCAAACCGATACTATGTCGGACGAGAGATTTCATCAGCAATGTTTGGCTGGACAGGAAAGTCAAAGGACTTTACCAGCTCCTACCCAGCTGTACTCTGCTACGAAAAATATCCAATGACGAAATTTGAGTACGCTGATTTTACACTGGAGGATATTCTGGAGCTGAAAGATGAGTATGCTTTTTCCGGTTACATCCGGTTGGTTAATCTCCATTTGAAAAAAGAGGAGCCAATGCCTCCGCTGTCTTATCATAAGGCAGTGTCAGCGGTAGAAGCAGTCTGTGACAATGGCAGGATACTTGATGCAGATCTTGTGATCTATCCATTTACAGATCCAGATCTGGATGATATTTTAAGATGCTACGACTATGACTATGCAGACGTATCAAAAGTCATGTATGCCAGAAAAGAATATCTGCCGACATGGATCACAGATCTTATCATGGAGCTATATAACCATAAGTGTACACTCAAAAATACAGATCCTGTACTGTACATGATTTCAAAAAATGAATTAAATGGTATCTATGGAATGTGTGTACAGAAGATTATCCGGGAAGTACTGGAAGAGGATTATACTACCGGAGAATGGATGAAGAATACAAGTAAAACAGACGAGGAATGGATTGAGAAGTTTTACAAGTCATGGAAAAGTTTTTTGCCTTATCAGTGGGGCGTATGGGTAACTGCTTATGCGCAGCGTAATCTATTTGAACTGGGTAGGTGTTGCGAAATTTGGGTTTATTCTGACACTGACTCTGTAAAGGGTTATAGATGGAATGAGCAGAAGCTTAGAGAATACAATGAGAAAATCAAACAGAAATCAGAAGAAAGAGGACTGGGAAGAGTAGATTATAAAGGAAAGACATATATCTTGGGCATTGCGGATGACGATGGAGAGTTTATCGAATTTAAAACCATGGGGGCCAAACGATACGCATACCGGGACATTGACGGAGAGTTACATCTGACAGTAGCGGGTGTTCCAAAAAAAGAGGGATTACAGTGTCTACATGGAACATTACGGGAATTTAAGAAGGGAAAAATTTTCCGAAACGAGGGATTTGCAAAATGGAAAATGCGCCCGGAATACATCAATAATGATAGAATCAAAATCTTACACCTCATGGGTTCTGATATTGAGTATAGTTCCGGAATCATCCTGCATGAGACAGAGTATGAGTTAGATCATACAATACCTTATGACAAGGAAACAGGAATGCCATGTGACTTTGAAATCAGCCAATACAGCGATTTTTAGGAAAGGAATGATAAACATATGCAATGGGTGTCAAAAAACACGTATTTAAAACAATCAGAGATGGAAAATAATGCACAGATCATCTATGGTATTTTTAATTCCCTGGGTTACAATTTTAACACTATCTGTGCGATCTTAGGGAACATGCAACAGGAAAGTACACTATCTCCTATTTTTGCAGAACGAGGTGGAGGTGGTTACGGACTTTTGCAATGGACTCCGAAGTCTGACTTGACAGATGCATGTAGCAAACTGGGATTATCGCCATATACAGACGGCACCGTACAATGTCATTGTCTTGACGGAGAATTATTTAAGCTGGGAGGTCAATGGTATTCTACCCAGGCATATATCAACAATTATAAGCGATCAGGTGCATCCGATGATATGGTTGGCCTTACTCCGGATCAGTTTAAGACCAACGCAAAGAATAAGGGTGTCAACTGGTTGACTACCGCTTTCATGGCATGCTACGAGCGGCCTAGCCTGGATCCAAACACGAACTATGCTGCGAAACGTAGAACATATGCAAATAACTGGTATCAATTTTTATCAGGTGTCACACCACCGCCAGAACCACCAACACCAGGAGGAGGCGGAGAAGTCTGGAAAAAGATCTGGTTTCTGTATGCAGGAACAGATGATTTTCGAAAAGGAAGATAAAAAACATCAATACACTGATTAAATAAGATCATTGAAATTAAGAAAGGAGGAATGCTAAAATGTTATTAGCAGCTACAAATATGTCAGCAATACCGATCTGGTTATTAGGGTGTTTTCTATTTGCATTATTAATCATCGGTATTGTCAAAATTTTAAGAAGGAGAAAATAATGCAAAAGTGGAGACTTATTTTTGACGTAACCTGGGAAGAAGGAGAACCACCCAAACGACAGATCTTTGAAGCCAGGGAAGAGTTGCAGTTTGTCTTACAGCTGGCTCAGACATTGGATGCATGCAAAACAGTAAAACTTATAAGAATGGAAAGAGAGGATTAAGAAATGAGATTCAAAGACGTAGTAAAAGTGACAAAGGTAGAAACAAAAGAGTACGGAAGAGGTAGAAACAAAGGAGAGTTCCAGATTGTAACATGTGAGGGTACATTCTGGTCAGGCAAAGCGTCCATTTTCCCGGAAGACGACAACCAGTACATGGAAAAAGGTACATATGAGATTGAATTCTATCTGCGAGTATCTGAATCTGATGGAAAATATTACATCAACCCGGTTATCATCCCGGAAAGTGTAAAGGAGAAATAAATGAACATCTATCAACCTGATGGATGGTTAGATATTGGCAGGTTAAATACATTACCTGCCAATTTCTATATCATCATTGGAAGCAGACAGGTAGGGAAAACCTATTCCTGTTTTAAGCATATCATGGATACGTATGTGAAAAATGATATTCCGTTTATTTTTATGAGACGGACAGGACAGGAATTACTAGGATGTTTATCCGACAATCCATTTGATAAGGGCTATAATCCAGATCATGGGACAGCATATAAGTTCGATAAGATTAAAGGAATACGGCCGGACAGTCGTTTGAATATCGTTGATGGATTGAATGAGGATAAGATCATCGGGTCTGCATTTAGCCTATCCGGCCTTGTATCCAATCGAGGATTTAACGGAGATCCTTATCAGTGCATCATGTATGACGAGTTTATCCCGGAGAAGATCAAGAAACGGATGAACGGGGAGAAAGAAGCATTCGAGAATGCTTACATGACTATTAACTCAGTAAGAGAGTTAAAAGGACGTCCAGCTGTGAAAGCATGGTTGTTATCCAACTCAAACTCTATCGAAAGTCCGATTCTGGAAGCTTTTGGGTTGGTAAACACGATAACCAGAATGCAGAACCGGGGGCAGGAATTCTGTTTTCTCCCCGAACAAAAGATATGTGTCATAAATGTAGCGGAATCAAAGATTTCCGAGCAGTTAGCACAGACTGCATTATTTAAAGCAGTACAAGATCAACAGTTTCGAGGGATGGCATTGCATAATACATTTGCATATGATGATTTTAGCTGTATTGGAACAGAACCGATCAATGAATATCGCTTACTGGTATCAATCGGTAATATTAACATATACGAGCATAAGGCGCATGATCTGTATTATGTCACACTGCATAGAAGAGGAACAGGAAAATCTTTTCCGGATAATCTGTCTGGCAGACATCGTTTTTTGCAAAATTATATCTGGCTACAAGATAAAGTTATTGCAGAACGTGTAACGTTTGAAAACTATGAATTAAAGTTAAAATTGTTTGAATATCTCAAAATAAAAGGCTAGGAAATTTTCCTAGCCTTAATATTTTATTATGATCTTAACCCAAAACAGTATTACTTTTAATCGTGAATGGTTCCGTAACGATACCGTTTACATGGAAAGTATCATATCCAGTCCCATTTGCCGAGCGGATTGCCATCCATAAACTATCATTGTATACTCGTAACGTGCACGGAACTGTTTTATAGGATCCATCAGCTGATGTCAGAATTGCTGTTGTTGGCAAGTCAAACTGGAATCCTCCCAGTACAAAGGACGTTTTGAAAGAAAAAAGTTCATAAAAAGAACCATCCCCCTTCATTGTAAAATCAGAAGTTCGGTTCATCGAAAATGATCCATAAAAAGCGCAAGAGTCATTATACTGAGAAGTTTCAATGATCGTAGAGCCAGTGAATCCGTTTTTAAAAGATACATTGGTAATTTTGACTCCTGCATGGATAACCGAAGCGTATCCATTTAAGATTGCATTACTGATAGCTTTTGCAATGGATTCTTCTCCCCATGTGTTCGGATGAACTCCATCACTACCAAACATGGAAGTAGCATGCAATGCATTTTCGCATCCGCTCAAATACGTAATCCCGTTGTATTCACATCCAGAACAGTAAGCATCACGAGGAGATATCAGCCCAGCTCTTGAATCCATTTTCGTTGAGTTGGCAATAAAACCAACAAAAATCTGTGCATTCGGATAAAGTGCGTTTGCCTGTTTTTTAAAATTGAAAATAGCATTTATCAGATCTGTTTCAGCTTTGTTTATGTCATTAAACCCCCCGCAAACAATGATATTCGTTACCTCTTCATTCTTAAAATGATTGCTAGTCTGATTTAACAGTGATGCAAAGGTCGTGCCGTTTATAAATCCTGATCCTCCAAGGCTATTAGAGAAAAAGTTATCATCCGTTAAGCCAAGATAAATTTTAACCAATGCAGGCCATCCAGTCACATTACCATCCGGATTGTATCCCTCTCCATAGCTATCGCCAATACAGATCGTTTTTCCGTTAAAATCAAAGGTACGTCTTGATCTGTCTGTATATTTAGATGCAGAAGCAAGTCCGTCTGTCACAGCTTTTGAAACAATCTTGCCAATCTCTCCGGAAGTTATCCACCTTTTTACTTCATCGTTAACAATCTTCTGTGCTGTGCCTTTGATGTCAGCCCATTCTTTTGTTACGATATCGACTGCATCTACTGCTTTTTTGACATTTTCAATGATCCAGTCAAGGTTTAAGTCTGACATCTGACTGGAAGGATAATTTCTAAAATTAAACATGTCTACCAGTCTCCTCTCAATCATCAATACAAACTATGCCATATTCAAGTGCACATGTATGTTCAATCCTGCACCCTCTTGCTTCTTTCCATCCAGGTGCAAAATAAGCAGCGTCCGCATCTGCCAGAAGTTCCAGTGATTTTCCTAGGAACCACAGCGGTTTGGCATTGTCTGGTGCTTTTTCAAAGAAAGAATCGATCACTTCTACTGGTTCTCCTATGATCTCTTCAGCCTTCTGAATTGCTCTGGTACGTTCTGCCTTGATCTCCTCATCTGTCTTGCCACTCATGGGCTGGCTGATAAATAATTTTTTCATTTTCTATCTCCTTTCTCGATACAGATTACCATTCGCCTCTTAATAAGTCTTGCATGAATAAGCTGGAAGCATATCCGTAAAAGGATTGTTTCCTTAATTTTAATTCCTGTTCAATCATTTGCTGATTTGATGTTATTCCGATGTTTCCATGGATCCTGCCATCGTGCGTCGTAGTTCCGGTTTCCCGGTTGCTGTTGCTATAGTTGTTCTTTCCATTTGAAACATTGGAACTATCCGACCGTGTTCTGTCCTGCGCCTGATAATCACTAGAATTATAAGCTGAGACATCGCCATAGGCATTGGAATTTTCATTCCCTGTCATGGTTGATTCATTATTTCCTGATTCACTACGTGTAATGTCCGGACTGTCTGTCCAGTGTTCCTGCCTGTCATAGTTTTCGATCGGATTATAATCAGCGTTAAGTGCATTCCATGTTTGTCGTAAACTTTCCTGCCACTTATCACACCAAGCCGGGATCGCAGAGTCACGCATGAAATAAAAGTCCGGATACACGACCCCCAGCATTCCATAATCAAGAAGCAACGTATTTGTAAATGTTGTCTTATCAACACCATCCGGAAATCTTAAATTATTGAATAAGGTATCATCATATTTTACCAATCCGATCAGTGTCAATCTACTTGTCATATGGAATCAACCTCTCTTCCTGTTCAAACTTTCGCATCTTAATCTTAAGGTTAAGATCTGGGAAAATCGTGTTAGCTACTTTTGCATCTTTCTGCATGGTATCAATCCATGTTGTCAACCGGGTTACGGACTCGATGTTATTGACGTTTACTTCTGCAACGTTCATCCGTTCCTTCTTTTCCGTATTAGCCGATGGAATGCCAACTTCTGTGTCAAATTCGTCTAAGATGCGTTCAAACGCAAGTAGCAACTTGTCGGCAATAAAGTTTTTGGAAACATCCTGGTTAAACTGTGTCCAGGGTTCTTCCGGATCTGTTTCGGAACGCTTCCAGCTTTCCGGATTAACCGCTACCGCTGGCTCTCCCCTGCTGATCTTGTCAAATACGACTTTCAAAGTCTCTGCACCGCCTTTTGTCCGGGATGCAAGAATAAAAGCTACTTTTGAGTTAAACAAACTCATGTCCATTGCTTCTGCTGTCATTGCCAGCTTGTAAGCATAGTAACTAATGATGTCAAAGCAACCACAATAATCCGGTCGCATATGGATCAATGCACAGTCTTTTCCGATCCGGTATTCTGCTGTATTTAAAATAAGCGGATTGGTGTAGGTTGCGTATGCTGGGCGATAATAAATATCAATACCGGTAAGTGTTGGATACTGTGCGATCGTACCGAATTTATCATTTTTAAACACACCGAAGTAACCACCAGCAATCAAACAGAACTTAATAAATGGAATATCAATGCTTTCCTTGCATGTAATGTCAATGACCGAATAGAGACGTTCATATAGCATCTCTTCAAAGAATCCAGTCAATTGTGAATTTTTCACGACGATTGAAGGACTTACCCGGTTCATTCGTACATTGATAGATTCATAATTTAATGGCAACACATTCTCACTTCCTTTCCTATTCGATGTAACAGCCAGAATTTAAGTAATTGTTGATACGCTCTATCTCCGGCTGGTAAGCACTTAATACATAAACGCTTGCATCTGAACACTGCACATATCCGGCGATTGTACTAAGCTTCATAGGTGTGTGCCAATAATACCCAGACGAACCAAAATTTACTCCCTGCGCCTGTCTGGCGTGACAGTAAAGACGGGGGATTGAATACTGCCGAAGCAAAGCAACAGATCCCGTACTTCCAAGTGTGTTGACATCCGGTTGGAATCCGGAAAACAATCCTGCTCCACTTCCTTTTAAAATAGACCCGACTGTATTCATTATCCCGGTAGTAACTCCACCCATCTGTCCGATCTGGTAGGGTACACCAAACTGACAGGAAAGTGACTGTATGATCTCTGCACCATTTTTAATCTGACAGAGTGCTGTACCAGTCGTCATATCAACGGTGTATTGGATATCCAGTACGTTATCCGTCAATGTCTGCATACTGAATGGAATCGTTCCAATGCCAGGCAGTGCTAGCCAGTATTGGGAGAAATTGGAATCAAAGTATCCAAAAGCATTTTTGTCATAGATTGGATTTGTCACTGCGATTTTAAAATACATGTCGATCGTATCGTTGGGCGCAACTTTCTTTGCGTTAATTCCGGACGCTGTCCAGAATCCCATTTTAATCGTTGTAACAGCTGTACCGGAATATTTTGCATAGGAGAGCGGTATCCAGATAACTGACGCGATATATTTAAACGGATTAAAGACGGATTTTACAGCTTCGTCCTGCAATACATCTGTAAAGTTACCTGCATTGCAAGTATAATTAAGCAGCTCCTGCAGGGATGCATAATCCATCATATAATTAACAAGAGCATCTGCATTGGTCACACGGACTAAAAAAGATCCTGTATCGCTCCACCAATCACTGTTCTGAGCAGATGCTACGGAAGTATACCACTCATACTTCGGATAGATCAGAGGGTCAGACAATGTCCACTTCTCTGGAACTTTTGCGCATCGTTCGACTGTGAACGTCTGTGCTGTAATGGAACTCTTAAAGCTTGCTAGCACATCAACATCAAGATCCATCTGGCATGTAGTAGTGTTTATTGCTGTCACATTCTGTATGAAATAATAACGATGAAAGTCTGGAATGTAAGCGTAATTCACAGTTGTCCAGCTATCCAACCCCGTGATAATGATAGACGGGTTCATGATTGATGTGTTTTCTTTTAATTTACAATCAAGGGACGCCACCGGGTCGCCCGGTGGCTGCTTGGTACTGTTCACTCTTTTTGATATTGAATAAAGATTAACTTCCATATTCTTTCTCCTTAAAGAACGTATGGTTTGCCACATGCATAGGTACAGATCCATCCGGACGGTGTACGCATCCAGGTAGTTCCATTGACGTTCTTAAGCGCTTTACATGTAACTCGTGTGCCTTTGGAGTATTTTTTCAATACTTCGCCGTTCGGTGCATAGGATCGTACTCTTAACCCATTAACCTGCACGGTGTACACTTTTCCAATGGTAAATTCAGAAGAACTGGATTCTGCTCCTGCGTATCTTAAGTGATATGTCCAGCCATAGGATGGTGTATAGAAATCACGGACACGGATTTCACGGCCGGAAGAATCGCCTTTTTTATGATCGAAGTCTCCGGATGCAGTTACTACTTTATCGTCTGTCACTGCAATGACAACATGCTTACCTGGTGTCAGATAGATGTCTCCGGCCTTGCATCTGCCAGACACTTTCTGCCATCCTCTCTTTGTAAGCTGGCTGTACAGATTACGTGTTGTGCTTCCAGCATTCACATCACAGCCACCTGCCCGAAGGCAGTAAGCGGTAAGTGATGAACAGTCAAAGTCGGGGTTACCACCCCGACGAGCCTGAGAGTAACCATGACTGTTATCGTTTGCTATAGCAATCGCTGTATTGATCATATTATTTAAGTTCATCTTTTTTAACCTCCAGATGTTCCAGGATCTTTTCCATCACAATGGTATTATTCTGAACGGCATTGCTGAGCTTATCGACTTCTTCCTTATGTGTCTGATCCGATTTCCAGTACATGTACAGAACAATGAGACAACATACGATCGGAAAGCCCAGTGAACTGATTGCTGTTAAAATTGTCTGCTCCATTGGTTACTCCTTTCTAGTTGCCCCATTCTTCGACTAATACAGAATATGCTGTATTTGCAGTAGCTGTATTGTAAAAATAAAAATATTTGGTCGTCGATGGAAATTCAACCTCAATACAATTTGCACCTATATTTCGTCCTAAAAACATAAGATCACTATTTTTTTCAAATGAAATTTGAATTTCATTTCCATTAGTCCCAATCAATACTTTTTTAAAAGGCAATGGAGCTTCAAATTTTGTATATTCTGATGGAGGAGCCAATATACGTTTTATATAGTTCATAATCAAGCACCCTCCCCCATTACGAATACGACGCCATTGTGCGTATAGTTGTTCCAGTAGTTCTTGCGATAGTGAACATAAGTGTTGTAGTAATCTCCTGCTGCATTGACCGGGGTTGTGATGGTTTTTGTAAACTGGTAGTTTACACCAACTGCACGGCGGTCAAAGATACAGCCTAATACATACGGAAGTTCTACATTGGTAGTAGCGTTTTTTGATGCACCTGTTGCAAGATCTAAGATGTTTGGCTTGATCTTGATCTGCTCCGGATTTTTGATACTCTGCCAGTAATTGACAAATTCTACATCTGCGATCTTAAGATACTTGTCGTTGAATGCGGCTGACAATACGCTTGTCTGTGCCTGCTTCCAAAAGCTATTGAGCATGATGAACTTCTGATATTCTTTCGGTGTAAACCGCAGGATATCCTGGCCGGTAAAGTTTGCATGGTACAAGGTAGAACGTTCTGTCATGCAATCAGACAGGTTCTGAACGTATGCTACAAACCATGGCACAAAGTCTTTTGCCTGGATTGTTCGAAGCTGTAACCCCGTATGAGAAGTTCCATGCTCTGCATTATATACCGCTGTCAGATCTACCTCATATAATCCCATTGCTGATATACCGGCGATATAGTTGCAAATTGCAAGACGTCTACCCGCTTCCATTGCCTGCTCGATGTCATTTCTAAATTCAGTCATGACGGATGTGTAGAAGTTGGAAAATTCCTCAGGAGACCGAAATGCCTGGGATAACTGGTCGTCCAGTCGTGTGATATGGTTCTGTTCCTTTTTTGTTCCATAAAATTTAAGCTGCACTACTTTTGGCTTCTTAATCTTGTACATATCAACACTGTTACCATCATCAAACTGCTTGGTATTCAGATCTGTGTTGGTATCTTCGGACGCTTCCTCGTCCTGGTGTAACGGTACTGTTTCAAGAGTGATAGCTCCCCAGCGTTCGGATGTTTCATCAATAATCTTTACTTTTCCGATGTACGGCGTGTTTGGAAAGTAATTGGTCATAAAAGTGACCGCCATAGCGTTCATAATGTTTTCCGTACCAGAACGGAGCATTTTTTCGCCGACTGATACAAAGCTGGTCGCATCAATGGCAGCGATTCCTTTTGTTCCAAACATCTGTGAGTTCATGTCGTTGACGATCTTATAGACGTCAACCGGTGTTAATGAGTTCATTCTTAAACCTCCTTAATTAAATTTAAAATAACGTCATTGACGTCATTTTCTTTTGGTGTTGGTGCTGTAACTGCTACAGTGTTATTGGCCTGGATTGCTTTTGTTAAATCATCCAGCCGGTTTATAATTTCTGATAATTCCTCTTTTGGTTCTGGTTTTGGTTCCGGTTTTGGTTCTGGTTTTGGTTCCGGTTTTGGTTCTGGTTTTGGTTCCGGTTTTGATTCTGTCTGAACAAAACCAGCGATCATTTCAGCTGTAAAACCTGCATTGACTAAAGTTAAGATATCTTTAATATCCATGTTATCATCTCCTTTTATAAATATAGTTTATATAATAAAATTGAAACCTATAGAAATAGGCAGGGGTTATGGGTAGCCGTCCCATGCGCTCCGCTTCTGGCGGTTGGCTTGCGCTCCTTGCCTATATTTTTAATATACAACTATTATCTTATGCGGTCAATATTTTTAATCATATCCAACTCACATTCTAACACGTTATCAACTATTCTCATGCTAATAACGATTTTCTCAAGTAATTCATCGGATAAGCGATGATCAAGATAATATTTCGGATAATGCTCCGATGTAAATTTTACACCATACAATATCACAGTTAATCTGACTTTTGTATTCTGTTCCAATAGCATTAAAACATCATTAAATTTCATATTCCTACCTCCTGTTGCTAATTTGTTGTTTGACCGGCGGCAATTGCAAGGTCATGCAG
>OGYD01002189.1_pt1 | contig 13268 bp, 13 predicted proteins | sample 1576441 | NCBI WGS metagenome assembly OGYD01 (sample SAMEA3541537, study PRJEB24748) | human gut metagenome | biome: human gut; feature: human-associated habitat; material: faeces | place: China | collected 2012 | reverse complement strand
CGATGCGGATGTCTGCGTCGGTCGATGCGGATGTCTGCGTCGGTCGATGCGGATGATGTTTGCATATTAAAAAAGGTAGCGTAAGCAGAACTATGCACGGTTCTGCTTGCGCTACCAATCACTTTAGGTGCCTGGCGGACAGTATCTGTCGCTGTCTGTTAGGATGCAATAATTATCTAAGTACTATTTTGTCTCGCCACTATAATTAATCTATTTCTTTATAGGCATTTTATAACAATCTTCCCAGCGTGCATAATTATTTCCTATGCAAAAACTACTCAATTCAAAATAATAGCGATAATAGAAGGGCTTGTCTGCTGGTGAACCATAATCAGTTTTTGTTCTGACATAAAGCCCCTTATTTCTAATGTCAGCCATTTTACATGGCTTAACCGGATAAAAGAAGCTGTTTATCTTTTCATTGTTCTTTGCTGGATATATAACAAGTCCATATTGATAATCGTTTTCAACAACATTTGTTGCCTTTACTCTTTGCATAGAACAATATTTAGCAAGTTTTTTAGCCTGTTCTACTGATGGCGTTGTAGATGCGTCTAATTCATACTCGTGTTTTATTAAGCTACCGAATTCTTCGTTGATATCCAAATACGAATTTCCATCAGAATCTTTAACAAAAACTCCTTTCTGCCATTTTGTGCCTGCGAGATATATACATCCGTCAACCTCTTTGCCGTCTTCGGATGTGTCGTAGTCACTGATAGTTTCTTTAATTACTTTAAATTCCAAATGTCCCTTCAAAGTGTATTCATCAATATCATTCTTTATGGTTAATGATGGGTTACCACCGAAATTTGCAATGTCGTACAAGTTGATGTCGCAATACATACTGCCGTCATCAGCAAAGGTTAATGGGTAGCTCTTTTCACCAAAGGTAACCTTTGCTGTAGATATTTTATTTTCAAATGCTACGTCCTGTTTTTTAATAATATTGACACAATATCGTACTACGTCATAGTTGAGCGGATTTGTCTGTATAGAGTCTGCAAACTCAGGGGCAAAATCCATTGTTGTGTATTTTATCTCCTTGCTGCATACACTTCCGTCTTCTCCGTTTATTGTAGCTATAGTAGATATTTTTACGTCTGCATTAAGTGGTATGTCAAGCTCGGCAGAGTAGAAGTCGTTATTGCCCTTTTGGGCGGCAACTATTTCCTGACCATTAGGACTTTCTACCTTGAAGGCAACTTTAGATATATTGGGGGTTGCTGTCAGTTCTTTTACAGGATGTCCGTATTTTATCTTGCACGAAGTAGGGGTTGCAGATATCACCTTCTGTTCGTACTCACCATCTATTTGTGTGACGAATATATCCGATTTGGTGTATCTTACGGATCTGTCACACCGTAAATTTTCATCTTCCCCATTTATGGTTGCTATAGTAGATATAGTTACATTTCTGTTATACGGGATTTCTATCTCAGCATAGTAGAGGTCGTCATCACCTTTCTGTGCATCTACAAACTCATCTTCTCCTTTTCCACTCAGTTTGAAGATCACCTTTGAGATTTTGGGTTTACCTGCCACGTTTTTTATGGTCTGTCCGTATTTTATTTTGCAGGAAGTGTGATTTGCAGAAATTACGTCTTGAAGACATGTGCCCTCTGTTGTGACAATATATCCTACTTCGTCATCATAGCTGTTGCAGGAGATAGCTGCAAAGCAGACCAATAGTATAAAAAGATATTTCTTCATGATTAGTTGCGTTTTTTGTTTTTATGGATGCTGATACCTAAGCCTATGTATGGGTCGTGATGCCACTTGGTGTCGCCGAATTTTCCGGTCAATATTGAGGCATATCCAACCTGTAGCAGTAGGGCTTTATACTTTACGATTATACCTATATCTCCTGCAACACCTTTGGCACCGGATACATAACGTTCGTGGTTGTAGGAGAACTCGGTACCATCCAACTCTTTCGTTTGTTCGTACTTCTGTACATATTGTCCGTATCCAGCTCCTATGTAAGCGAACAAGTATTTGTGGCAACGTTTCATAACTCCGGCTGTAACGGTTGCGTATGCCGGGTCCTTCTTCTTGTATATGCCAGTGCCGTAATACCCGTCTTTATAATAAGGCTCAGGATAACCCTCTGAGTCTATACCAAAATCTCCGCCTGCATTGGCAATTCGTAGGTATGCACCCCAGTTGCGACACAAGGCGAGTGTCGCGCCGAAAGCGTTGCAGCCAGTGTAGTTGGCTATCACCATGCCATACAGGCGTGGCGGGCGCTTCTTTAGTGTGTACGAGAAGTCTTTCTTCTCGAACGGGTTGATAGTGATTTGGTCGCTAATGTCGAAATACTCTTTCTCGTCGCCCTTGATTTTGATGTTGTGTGTGCCGATGATTTTTAGAGTTTGAGGAGTCAGTCCTTGTGGTATGCCGTCTATGATGATTGTGGCTTGTGGCATACTGTTGATATTGGCTTCACCTTCGATAAGGAAAGAGAATTCGGTGTTGCCGGTAGTGCTGACTTCGATAGGGTAGTTCTTTTCAAATAAGCTGCCATATCTTACGGTTACGTTGTGTTGTCCGGTTGCTACTTTTGTGTACATTATGTTGGTTGACGACCAATCGCCGTCAATGGCGATATCCGCACCAGCTGTTGTTTGCAGCTTGATTCTTACCGAGTCGTTGGCAGTCTGCGCTTGTGTAGCGCAGACCGTCATTAGAAGCGATAAGATAATAAGTCCTATTCGTTTCATTGTTCTTGTATTGATGTTTATTCGATGTTGAAGTTCATTCGCCAGATGTTGTATTTGCTTTCGCGGTTAGCTCTGGTCGAGAGGAAGTAGATGCTACGTCCGTCTTTAGCCCAAACCGGACACATGTCGGAACTCGGGTTGAAGGTGAGCTGTGTCAATCGCGAACCATCGGTTCTTACCACGAAGATGTCGGTGTTCACCACGTTGTTGATAGCCGATGTAGAGTTGCCTTCAACTGCGAGCCACTTGCCGTCGGGCGAAAGAGCAGGGTTGGCGAAACTACGTTTTTCGTCAGTAAGGATAAGTGTCTCCTGACCTTTAATATAATTGATATACCATATCTCGCTGCGTCCGGCAGAAGAGTTTCTGACGCAGTAGAAAGATTCCGGGTCATTAGGGATAAGGCAAACATTGTAGCCGGAAGCGCACGATGTGAGTGTGCCGTCCTTTCTGTCGAGCGACCATACCGACGGACCATTAGCCGACTGGCGTGAGAAGAATACCTTCTGACCGTCGAGTGAGGCAGGGTTCCAATCCGCCACCGAACCGTTGGTTATCTGCTGCATCATGCTTCCCTGATCGGCGTTGACAGAAGAGATGTAATAGTTGACACCGTTCTGATCGGAGAAGTAGAGTTTGTTGTCCTTTGCCCACGAGAACGAGAGTACGTCGCGGAATGTGCGCTGTGTGGCAGCACCCTGGGCACCTGCGTTTCTCACCATGATGTTTGTCTGACCGTTAGCCTTGTAGAGGTATGCCAGTTTGCTACCATCGGGCGAGATGGCGAGAGTGCGTAACGGGCACCACTTGAAGTGGGCTTCGGCACTGTATGCCCAGCTCGAGTTCTTGTAGTAAGCACGATTGGCCAATGCTGGCTCCTTGGTTGAGTTGCCGGAGATGATACTGTTGGTCGACTCGTCGGTGAGCTTCACAAGGTTAAGACCGCTTTCCTCGGGGGTGAATGCCTCAAGATAGTTGGCTACTTTACTCGAACCGCATGATGCGAGTAATACAGAAACGGCTGCAAAGCCTAATACTTTTACTGATGTTTTCATAATGTGTTGATTTTAGTTGCTTGTTGGTGATTCGTTCGTTGGTGATTGGTTTGAGTTGGATGTACCGTTTTGCTGAAGTTGTTTATCAAGCGCCTGTTGGTACTTTGAAGTAGCGCAACTTGCTGCTCCAATCACAAAAACTGCCGCAACGATGCACGAGCAGATAAGTTTTAAAGACATGCTTTGTGTCATAATTATAGTTTTTTTGTTAGTAAATAAATGATGATTGCGATTGAGTAAGACGTTAAGTCGAGAATGTCCCATGTGCCGCTGGCAAGCCCAATGAGTTGACAGAACTCATGCGCTATGATAGCCACTGGCATAGCCCAAATGAAAAATAGCCGTATGTGTTTGCCGTCGTTGTTCCATATGAATTCCATTGCAAACATGTATGACAACAACCACATTCCGTCGGGTAGGCTATAGACAACCCATTCAGGAACCGTCTCTATAGGCGGAAGCCAATGCGCAGACCTTAAGGCTCTGACATCGTCGAGCAAGCCCATCTGCTCAAGCGGTTTAAACATATAGAGCGTTAGCGGTCTATACAGAATGTAAACCAGTTCGCCGATTGATATGAGTAGGACTGATAGTAATATGTAAGTTTTTCTTTTAATAGTTATAATACCAGACTCGCCGTCTCCAAGAAGTCTATTAAAAATAAAAACTCTGTGATGACCGATATAAAAAAAGGACGTGGAGACTCTATCCGTTACTCGCTCCACAGCTTGAGGCCCTAGGAATTGCCCATTGTAGTCGAAACGAGCAACCCAAGACCCCACGCCGATATGAACGTATCAGTCTCATCGTATATGTATATAACCATAAGTGCATACTTACGTGAATGTAAGTACACATTATATATTAATATAATATACCAATGAGGGCTGACAATAGTGTCATACCCCGTGGCATCTATCGTTGCCATGTCCCTTGACCACAATTTGAGAGTTTCCTAGGCTTTCAAGCTGTCAGTGAACAAAGCGCGTGATAAACGCCTTTCCATATATGGTATCTCCACGACACGCAGCTAACCGAATAGCGTTGTCTTTCCCGGCACTTAAAGTGTCATCGGCGTAGAGACAATGCAAAATTAGTGTATTTTTTTGAAACTGCAAATTATTAAAGCTAATTATTTTTATTACTTGTGTACACTGCGCTCTCGTTAAAGCAGACTGACAATCCGTTGGTTTTGTGTTCTTGGTGTTAGTTTTATGGGATTACAATATATGCAAAAAACTTTGCATAAGTCGTTCGCAATACGGAAAAAATACGTAACTTTGTCTTCTGCGATAATAGCTGTCGCAGTATGTAAACAGTTAGTTTTGGAACAACGATAACAACCGAAATATGAAGACAATCAACACACGTCGCAGCATACGCAAGTACACCGATGCTGCGGTAAGCGACACGCTGCTGCGCCGCCTGCTCAGCGAGGCGGAGCGCACGCAGACAATGGGCAACCTGCAACTTTACAGCGTAGTGGTGACACGATCCGATGAACAGAAGCGCCGCCTCGCGCCGGCACACTTCAACCAGCCGATGGTGGAAGGTGCGCCCGTAGTGCTCACGTTCTGCGCCGACTTCCGTCGCACTACGCTTTGGGCGGAGAACCGCAACGCCGACCCGGGCTACGACAATATGCTCTCGTTTCAGAACGCAGCCACCGACGCGCTGCTCTTCTGCCAGACCTTCTGCAACCTTGCTGAAGAGGAAGGTTTGGGCTGCTGCTTCCTCGGCACAACGGTGTACATGCCGCAGATGATTATCGACGTGCTGCAGCTGCCACGCCTTGTGGTGCCCGTGGCTACTATCACGCTCGGCTGGCCCGACGAGCAGCCTGCGCTCACCGACCGTCTGCCCCTCGATGCTATCATGCACGAGGAGACTTACTGCGACTATACCCCCGAGCGCATTGACCGCTTCTATGCCGAGAAGGAGGCACTGGAGGAGAACCGAGAGTTTGTGCGCATCAACGGCAAGCAGACCCTCGCGCAGGTGTTCACCGACTGCCGATACACGCGCAAGGACAACGAGGCACTGTCCGAAGGACTCATCGACGTACTAAAGAAACAAGGGTTTTTGCGTTGATTTGCCGACCACTAAGCTGAAAGGTATCATAACAAGTATTCAGATATAACAATGAACAAAGACACGTTCGACAAGCCGCTCTCGCTCCTCGAACTTAACTCGCTCGTTGCTGCTGTCGTTGACCTCAGTCTGCCCGACGAGTACTGGGTGGAGGCTGAGCTGTCGGAGGCACGCGAGGTGCGCGGACATTGCTACATGGAGTTGGTGGAGAAGGACGAATTCTCCAACACGCCCACGGCTCGCGCTTCAGCTAAGTGCTGGGCATCGCGCTGGTCGCTGCTACGCCCCAAGTTCGAGCGCATCACTGGTCAGCGGCTGCACGCCGGCATGAAGGTGATGCTACGCGTGCGTGCGCAGTTTCATGCAGCCTACGGCTTCTCGTGGATAGTGAGCGACATCAACCCCGAGTACACCATGGGCGATCTCGCACGCCGCCGCCAGGAGATAGTGCGCCAGCTGAAGGCAGAAGGTGTGTTCGACCTGCAGAAAGAGCTTCGGCTGCCGTTGTTTGCGCAGCGCATAGCCGTCATATCGAGCGAAGGAGCAGCCGGCTACGGCGACTTCTCGCGCCAGCTGCACGACAATCAAGGGGGCTATATATATAAGGTGGAGCTATTCGCTGCCGTGATGCAAGGAGAAGCCGTGGAGCAGAGCGTGATAGCCGCCCTCGGACGCATATACGAGCGCGTGGATGACTTCGACGCGGTGGTGGTGATACGCGGTGGCGGAGCCACGAGCGATATGTCGGGCTTCGACACGCTCGCCTTGGCGGAGAACGTAGCCAACTTCCCATTGCCCGTCATTACTGGTATTGGCCATGAGCGCGACGAGTGTGTGCTCGATATGGTGGCGTTCGCACGCATGAAGACGCCAACGGCTGCTGCACAGTTCCTCATCGACAATCTGCAGCGCACCGCCTTGCGCCTCGACCAGCTCGCCGACCGCATTGCCGACCGTGTGCAACGCCGCATGGATGTGGAGCGTGTGCGCCTCGTGTCGCTATCGGAGCGTATTCCTATGCTCTTCTCGCTCGTGAAGACGAAGGAGTGGGGCAGAGCCGACCGCCTTATGCAGCGCATAACGACGGCTGCGAACAGGCAACTCGTGACGGCGGAGACTCACATCGACACCTTGCAGCGCTCCATAGAGATGTCAGTAAGGCGAAAGATAGACAACGAGCACCACCGGCTCGAGCTGCTCGCACAGCGCGTTGAGGCTGAAAACCCCGACCGTCTTCTGCGCCGCGGTTATAGCATCACAACGTACAACGGCAAGGCGGTGCGCGATGCCGCACAGCTGCCGAAGGGTGCGTTGGTGGAGACGCACGTGGAGAAAGGAACATTCAAATCAAGAGTGGAATAGTAGGAGGGTATGGCATCCTGCCATACCCACGCTGCCTTTCGTAGCGGAGGTTTACTAATTATTAAACAAGAAGATATGCCAAAAGAACAGAAATACGAAGCGGCGATGCGCCAGCTGGAAGACATCGCAGCAAAGATGGAGAACGGCGAGCTCGACATAGACTCGCTCAGTGAGCAACTGAAGACCGCGCAGAAGCTGATAAAGCAATGCAAGGACAAACTCACGAAAACCGACGAGGACATACGCAAGATACTCGGCAGTGAGGATTGACAGCGCAAGTCGTTGTCTGCTTTTTTGTGCTAATAATGTCTAATATCGCACAAATAGTTGCACGTTTGTTTTATTATTATTACTTTTGCCTGCGGTTAGGGGAGCATATCCCCGCTATGAAAAAGAAACGTATTAAAACCTTAAGTTTTATGAAAGATATAGCATGGTCAGAGTTGTCGTTCGGCTATATGCCTACCGACTATAACGTGCGCTGTTGCTACCGCAATGGCAAGTGGGGCGAGATAGAGGTCTGCTCCGACGAGTACATTAAGCTCCACATGGCAGCCACCTGTCTGCACTACGGACAGGAAGCCTTTGAGGGACTGAAGGCATACCGTTGCCCCGATGGCAAGGTGCGCGTGTTCCGAATGGAAGAGAACGCAGCACGTCTGCAGTCGACATGCCGTGGTATCATGATGCCAGAGTTGCCTACAGACATCTTCGTTGAGATGGTGAAGAAGGTAGTGCGCCTCAACCAGGAGTACATCCCGACATACGAGAGCGGTGCTACGCTCTATATCCGTCCGCTCCTCATCGGTACATCGGCACAGGTAGGCGTTCGTCCGGCAGAAGAGTACATGTTCATCATCTTCGTCACACCGGTAGGTCCGTACTTCAAGGGTGGTTTCTCTACCAACCCGTACGTCATCGTGCGCGACTACGACCGTTCGGCTCCGCTCGGCACAGGCATCTACAAGGTGGGTGGCAACTATGCTGCATCGCTCAGAGCCAACCATCTCGCTCATGAGAAGGGCTACGCTTGCGAGTTCTATCTTGACGCAAAGGAGAAGAAGTACATGGACGAGTGTGGTGCTGCCAACTTCTTCGGCATCAAGAACAACACATACGTCACACCGAAGTCGACCTCTATTCTTCCGTCAATCACCAACAAGAGTCTTATGCAGCTCGCTGAGGACTTCGGCATGAAGGTAGAACGCAGACAGATTCCTGAGGAAGAGCTCGCTACATTCGAGGAGGCAGGCGCTTGCGGCACAGCAGCCGTAATCAGCCCGATCTCGTACATTGACGACATCGACACCGGTCAGCGCTTTATGTTCAGCGAGGACGGCAAACCAGGTCCCGTTTCAACCAAACTCTACAACCACCTGCGTGGCATTCAGTATGGCACGGAAGAGGATAAGCACGGTTGGACAACAGTAGTAATCGAGTAAAAATTGATTAGGTAAATATTCAGAGTAAGGGTGCAGCGGTTTTTGCCGCTGCACCTTATTTGTATATATAAACCAACCCAAATTCCACTTTTAACCCTCCGAATTTGTCTAATCGTCCTTTATTTCGTAACTTTGCATACACTAATACATTTCATTATGGAGAATAATACTCATACCGTATTCAATGCAGCTCAACTTAAAATGTTGAATATGATGGCAATGCTGAAGACTAAAGAAGAGATCGAAGGTCTGCAGCAGGTGGTGTCTGATTATCTTGCAAAACTGTTGCATTGTGAGATTGATCGTTTGTGGGAAGAAGGCGAACTCTCTGAAGAAAAAGTAGAGAGTTTTAGAACTCTCCATGAGCGCACACACTATAATAAGCAACAATTATGATTGGAGTGAACACTAACTATGTGCTTGACACAAATAGTTTGATAATGTCACTTTCCTCCCGTAATAAATACTCATATATATGGGACGCATTTGTTACGGGTAGGTATACTTTGTGTGTGACAAATGAAATATTAACTGAATATGAAGAAGTTATTTCAAGAAACATCAATCAGAGAGTAGCACGCATTGTGCTTTCTTATTTTATGTTGTTGCCAAATGTTAAGTTTGTTGATCCGCATTATAGTTTTGGATTGATACACGCAGACTTTGATGATAATAAATTTGTGGATTGTGCAATAGTTGCTAATGCAAGATGCATAGTGACGCAAGATCATCATTTTGATATTCTTAGCACTATAGATTTCCCAAAAGTTGATGTAATTGATATTGACGAATTTTTAAAAATACTTCTTTCCGAAGTGAATTAAAAGACAACAATGGGCAAAGGAAAACTGGCGAAGTTCGCTGATATGGAACGATACGAGAACGTGTTTCAATATCCGTTCTCGGTAGCAGATAATGTGCCGTTCGACATGAAAGGACGATGGCGCGAGATATATTTCAAGAACGACAACCCGATTGTGCTCGAGCTGGGCTGCGGCAAAGGCGAGTACACGGTGGGGCTGGCAAAGATGTTCCCCAACGTGAACTTCATCGGCGTAGACATCAAGGGCGCACGCATGTGGACAGGTGCCACGCAGGCACTCGGTGAAGGCTTGAAGAACGTGGCGTTTCTGCGCACGAACATAGAGATAATCGACCGCTTCTTCGCAGAGGACGAGGTGCAGGAGATATGGCTCACGTTCAGCGATCCGCAGATGAAGAACCCACGCAAACGTCTCACGTCTACCTACTTCATGGAGCGCTATCGTCGCTTCCTGCAGGACGGCGGCACGATACATCTGAAGACCGATTCCAACTTCCTCTTCACATACACCACATACATGCAGCAGCGCAATAACCTGCCACTGCTCTTCCGCACGGAAGACCTCTACCACACCGAGGGCTTGGACGCACAGACCAACGAGATTCTCGGCATACAGACCTACTACGAAAGCATGTGGATAGAACGCGGACTGAATATCAAGTACATGAAGTTCGCATTGCCGCACGACGGCGAACTGTACGAGCCAGAAGTTGAGATACCGCTCGACGAGTACCGCTCGTATCACCGCGACAAGCGTAGCTCTAAAACGACTGCAGTATAAGTCTTGAGTTTTGAGTTTTGAATTGTCGGCTACGCCGATTTTGAATTAATCAATTCAAAATTCAAAACTCAAAACTCAAAATTACGACCCCGGAACCGCAGGGCCCGTTCGGCGCGAAGGGCATTTCCGAGGTAGCGACCGTGCCGGTGACGCCGGCGATCCTGAACGCCGTGTCGCGTGCCATCGGCGTGCGCATCAATAAGGTTCCGGCGTCTCCGGAGGTGGTTCTCGAGGCGATCCGCACCGGAAAATGCGACGTGCCGACCATGGAGCAGCAGATCAAAGAGTTGGAAAAATGATAAAAGCAGAGCGCTCCCTGTCGGGAGCGCTCTCAGCTTATCGGAAAACAAAGTTTCGCGACCGCTTATTTATGAAAAACATATTCCTTCCGGAACGTTCGCGGCGACATGCCGACCGCCTTGGAAAACTGCGCGTTGAAATGGCTCGGATTGTCGTATCCGACCTGCGCGGCGATGCGCGTCACCGGCAGCTCGGTCGTGATGAGCAGCGTCTGCGCCTCGCCGATGCGCCGCCGCAGGACATACTGAAGCGGCGAATAGCCGGTCACATCCTTGCAGACATGCGCGAGGTAGTACGGACTGACGTGCAGCGCGTCCGCCATGCTCTGAAGCGAGAAATCCTCGGCAAAATGCCGGTCGATGTAGTCCTTGATGCGCTGCGCGAATACGTTTTCTCCGCGGCTGCCGTCCTGCGCGGCGGCGGGGAACTGCTGCACGAGCGTCAGCAGCGCCATCAGCAGATGATGCGCGCCGTCGTCGTTGCCTGCGGTCAGCTCGCTGTACAGCACATCATACAGCCGCTCGAGCCGGACGGTCTGCGCCTCGGTCAGCGGGCAGACAGGCGAGGCATCGTCCGGGATGAGTGCGTTTTCGCGCAGTCCGGGTACGCTCAGACCGCCGAGCGCCAGACTGAACGAGGCAACCGGCCGGTCGGGGCCGGACGGCTCATCGTGCACCACGCGGCTGTTATAGATGAACAGGTCGCCCCGGCGCGCGTCATACGGCATGCCGCCGACGAAATAACGGCTCTCGCCGCCGCGCACGAGCACGATCTCCACCAGATCGTCATGCGCGTGCATGACGCGGGGATGCGCGGACGCCTCTGCATCCGTCCGGCTGACGGAAAACAGGCGCGGCGGCCGGGTCAGCCCGAACGGCGGCTCATATTCCTTTTTGACAAAACACTGTATCAATTTTTTCGCCCTTTCCGCCTGAATATAGTATCATCGTAGCATAATCAGCCGTATATCGCAAGAGAAATGCGGATCGGAGTCCGACGGCGCTTCCAGACCTTCCCTGAATGAATGCACAAAAGAAATGGCGAAAAACTGTGCAGAACAACGAGACGCTGCGGGAGTTTTTTATAATTCGTGCAAAATCCCCTTGCATTGACAGGCAGATATCGTATAATTTAGATAGAGGCTTTGGCAGATGGCGAAAGCGCGTCTGCCGGGGCAAATATCTGGAGAGGTGATAGACATGGATTTCATGGCTGAATACAAGCACTGGCTGGAGAGCGGCGCGCTGAGCGCAGAGGAGCACGCAGAGCTGCAGTCGGTTGCAGACGATAAAGAAGAGATCGAGAGCCGTTTTTATGCGCCGCTGTCGTTCGGCACCGCCGGCCTGCGCGGCGTTCTGGGCGTCGGCCTCAACCGCATGAACCGCTTTACCGTCGGTCAGGCGGCGCAGGGCCTTGCGAAGCTGATCGTATCGAACGGTCAGGCGGCGATGGACCGCGGCGTTGCGATCGCATACGACTCCCGTCACTTCTCGCCCGAGTTCGCAAAGCAGTCCGCGTGCATCCTCGCCGCGAACGGCATCAAGGCGCTGATCTTCGACGAGCTGCGCCCGACCCCGGAGCTGTCCTTTGCAGTCCGTCACTACGGCTGCATCGCAGGCATCAACATCACGGCTTCCCACAACCCGAAGGAATACAACGGCTACAAGGTTTACTGGGAGGACGGCGCACAGCTGCCCCCGGCCGAGGCGGACGTAGTCGCAAAGGAAATGGCGGCGACCGACATCTTCACCGGCGTTAAGACCACGGATTTCGATGAGGCCGTCAAGAGCGGCATGATCCGTATGCTCGGCAAGGACACCGACGAGGCGTACCTCGGCGAGGTCATCAAGGTTGCCGTCAACCCGGACTGCGTAAAGCAGGTCGCAGACGACTTCAAGCTCGTTTACACCCCGTTCCACGGCGCAGGCTATCGTCTGGTTCCGGAAATTCTCCGCCGCCTCGGCTACAAGCACATTATCTGTGAGCCCGAGCAGATGAAGATCGACGGCGATTTCCCGACCGTCAAGAACCCGAACCCGGAGTACAAGGAAGGCTTCTATCTGGCCATTGATCTGGCAAAGAAGAACGACGTTGACCTCATCATCGGCACCGACCCGGATGCGGACCGCACCGGCATCGTCCTCAAGGACAAGTCCGGCGAGTATGTCACCCTGTCGGGCAATCAGGTCGGCGTGCTGCTCACCGATTACATCATCACCGCGAAGAAGCTGACGAACACCATGCCGGCGCATCCGGCGGTGCTCAAGAGTATCGTCACCACCGAGATGGCGCGCGCGGCGGCGGAGAAGAACGGCGTTGCGTGCTTCGACACCTTCACCGGCTTCAAGTTCCTCGCGGAGAAGATCAAGCAGTTCGAGAAGGACGGTTCTCACGAGTACATCTTCGCGTTCGAGGAGTCCTACGGCTACCTGTGCGGCGACTACGCGCGCGACAAGGACGCAGTCACCGCCTCCATGCTGATCGCGGAGATGGCGGCTTATTACCGCACGCAGGGCAAGACGCTGTACGACGCCATGGAAGAGATGTACGAAAAGTACGGCTACTACTGCGAGCAGACCATTTCCATCGTCATGCCGGGCGTTTCCGGTCTCCAGCGCATGAAGGAGCTCATGCAGGAGCTGCGCGACAAGCCGCTGACCGCTGTCGGCCCGGACAAGGTCGACTTCACCC
>OGYD01002173.1_pt1 | contig 13354 bp, 10 predicted proteins | sample 1576441 | NCBI WGS metagenome assembly OGYD01 (sample SAMEA3541537, study PRJEB24748) | human gut metagenome | biome: human gut; feature: human-associated habitat; material: faeces | place: China | collected 2012 | reverse complement strand
TACAATGAGCCGACGAACCGTTTCGTAGCAAACTTTATCGGAGAGAGCAACATCATTTCCGGAAGGATGATTGAGGATTATAAGGTTCGTTTTGATGATATTACATTCGACTGCGTGGATCATGGATTCAAGGAGAATGAGCCGGTGGATGTCGTGATCCGTCCGGAGGATATTGATATCGTGGATGTAAAAGACGGAAAGATGACGGGAGAAGTCTTAAGTGTTCTGTTCAAGGGTGTGCACTATGAGATCATGGTAGAGACCGTTCCGGGAACGAGCGTTACGGTCAACATGCGTGTCATCCGCAATCATGACGTAACCAGTGAAGACGGAAGCGAGAAGATCAGTGCCAACAACTTCTATGTAGACGTAGAAGATGTAGAGAATCTGGATGATAAGGAAATCGTCGCACTGTCGAATGCACAGGCATGGGAGACAGAGACGGATGAGTACATTTCCATTGCAAATATTGAATATGAACTGGAAGCAAAAGAAGGACAGTATCCGGTTACATTCAGCACTTCAAACGGAACCAGCATCGAGAGAACCATTTTCGTAGTCAACCAGCCGTTCGTTAAGAATGAGAAGGCAAATGAAGGTGTTATGGCGTTCAACTTCTTCAAGACGGTAGACGAGATCACAGAATCTCAGGCACTGGATACAGATCTTAAGACCTGGGCAAATGCACAGGGATGGAAGCTGACGGATGAAGACCAGAGTGTGGACATCAGTGTAGACTATGATTTTGATCCGGAAGAAGTAACAGAAGGCGTGTATGAGATTACATTTTCCACTACGGGACGTGAGTTCAAGATCCATACAACGGATTATTCGGAGGAAGGACAGGAGGTCGGCCTGACATTCTTCCCGGAAGATATCCACGTTATGCCGAAGGTGGTATTCTAAGATGAAGAAATTTTCACAGTTAGCATTTCCGTATATCGTGTGGGCAATATTGATGTTAGTATTCCCGATGGTCCTGATCGCACTTTATTCCGTGACAGATCAGGGGAACAGCATCTTATCGTTCACATTTACACTGGAACATTATGCCAAATTTTTTACCGACCCGGATTTCTTATTGATCCTCTGGCGTTCCATTGTAATTGCGGTGAAGACAACGGTGATCTGTCTGTTGCTGGGCTATCCGATTGCATATTATATTGCGCGCAGTGAGCAGAAGAAGCAGAATGCGCTGATCCTTGTGATCACGATCCCGATGTGGATCAACATGCTGGTAAGAACGTATGCATGGATCGGACTCTTAAGCGACGGCGGTCTGATCCAGAGAATCCTGCATATGGTGGGACTTGGAAAGGGATCACTTCTTTATACAGAAGGGGCAGTGCTTTTGGGAATGGTATATAACTTTCTGCCATTCATGATCCTGCAGATCCAGACGTCACTTAGTAAGATGGACAATTCCTTGCTGGAAGCGAGTGCAGACCTTGGGGCAAGCCCGGCGCAGACATTTAAGCGTGTGACACTGCCGCTTTCCGTGCCGGGAATCATCAACGGGATTACGCTGGTATTTCTTCCGGCAGTCAGTTCTTTCTTCATACCGAAGCTGCTCGGCGGCGGTCAGTATTTCCTCATCGGAAATATGATCGAGAACCAGTTCATTACGGTTGGAGAGTGGAACTTCGGAAGTGCCATTTCCATGATCATGGCGGTCATTATGATGGTACTTATGATGGTTGTCCGTAAGATCGAGATTCGTAACCAGGGCGGAAAGGGGGTATAATCGTTATGAATAAGGGAAAACGTCCAATTGGGAAGATCCTTATGATACTGTCGGTTGTATTCTTCTACCTTCCGATCCTGTACATGATTATATTCTCATTTAACGATGGAAAATCACTTACAAGCTTTACCGGATTTTCGCTGCGCTGGTATAAGCATATGCTGGAATCGGCAGATATGATGGATGCACTGTCGACGACATTCAGTATCGCGCTGCTTGCGACATTTATCTCAACAGTAGCGGGAACAATTGCAGCGATCGGAGTCAGCAAGTCGAAGAAACTGATACGTGACCTGATGGAGCAGGCGAATAACCTGCCGATCATGAACCCGGAGATCGTAACTGCGATCGGATTCATGTTATTATTCATCACATTCCATGTGGAAAAAGGATACGTTACCATGCTTCTGGCACATATTGCATTCTGTATACCGTATGTTATGTTATCGGTAATGCCGAAGATCAAGTCACTTGATCCGAACCTCGCAGATGCGGCGATGGACTTAGGTGCAACACCGTGGCAGGCACTGACAAAAGTTGTCGTGCCGCAGATCACGCCGGGAATCGTAGCCGGGGCGCTGATCGCATTTACCATGTCGGTGGATGATTTCATCATCTCTTACTTTGTAACCGGACGTGGTGTGAAGAACTTAAGTATCATGGTGTATACAATGAGTAAACGTGTCAACCCGAGTATCAATGCAATCTCGACACTGGTGGTTGTGATCATCACGATCGTACTTGTGATCATCAATGCTGCACCGGCACTTTTTGCAAAACGTGCGAAGAGAAACAGCATCGGCAGACGAAGTGTACTGTTATCGGCAGTTGCGGTTGCGTGTGTACTGGCGATCGTAGCCGGAGTTGTGACATATAATAACAAGAAAGAGCCATTGCCATTCGAGGGGCAGACGCTTCGTATCTACAACTGGGGCGAGTATGTAGGTGAACATATTATCCAGGATTTCCAGAAAGAGACAGGGGCAACGGTACTTCTTGAAAATTTTGATTCGAATGAACAGATGTATATTAAGGTTGCAAATGGAGAAGCTTACGACATTCTTGTACCAAGTGATTATATGATCCAGAGACTCATTTCCGAAGGATATTTACAGAAATTGGATAAGTCGAAACTGAACTGTATGGATAAATTATATGATGCGGTCAAAGGACTTCCGTATGATCCGGAGAATGAATATTCTGTTCCGTATTTCTGGGGAACAGTCGGAATCGTGTACGATAAGACAAAAGTCGACATCAAAGACCTGGAAAAAGAAGGCTATAACATTTTCCTGGATCAGAAATATAAAGGGGACATCTACCTGTATGACTCAGAGAGAGATTCCTTTATGATGGCACTGAAGGCATTGGGATATTCGATGAATACGTCTGACGAAAGCCAGATCCAGGAAGCGTATAACTGGCTGGTTCAATGTGTACAGACCATGAAGCCGGAGATCGTTACCGATGAGATCATTGATAACATGGCACAGGGAAGGAAGGCACTTGGTCTGATCTATTCTGGAGATGCGACATATGTGATCAATGAGAATGAAAACATGGGATACTACATGCCGGAAGGCGGAACCAACCAGTGGTCCGACGCCATGGTCATTCCGAAGAATGCGAAGAATCCGGAACTTGCACATGCATTTATCAATTATGCAAGTGATTATGACGGAGCTTATGACAATTCAAGTTATGTAGGTTATACATCGGCGAATAAGAAGGTTATGAAAGATCTGTATGGCAAGGGCGGAGAGTTCGAAGGAATTGATGCATATATACCAAGAACAGATAATAAGAATGATGAAGTCTTTGAGTATAATGAGGAGACGAAGAAAGAGATCAGTAATCTTTGGAGTAAGGTGAAGATTGCGGCTAGTAATACGAATTAATAAAATGGGACGGGGGATTTTAAAAAATCCCCCGTCCCATTTTTAAAATAAATACGCTCGAATCACATCAAACGATGCCGGCCCAACATCCAGAACCGCCTTATGAAACTGCATCTGCGTAAAGTTATCTTCCCACTTATCCACAGCATCTTTCTTAAGTTCCAGAAATTCCAGATATCCAATATAGTATTTTAAGTAATTAGCCGGATCAGCAATGATCAGATCATAGATATCCTCAATGGTCGCGTCATCCGTTATCCCATAAGTGTGGAAAAATGCTGCCGCATCGGCAAGTTTCCAGCCGTCATAATGAATTCCCATATCGGCAAGTGCATATAGTCCCAGAATGACAGAAGAGTTGCGTTGAAATATTGTGGCCTGTTCTTTGGTCAGTGTGGAAAAGTAGTAACTCATCATCTCGCTGTAAGTGGCCCATCCCTCTGTGTAGCCGCCGTAGTTCAGTACACAGCGGATTGGATTGGGATGAAGGCTTGCGTAATAGACATTCTGGTATAAATGTCCGGGGTAGCCTTCATGGGCGAAGGTGGTGAAGAGAGAAAGGTTGTCGGTGATGTGCCCCTTGTTAATGTAGATTACATTTTCGGAAGTATTGTCGATGGCCGGGATCATGTAGAAAGCCGGACTTAAGTATTCTTCCATGGATTTCTGGACGTATTTGATCTGTGTATGAATCTGTGGATATGGTGGAAAATCCTTTGTAATCTTGTTTGATAATGTGGATAAAATCTTTTCAGGATCAGATTCGGAGAGTAGAGTACCTTGTGAGCTGAAAATGTCGGAGGTTACGGAAGATGAGCCAGAGGAGGAGTCTTCTGTCAGCACTCGCTGCATAACTGTAAGATCCGAAAGAATCTGTGCATTCGTAAGGTTTTGCAGTTCTGCAATACTGCGTGAGGAACCAGTCTCACTTCTTACCAGATATTCGTAGTAAGTCCGGCCATTCGGAAGATAGCACAGCCCGTTATTGTTTTTGCCGGAACTGCGGAGTTCGGACAAGCCGGAAATAAGTTGTTCATAGGCCGGAAAAATATATTTTTTTATGTAAACGTTGTTTTGCCGGGTATAGGCTTCCCGCTGTTTTTCGGTAAGGACACCGTCTTTGGCAGAAGCAAGTTCTTCCAGCCGTTCCACGAAAGAAGAATAGAGATAATTGCTTTCTTTTAAATTAACAAAATCCCGGCATTCTTTGATGATGGAGTCGGCAGTATAGGATGCCATAAAAAGGCCGGATTCGGATTTTGTGTGTTCAAAATTCAGGATAGATCGGAAGTATTCCGGTGTTTTAGTAAGAAGCTGCAGATAGTTTTCAATATCGGAGATCTCATAAAAACGGTATTCTGATAAGATGACCGGAAGCTGTGACTGAGTTCCTGTGAGAGGTGCAAGTGGTTCGTCGTAGAGTGTATAAGGGGACAGATCATAGGCAGAATTCAGATAGTCATTCAGCACATCATAAGTAAGACGGTTGTCTTTGGAAAGAGATATTCTGTTATAGGAGCGAAGTCTGGTCCGTTCCGCATCTACACTAGACCGGACCAGTTCGGGATCGGTGGTACATTGTCCATAGGAAATGGGCGCATTTTTTATGCCATATTTTTCGGGATCTTTTAAGGTGTAGTGGAGAGTAATTGTATTTCCACTGATTTCCTGTCGGAAAAGTTCAGAAGTATATTTCGAAAATGCCTGATCCGCATTCTGTTGAGAATGAAAGAACAGAAGAAAAAGGAGTAGAAGTACGGATGCAGACGGAAGCAAAAAGAGTAATGGCTTCCGTTTAAATTTTTCGAGAAATTTTTGCATAAAAATCCCCATATAAATCATTTGTATCATTTATATGGGGATTTCCTGCAAATATGTATTCATTGTTTATAACCGGAAGCCAATATCATAAACTTCCGGTAACTTATATGACTTATAATCCGGTAATCAGCTCAACAATAAAGACGCCGAGACATGCGAACAAGGATACCTTCAGCAGGCTCTTGCCACGGTAGGCCAGAAATACGGCGATGATAAATCCGGCAAGTGCAGACCAGATATTCGCAGTGGCACTGAGGATTGCCGGGAATGTCATAGCAGCAAGCGTCACATAAGGGACATAGTATAAAAATGATTTGATATACGTGCTTTTAATCTCTTTGCGGATCAGCGTCAGCGGAAGCATACGGATCAGGTAAGTAACTGCCGCCATCACAAATATGTAAATGTAAATATTATGATTCATGGTGTGCCTCCTTTGTACTGTCACTCAATTCGCCAGCTTCTTCCAGTTCATCGTACTCGTCCTCTTTCACCGGGAAGAAATAAGCCGCAATTCCTGCAATGATCAGAGTAATGATGATAATACGGAATCCGGATGAAATATTCCTAAGCCCGGGTGTTTTGTCAAATAAAAAGCTGGCTGCCATGGAAATGACAACAACACCTGCGAGTACACGGTTGTTACGGGCCGGCGGAATGATGATCGCCAGAAACATACCATAAAGTGCGACACTTAATGCACTGACAACACGAGCCGGTAATATATTACCGGACAGGATTCCAAGAAATGTACCGAATACCCATCCGAATACAGAGATAAATATAACCCCGTAAGAATAAAACGGACTCAGTTTTCCACCCTTGCAAACTGTGACGCCGAAGATCTCATCGGTCACACCGTAAGCAATGAGAAAACGGTGGAACAGCGGCGCTTCCGGATCAATCTTCTGCGAAAGCGCACAGGACATCAGACAGTATCTTAAGTTGATGATAAGCTGTGTGATGGCCATCTCTATATAAGAAGCGGTCGATGCGATCAGTGACAGCCCTGCAAACTGCCCGGCACTGGTCACATTGGTAAGAGAGATCAGAACCGCATCAAAGATCGAAATTCCGACTTTTTTTGCCATGATCCCAAATGTAAATGAAACCGCTATGTATCCAAGACAGATCGGTATTCCGTCCTTGAAACCGGCGGTGAAATATTGTCTTCTGGTCATAATAAATTCCCCAATCTTATGTATAGTTTCTGTAAATAACGAGAATATTATAAGCTCTCTGATTGGTTGCGTCAATGATGTGAAAAGTGGAAGATGGGAGAGATTGAGAACAAAGATAACAGTATACTATGTAAACGAATAAAAAAATGAATAGAAATAATTCAAAATAGCTGCCGAATTAGTGGAAAACATATAAAACATACAAAACCTATTGACAAGGTAGGGTAAAAGCAGTATCATACGCATATCGAATCTGAGATACGAAAAATACACATAGATGGAGTGATGAGTATGATAAAAGTAGAACACGCAAACAAAACCTTTTCCGGAAAATACGGTAAGGTACATGCCTTGCAGGATGTAAGCATCCATGTAGAAAAGGGAGACATTTACGGAATCATCGGATTCTCCGGAGCCGGTAAATCCACATTGATTCGTCTTGTAAATGGACTTGAAACACTGGATAGCGGAACTGTAACGGTTCATGGAGAAGAACTTGGAAGTCTGAAGAAACCGCAGCTTCGTAAATTAAGAAGAAAAATTGGAATGGTATTCCAGCAGTTCAACCTTCTGGAATCCAAAACAGTTTATCATAATATAGCATTGCCGCTGATTCTTGAGAAAGTACCGAAGGCTGAGATTGACAAGAAAGTCAAAGAAGTTCTTCAGTTTGTAGAACTGGAAGACAAGAAAGACGTGTATGTCAGCCAGCTTTCCGGTGGACAGAAACAGAGAGTCGGAATTGCAAGAGCATTGACAACAACACCGGATATCCTGCTTTGTGATGAGGCAACCAGTGCCTTGGATCCACAGACAACAGAGGCAATTCTGAAACTGCTTAAGAAGATTAATCGTGAGATGGGGGTTACAATCCTTCTGATCACACATCAGATGCAGGTGGTTCAGATGATCTGTAATAAAGTAGCAGTCATGGAGAAAGGTCAGGTAGTCGAGGCAGGAAGTGTACTGGATGTATTCGGAAAACCGCAGGCACCAGTTACAAAGAGATTTGTTCAGACTGTTGTGAATGATCAGATCCCTGAAAGCATCATAAGTCTTGTAAAAGAGCAGAAAGAACATTTCCGTGTAGAACGACTGAAATTTATCGGAAGCAGCGTAAAACGCCCGGTTATCTCAGATATTTGTCATGTAGAAGGAATTGTAGTAAATATCTTAGGAGCAACCGTTCAAGAACTTCAGGACAACATAATGTGTGTGTTCATTTTACAGTTGCTAGGATCTGAAGAGAAGATTCTGAAAGCAGAGAAACAGATTGACGAAAACGGAGTAATCAGAGAAAGGGTAGAGGTGATTTAATGGATCAGCAGTATTTTGGAGTTTCACTGGAGAAATTACTGACTAGTGGAGGACAGACTTTATATATGGTGGCATGGTCATTGATCATCGGAACCATCATAGGAATCATTCTGGCATTGATCCTTGTGCTTTGCCACAAGGGCGGACTTGCAGAGAATCGGATTCTCTACAATATCGTAAGTATCTACATTAACATTGTAAGAAGCATTCCATTTGTAATCCTTCTTGTAGCAATCATGCCACTGACAAGAACAATTGTTGGAACTACGATTGGAAGTACGGCATCATTGGTACCACTTGTTATTTACATCAGTCCATATCTGGCACGATTGATGGAGAACAGTTTGTTGGAAATTAATCCGGGTATTCTGGAAGCAGCAGAAGCGATGGGAGCTACAACATGGCAGACTATTCGTTACTTCCTTCTTCCTGAGACACTGGGATCTATTGTTCTGGCACTGACAACTGGTACAATCGGACTTCTCGGAGCATCTGCGATGGCAGGATATGTAGGTGGAGGCGGTGTCGGAGATTTGGCACTGACTTATGGATACCAGAGAATGAACACACCACTGATGATTTTCACAGTTGTAGTACTGGTTATCTTTGTACAGATCCTTCAGTTTGCGGGAAATACAATTTCAAGAAAATTAAGACAGCATAAATAAATATCAGAGTTCTGTAAGAAACAAAAAAAACAGGACAACAAGCCTGGTAATAATAGTTGTGAGTGTTTACAGTCGCTGTGTAACGACAGCCGGACATGAGATAGATAAAAAGAATAGGGAGATTTAGATTATGAAAATGAAAAAATTTATTGCAAGTGTATTAGTAGCGGCAACAGCATTTGGTCTTGTGGCATGCGGAAACTCAGGAACAGGCGATTCAGCAAAGAGTGATTCATCAGCAAAAAGCACAGATAAGAAGGAAATCGTCTATGGAAAATCTCAGGGACCATATACAGAGCTTTTTGAAGATGCCATTGTTCCGATTCTTGAAAAAGAGGGATACACAGTAAAGGGCGTTGATCTTTCTGATCTTCAGACAGCAGACGTTGCATTAAATGACGGAGATGTTGATGTTAACGTTGAGCAGCATACAGCTTACATGGAAAATTTCAACAAGAGTTATAACGGAGATCTGGTAGCAATCAGCCCGATCCCGACAGTTCCGGCAGGTGTATATTCTGATAAATATGATTCGATCGACGATATTCCGAACGGTGCAAAAGTGGCAGTTCCAAACGATGCATCTAACACAGCACGGTGTTATCTGATGCTTCAGAAGATCGGCTGGATCAAACTGGATGAGAGTGCAGATCCATCCGCAATAACACAGGATGATATCACTGAGAACCCACATAACATTAAGTTTACAGAGATGAACAGTATGACAATCCCGGCTACAATGGCTGATTTTGATTATGTAGCAATTACAGGAAGTGTTGTATACAATGCAGGAATCGATGCTTCTACAGCACTTGCGAACGAAGATATCCAAGATTATCTTGTACTTCAGGTTGTAGTAAAAAAAGAGAACAAAGATGCAGCATGGGCACAGGCAATCGTAGATGCATATCATTCTGATGAATTCAAAGAGTATATGAAAAAAAATAATGATGGATTATGGTGGATCCCAGAAGAACTTCAGTAAGTGGTTCTGAGCGGAGTTAAAGAAAGCGAGGTAGAAGCCATGGATCAGACGGAAAAGTTAATTATAGATATAATTGATCAACATAGAGATGAAATTATTGAGTTTGCAAGAGATATTTATACACATGCGGAACTTGGATATAAAGAATTCCGTACCTCACAGAAATTTGTAAATAAGATGAAAGAACTGGGACTTCACACAGAAACAGGATTTGCCATCACAGGTGTAAAAGCATACCTGAATGAAGAGAAGAAGGAGAATGCAAGTCTTGCACTTTTAGGAGAGTTGGATGCTCTGAGAATCCCGGAACATGCCTATGTAAATCCTGATGATTGCAGAGACCTTCTTCCAGGGCCGGGCCGTGCGCCGGATGAACAACGCTCTGCGCCGGGATATGGCAGCGGGCCTGTTGCACAAGACCCATCAGGAGTATCATAAGCAGGAGAGCGGCGAGTACCTCTCCCAGTTTACCAACGACGTGAACCAGATTGAGCAGATGGCCTGGACTCCGTTTTTCACCATCATGGGTTCTGCGGCACAGGTGGTGTTCGGCATCGTTGCACTGGCATCCATTCATTGGCTGCTTCTGGTGATTTCTCTGGTCATCGCATTGGTTATGATCTTCGTTCCTCGTCTGTTCAGCAAACGGTTGGGAACCGTTGGCACAGCCTGTGCCGCCAGCCAGGCTGACAGCGTCAGTAAAATCAAGGATCTGCTGGCAGGTTACGATGTGCTTCGCTTCTTTGGCAAGGATGAACGGTTTACCAGCGGAGTCGATGCAGCCAGCGACAGCATGGAGCAGGCCAAGTACAAACTGACCATCAACAAGGACGGCATCGGCTGTGGTCTGGCCTATGTCAGCGCCGTCTGCCAAGTGGCCGTTGTCATCCTGCTGGGTGTCCTGATCCTCAATGATATGATTCCTCTGGCCACCTTTATGGGCACCGGTACCATCTGCGCCGGCGTGTATAATGGACTGAACCAGGTGTCCAAACTTGCAGTGTCCTTCTCGGCCAGCAAGCCCTATTTCGATAAGATTACCATCCATGCCGGCGAGGCGCAGCTTCCTGATTTCGGTCTGCCTACCCTGCAGGAAGGCATTACGGTCAAGGATGTCTCTTTCGGCTACGATGAAAAGAAGCCGATCCTGGTCCACATGAACGCGGAATTCAAGAAAGGCGGCAAATACGCCCTCACCGGTCCCTCCGGCTGCGGCAAGAGCACCCTGCTGAAGATTCTTCTGGGCTGGCTGCCCGGCTACCAGGGCAAGGTCCTTTATGACGAGAGAGACGTGCGGGATTACACGCCCGAGCAGCTCCAGCAGAAAATGAGCTACATCGAACAGAATGTGTTCCTGTTCAATACCACCATCCGTGAGAACATTACCCTGGGTGAGCACTTTACCGACGAGCAGATGGAAAAGGCACTGCGTGACAGCGCCCTGGCAGGCGACCTTGCCAATATGCCCAAGGGTCTGGATACGCCGGTGGGCGAGGAAGGCAACGCCCTCTCGGGCGGCCAGAAGCAGCGCGTGGCCATCGCAGGCGTCGTTGCCATGCGGCCCGACTGCCTCATCCTCGACGAGGCCACCGCCATGCTCGACCCCCGGGGCCGTGAGCAGGTGATGCAGACCATCCACTACCTGAACAGGAATATGGGCATCACCGTGGTGTCCATCACCCACTACATGGAGGAAGCTGCGCAGGCAGACCGTGTGCTGGTGATGAGCAAGGGCCATGTGGTGATGGAGGGCACCCCCAAAGAGGTGTTCAGCCAGACCGAGAAGGTGCGCTCCCTGCATCTGGATGTGCCGCAGGCTGCAGAGCTGCGGGACGAGCTGGTGAAGGCCGGCATCCCGATGCCGGAGGGCATCATCGACACCGGCGAATGCGCACAGGCTCTGTACGAGCTTTTGCAGTAAGGGGGGCAGACGCAAATGGCAGATATCATCAAAGTAGAACATCTGAGCTACGTCTACAACCCCGGCATGCCCAATGCGGTCACTGCGCTGGACGATGTGAGCTTTACGGTGGAAGAGGGCGACTTTGTGGGCATCATCGGGGCCACCGGCTCCGGCAAGAGCACCCTCATCACCCACATGAACGGCCTGAACAAGCCCACCAGCGGCCACATCATCATCGATGGCCGCGACCTGTGGGCCGAGCCGGAAAAGATCCGGGAATTCCGTTTCCTCACCGGTCTGGTGTTCCAGTACCCGGAGTACCAGCTGTTTGAGGAGACTTGCTATAAGGATATCGCCTTTGGCCCCAGAAACATGGGGCTGGACGAGGCCGAGATCGACAGGCGGGTGCATGAAGCAGCGGACTTTGTCGGCCTGGATGAGGCGCTGCTGCAGCGCAGCCCCTTTGAGCTGTCCGGCGGCCAGAAGCGCCGGGTGGCCGTGGCGGGTGTGATGGCCATGAAGCCCCGCATTCTGGTGCTGGATGAGCCTGCCGCCGGGCTGGACCCCGAGGGCCGGGACGAGATCCTGTCTGAGGTCAAGGAGTACCACAAAAAGACCGGCACCACCGTGCTGCTGGTCTCCCACAGCATGGAGGATATTGCCAAGTACGCGAACCGTGTGCTGGTGATGAGCAACAAGAAGATCGCCATGTATGACACCGTGGAGAACGTGTTCGCCCGTGCGCCCGAGCTGCTGGCGCTGGGCCTGAGCGTGCCGCAGGTCACAAAGATCTTCCTCAAGCTGCGGGAGATGGGTGTGGATGTCCCGGCGGACGTTTACACCGTGCCCTATGCCGTCAAGATGATTTTGGAAGCCAAGAAGCGCCGGGACGCAGGCGAAAGCCTTGTGCTGCCCCGTGTGGATGCAAAGAAGGGGGGCGCTGCCACATGCTGAGAGATATCACCATCGGCCAGCACTTCCCGGGCGACAGCCTTGTGCATAAGTTCGACCCCCGCATGAAGCTGGTGCTGACCATCGTCTACATCATCCTGCTGTTTGCCGCGTCCAACCCGCTGGGCCTGACGCTGTCCCTTGTGTTCCTCGTGGGCATGTACGGCGTGGCAAAGATCCCCTTCAAGCTCATCACCAAGAGCCTGAAGCCCATTTTGCCCATCATCCTCTTTACCGCGGTGCTCAACCTCTTCTTTGTTTCGGGCGAGGGCGAACCGCTGGTGCACTTCTGGGTGCTGAACATCTACGCCGAGGGCCTGCGCTATGCCATTCTGATGGCGGTGCGCGTGATGGCACTGATCGCGGGCACCAGCCTGCTGACCTATACCACCAGCCCCATCGTGCTGACGGATGCCATCGAGCAGCTGCTCAAGCCTTTGGGCAGGCTGCACTTCCCGGTGCATGAACTGGCTATGATGATGAGCATTGCCCTGCGGTTTATCCCGACCCTGATCGAAGAGACCGACAAGATCATGAACGCCCAGAAAGCCCGTGGTGCCATGCTGGACAACGGTTCCATGATGGAGCGCGTCAAGGCGCTGGTACCGGTGCTTATCCCGCTGTTCATCTCGGCCTTCCGCCGCGCCGATGAGCTGGCCATGGCCATGGAGTGCCGCTGCTACCGCGGCGGTGATGGCCGCACCCGCCTGAAGGTGCTGCGCTGCACCCGGCAGGATTATATCGACCTGGCGGTGTGCATCGTCTGCTTTATGGTGATCCTGAGCTCGAGACTGGTGTTCCCGAATTTTTAAAAACTCCCCCAGTCGCCTGCGGCGACAGCCCCCTCGAGGAGGGGGCCTTATAGCCTCCCTCTTTGAGGGAGGTG
>OGYD01002168.1_pt1 | contig 13368 bp, 10 predicted proteins | sample 1576441 | NCBI WGS metagenome assembly OGYD01 (sample SAMEA3541537, study PRJEB24748) | human gut metagenome | biome: human gut; feature: human-associated habitat; material: faeces | place: China | collected 2012 | reverse complement strand
CGGACAATCGAACTGACACCACCTTATATAAAAGGAGTTTTCCCATGAACAAACTGCTTTCCTGCCGCTACAACATGGACACCAACCGGGTGGAAGCCCGGTTCGAGGATGGCACCACTCTTGCCATCGATTGCATCGCCGTGGAGGACGAATACGGCAACACTCCGGTTCAGCGGGCGGAACTGGACTGGCTGTTGTACAACAAGCCCTTGGAATATGCACAGATGGTGCTGAGAGTGGAAATGGGGCATTATTTATCGCTGGGGTGTGACCATAGTAGGCTGGAAGATTAAGCGCCCCCCATAAAGAACACAATGCCCACCGACCTATGGTTTTCGCCATAAACTGGTGGGCATCGTTCGTTATTCGAGATTCTTTGGCAAACGGTCGTACAGAACCACCGTGTTAGATGTTTCGGTCTGTACCCGTTCCTTCTTGAGCAGAGTTCTGGAACGCTGGTTCGTGCGGTAGTCACGGTCACCCTTCTCAAAGGCAGAGCAGCACAAAAAATCGCACACGGCATCACCGGAAGGGGATTCCTTGATGATGAACACGAACGCAGTCGGTTCGCCTTGGCTGGAAATCAGATAGTCTGCCTTGATTTTGGTAACGAAGGGATAAAAACGCGGCACATAGGAGAACAGGTCGAAGTCCTGTTCCAGAATTTCCTTCAGCCGCACCAACGCCATCAGACGCGGCTCGACCAGTTCCCGGTACTGCGCACCCTTCCGCACGGTTTCATGGGTGATTTTACCCGACAGGATCATATCCACCGTTTTGCGCGGGTTGTACCGAGGCAGCGCAAGGTCTTTGAGGTAATGAAAGCCCGCTAGATGAGGGAAGTCCTCTGGTGCAAAGGTCAGGTTAATCTGGTGCAGTTCGCCCTTGTAGCCATATGTAAGCCGATAGTGATACCCCGTCAGCTCCTTCCAGACCGCCGCTGCCCGGTACAGAATATCCTGCTTTTCGTTCTGCATCTTTTCACCTTCCCTCAAAAAAATAGAAGCCCTGCCGAAAGGCAAGGCTCCTATTAAGCGTTTTCTTTCGATTCATCGAATCTATTCGGCTTGTGGTTCACGCTCAACCCACGGTCTGGCTCCACAATCGGCTGATACCGAACCAGTCCACTGCTTCATCGCCACCGATAGCTGGTCAACGCCGCTATCCTCTAGCTTTATTATACTACAAATGCATAAAAGTTCAAGTAGTCGAAACTGAAAAAACAAAAATTTTCGTTCAAGCGCATTATATGTGTTTTAACTCTTGGTTGCCACCATAGCTTTAGGCTCTGGGGATAGAGTTCGCACAGCTCATGTTAACAGAGTTTGCAGAAGCGACCGCCAATTGTTCAATAGTCGGTGGCCGCTTCTTTTGCTATCAGGAAAACAGAACACAATTTTAATTGTCTCTATTTGATTAAATCTATCACTTCTTAATTGAGAGTCAAAAGAACAGATATTTGATTTGCAAACGCAAAATAAAGTTTGTTTTTGCAAATCTTTAATTTGCTAAACAAGTGGAGGAATTTACGGATTTGTGTTATAATATAAGAAATATTCACGAAATTAGCTGGGAGGGCTTCCAATGATGCGTATCAGCTATAACAAACTCTGGAAGATGCTTATTGACAAAAACATGAAAAAAAGCGACTTGAAGGAAAAGGCAGGGATCAGCTCCGCTTCCCTTGCAAAGCTGGGCAAAGGAGACAATATTACAACAGGTGTGCTTCTCCGCATTTGTGAAGTAATGGATTGCCGGATTGAGGATATTCTTGAAACGATCAAGGAATAACCGATACCGAAGATATGATTAGGAGGTTTGGATAATGGCTATCTTGGGCAAAAAGCAGATGTCCGAAGAAGACATCAAATTGAATTATATTACTCCGGTCATTCAGAGAGGTTGGAAAGGTCATATCACGATGGAGACCAAAATCACAGATGGTCGCATCAATATCCGTGGAAACATCGTAGCTCGCAGCAAGCCCAAGTATGCCGATTATTTGCTGTACTTAAACGATGGCAAGCCGATTGCCGTTGTGGAAGCAAAGGATAATAATCACTCTGTATCTCATGGATTGCAGCAAGCGATGACATACGCTCAGATGATGGACTTGCCGTTTGCATATTCGTCAAACGGCGACGCTTTCTATGAGCATGATTTCTTGACTGGACAGGAACAGCAGATTGCATTAGAGAAGTTTCCGACCCAGGATGAGCTTGTCGCGAGATATTATGCTGAATTGAACGGCGGCAAAGGCATTTCTGATTTGGAAAAGAAAATTGTATCTCAGCCCTACTATTCTTCTCAAAGTACTTATCCTCCAAGATATTATCAGCGAAACGCCGTAAACAGAACCGTTGAAGCAATCGCCAGAGGACAGCAGAGACTGCTGCTTGTCATGGCTACTGGAACCGGCAAGACATACACAGCTTTTCAGATCGTCTACCGGCTGCTCCGTTCTGACCTTAAAAAGAGAATTTTGTATCTGGCAGACCGAAACATTCTGGTTGACCAAAGTATTTTGCAGGACTTCGCCCCGCTCGAAAAGACCATCTATAAGGTAGATTTCTCCGATAAAGACTGCCTGAACAAGATTGCTTCTCATGAAGTGAACTTCGCTCTCTACCATCAGATGGTGGGACAGAATGATGAGGAGCATTTCAGGCAGATTCCGCCAGAATACTTTGACCTTATCGTGGTAGATGAGTGTCACCGAGGAAGTGCCAAGGAAGATAGCAACTGGCGTAAGGTTTTGGAGTATTTTACTTCGGCAACCCAGATCGGAATGACCGCCACTCCGAAGGAAAGCGAAAAGGTATCCAATATCGACTACTTTGGAGAGCCGGTTTATATTTACAGCTTGAAGCAGGGCATTGAGGACGGTTTCCTTGCCCCGTTTAAGGTCATCAATATCACAACCAACATCGGAGACGGCTGGAGACCATACCAAGGACAGACCGATATTTTCGGCAATGTCATTGAAGACCGCATTTACAACAACCGGGATTACGATTACACCATCATTCTCCAAGACCGCATTGATGAGGTTGCCAGGGAGATTACGGAATATCTGAAAAGCACCGACAGAATGCAGAAAACCATCGTCTTTTGCGCTTCCGAAGATCATGCAGAACGCATGAGGATTGCCCTTATCAACTGTAATCAGGATATGGTGAAGGAGAATCCGGACTACTGCGTAAGAATCACCGGCTCAGACGTATACGGAAAGTCCAAACTTGACTATTTCATCTCTGTATCCGAACCATATCCCGTTATTGCAACAACTTCGGAACTGCTTTCCACCGGAGCTGACTGTAAGATGACTAAGCTCATTGTTCTTGACAAGACGGTTGAGAGCATGACCACTTTCAAGCAGATTATCGGGCGAGGAACCCGGATCAGAGAAAAAGACGGCAAGACACATTTTGTTGTCATGGATTTTCGGAATGTGACAAGGCTGTTTTCCGACCCAGATTGGGACGGCCCTGTTGAACAGGATGAGGGGTTCCAGCATGGTGGCTCCAAGCCAACGGGCGGCGGACATAGCGGTGGTGGAGGTACGCAGTCTCCTGATGGCCCTGTAGAGACCCCTATCGTTGATAAAGACGGGTGCAGAGTAAAGATCATCAATAAGACGGTTTCTGTTTATGATGCCAACGGCAGGCTGCTCCGGCAGGAGGACATTATCGACTATACCAGAACCAACATCAAGGGGGAATACGCTTCTCTGTCCGATTTTATCAGCAAATGGAAAGCGTCGGACAAAAAGAAAACGATTGAGGAATCTTTCACGGCGATGGGCATTGATCTAAAAGCGTTGAAAGCAGACCAAGGTATGAAAGATGTGGACGATTTCGACTTCATCTGTTATGTGGCATACGGCAAGAAGCCGCTGACCCGAAAAGAACGGGCTAACAATGTTAAGAAGAAAGACTTTTTCAGCAAGTATTCTGCCGATGCACAAGCCGTTCTTGATATATTGCTGGATAAGTACATGAACCAAGGGATCACAGAGGTTGAGGATATTAAGGTTCTCTCCCTTGCGGATTTTGCCAATTACGGTAAGCCTGCAAAAATTGTCAAGCTGTTTGGCGGCAAGGCTCAATATGAAGCCGCTGTTAAAGAGCTTGAAGCAAGCATCTATGAAGAAGTAGAGGTAGGATAACGATGGCGATGCAGTCAGGTTTTATAAAAAGAATTCGAGATATCATGCGTATGGACGCTGGTATCAACGGTGACGCCCAGAGAATTGAGCAGATGGTATGGATGCTTTTTCTCAAAGTCTATGACGCAAAAGAAGATGATTGGGAACTAAACGAGGACGCCTACGAATCCATCATTCCAGAAGACCTTAGATGGAGAAATTGGGCGAAAACCGACAGCAACGGTCATGCTATGACTGGGGACAAGTTGCTGAACTTCGTCAACAACATTCTGTTCCCGGTGCTGAAAGGCAATGATGTGAAAGATGGTGATGCGGTTCTCTATGAGGGGATCAAGGTGACACCGGATACTCCCATTAAGAAAGCCATCGTCAAGTCCACCTTCGAGGATGCCAACAACTATATGAAAGACGGCGTTTATCTTCGTCAGGTCATTGATGTCATTGACGAGATCGAATTTGATGATGTAAAGGAAAGCCATGCCTTTGGTTTTGTCTATGAGGAGATTTTGCGGGAGCTGCAATCCGCCGGTTCCTCCGGTGAATTCTACACGCCGAGAGCCGTCACCGAGTTTATGGCACTGATGATAAAGCCGCAGTTGGGCGAAAAGATGGCAGACTTCGCCTGCGGCACCGGTGGATTTATCACTTCTTGGCTGGGACAGCTCTCCAAGCAGGTAATGGACACTACGGCTCAGAAGCAGCTTGATGACAGCATTTACGGAATTGAGAAAAAGCCCTTTCCCTATCTGCTCTGCGTAACCAATATGCTGCTGCATGATATTGAGGTCCCGAACATCTACCACATGAACTCGCTGAAACACAATCTGCTGGACTACACGGACGACGATAAGTTCGATGTGATCCTGATGAATCCGCCCTACGGCGGGCATGAGGACAAGTCCATTCAAGGCTTCTTCCCTGACGATTTGGCAAGCTCCGAGACCGCAGATCTCTTCATGTCGGTTATTATGTACCGTTTGAAGAAGAACGGCAGGGCTGCTGTTGTCGTGCCGGACGGCTTTCTGTTCGGTCTGGACAACGCCAAGGTGAACATTAAGAAGAAGCTCATTTCCCAGTTCAATCTGCACACGGTTGTCCGGCTGCCCGGCTCTGTGTTTAGCCCTTATACTTCCATCACTACCAATCTGCTGTTTTTTGACAACACCAAGCCCACCACAGATACTTGGTTTTATCGTGTGGATATTCCGTCTGACAGAAAGCACTTCTCCAAGACGAAGCCCATGGAGCTGAAGCACTTTGATGATTGTGTGGCATGGTGGAATGACCGAAAGGAAATCCCGGACGGCGAAAACTTCAAAGCACAGAAGTTTACCGCAGAGTATCTGCTAAACGAACAGGGCTGCAACATCGACTTGTGCGGTTATCCCCATGAGGAAGAAGAAATCCTTGACCCCATGGACACGATCCGGGAATATCAGGAAAGACGAACCACCCTCAATGCGGAAATCGACAAGGTGCTGGCAGAGCTGGAAGCCCTGCTGCCGGGAGGTGTGAGCGAATGACACCGGAGCAGTTAAAAGCGAGCATTTTGCAGTATGCCATTCAAGGCAAGCTGGTGGAGCAGCGAGTCGAGGAAGGCACCGGCGAAGAACTGTATCAGCAGATTCAGGCAGAAAAGCAACGGCTGATACAGGAAAAGAAAATCAAAAAGGAAAAACCGTTGGCGGAGATTTCCGAAGATGAAGTTCCTTTTGATATTCCAGAAAGCTGGAAGTGGGTAAGAGTAGGCGAGATCTTTGCTCATAATACCGGAAAGGCAATGAATTCATCAGCCAAAAAGGTTGATAAACCGGGGCGTATAAAACGCTTTATTACTACATCGAATTTGTATTGGAATTCCTTTGATTTTTCATCCGTCAAGGAAATGTTCTTTTCTGATGATGAGTTAGAGCGCTGCACGGTAACAAAGGGAGATTTGCTGATGTGTGAGGGTGGCGCATACTATGGAAGAACAGCGATATGGAACTATGATTACGATATTTGTTTTCAAAACCATGTTCATAGACTGCGTCCGTATAAGGCGATAGAGTTGCGTTTCTTTTACAATCTTTTTTACTTTTACAAGTCCATGAATATGATGAACGCAAAAGGAACGGCAATGCCGGGACTTTCGTCACAAACACTACACCAAATGGTTGTCCCCCTCCCTTCCCTTGCCGAACAAAAGCGCATCGTTGCCAAAATTGAGGAACTCCTTCCTCTGGTTGACCGTTATGCTGCCGCCTATGAAAAGCTGGAGCAATTTAACGCTAAGTTCCCGGAGGACATGAAGAAGTCCATTCTCCAGTATGCCATACAGGGTAAGCTGGTGGAACAGCGAGCCGAGGAAGGCACTGGCGAGGAACTGTACCAACAGATTCAGGCGTACAAGCAGAAACTAATTAAGGCCGGCAAGCTGAAGAAGACAAGAGCTTTAGAGCCTATTTCCGAACTAGCTATACCGTTCGATTTTCCGTTGTCGTGGAAAGTTTGCTATATCGATGACATTGCGTTTGTTACAAAGTTGGCTGGATTTGAATATACGAAATATATTGCCGACAACCTTGTCACAGACGGAATTCCGTTATTCAAAGGGAAAAATGTTCAAAACGGAAAATTAGTTTTTTCTTTTGAGAGTTATATTCCAGAAAGCATTTCAGATGAACTGCCTCGCAGTCAGATAGCGAAGAAGTGCCTGCTGACTCCGTATGTCGGTACAATCGGAAATATTGCAATATTTGATGGGTCATTCAAAGCGCATCTTGGCTCTAATGTTAGTAAAATAGAACTGCTTAATTCTGACACGAAAACTTTTGTGCTGGAAGAATATGTTTTGTGGTACTTAAAAAGCACATATGGATATGCCGAATTGACAAAGTACAAGAAAGCTACAGCTCAAGAAAGCATATCGATTGATGCTATCCGAAATGTAATTATAGCAATTCCTCCTATTGAGGAACAGTATCGAATCGTTGCTAAAATCGAAGAACTGCTGCCGTTGTGTGAACGGCTGAAATGAGGTAAAAAAGAGATGAGCAACATAACCAAACTGTATGCTGCATATAAAGCCGGATATTTAGGGAATAATATCCTTGATACATATTTTTCCTTCATGGCAAATATGATTTTTGAGGAACACCTAATGGTAGTAGAAGACGGCGTTGTTGCGGAAAAATTTAAGGAACGCTATACAATAGAACTTCCACTTCCATTTATTCGACAAGTTTTGGGGGTTGGCGTGCATAACGGTAGTTTTATTGAAGACCATGGTAAATATAGCGTTGTTACAAACGAACTATCCAAGTATCGCTTTAGTAAAACAGAATTTGATTCTCTTTGGGAGAATTTGATTCGTGAATTCACTGCATATTGCCAAACAAAGGAAATCGATATTTCTTCGATTGATGTAAATACGTTTATTTTAGATATTATTGATGATTCTGATGAAAAAATCTTGTCTGGCGAGAAAGTCGATGAAAAAGACGGGTTAACTTCTTCTGAATATGCGTGGTATAGCTTTGTCAAAGAGCAGGGCGAATCTCAAACAGAGCTATATTCTTTTGTTGCTGCTCTCTCCGTAAGTAATATTACAAAACAGGCACTGTTTCATACGGGAGAAGCAGTAACGGACTATTCTAACTTGCATATATATTTGGATTCCCCTATTGTTTTTTCTTTGCTTGGGATGGACAATGTTTCCAGAACGGAGTCTTATAGACAACTCATTGCTGACATGATAAAAGCGAAGTGTAACATCCATGTCTTAGATCATAATTTTCAAGAAGTAGATGGTATTATTGCAAGAGCTGCTGGATGGGCAACAAGTACTTCTTATGATTTGAGAAAGGCTAATAACGCTGCCCGTTTCTTCCACGACTCTCAAATGGATGAAACCGAGATCTCGGAGTTTTGCGAAAATATTGAAACAAAACTAAATGAATTAGGCATAACTGTAAAAGAGACCAGTTATGACGTTTATCAGGATAAGTTTCAAGAAGATGAAACTTGCCTATTTGATATGGTTAAAACCAGGTATGTTGATCACGGCTATGAATTGTCACAGGAAAAGCAAAACAGTATTCGGACTGATGTACGGTCCATTATAATGATTTATCGTGAACGCCAAGGGCAAACTGCGACCAGATTACAAAATGCTAAGCATATCATGCTGACCTCCAATAATACTATCGCAAATGTTTGCAAAAAATATGAAAGTAATCGAAGTCAGCAGTCCGGGCATATTCCTGCTTGCATATCTGCGGACTTATTTGGCGCTGTCCTTTGGTTGGATAGTCCGATGCAGATGTTGGAGTATCAAAAGAAAAAACTGCTTGCTGACTGCTATGCTCTTCTGAAGCCGGACAAAGTATTGCTTGATAAGTATATACAGTCATTGGATGAAGCACGAAATGCAGATGCAATAGATGAAAAGAAGTTCTTATTCCTGCGTACTCACAAAGTTGTGCTTGATTCTTTAATGGATATTACCAAAGGGGATTATGCTCGTTTTAATTCCAACACATATTTGGAAGTGTACGAGGATATTCAAGAAAAGGCACAAAAGAAGTACAAAGATGAGGTTGTAGCACATGGGCAAACTCAAAAGAGATTAGAAGATCTTGAACGGAGTTCTTCAGATGAAATAGAGGCATTAAAAACTCGTATATCATCTATGGAAGAAAATGAGAAAAAACGTCAAGAGGACATTTTTAATAAAAAAATTTCCCGTTGGGGCTGGGTCGTCACACTTATATTTGCTGGGATTCCATATTTTTTGTTAATAGTAGGTATAGAGGTTTTCAAAACGCAATTTTCTGACGTTTCGTGGCGCTCGGCTTACGGCATAGCCGGAGCAGTTATTGCCACAGCCATTGCAGGTGTTATGTTTGCTACAGGAAAGAAATGGTGCTTCAATAAAGTTCGAGATTTCATAAAAAAGAAGATGAAGCTATAATCCGCAATAAAGGCTACCAAATATAAAAAATGGTCGGACATAGGAGAACACAGCTTTTCTGTGTGAGTACCATTTGAGAGAGAATGGCGTGGTATCCAAAGGAACCCCCCCTTGGCTCTGGGTTTCCAAAGGGGTGCGGGTCGCCAGTGGCGACCTCAAAATGCAGCACATTTTGAAGCACCTGACCGAGCTGACAGGCGAGCGGCAGCAGCCCTTTGGCACACGACTTTGCTTGCAAAGTCTAGTGTGTTACACCTTGGTTCCGGCTGATGCGGAAAAGGGGCTGCGAGCAAATACGGCAAGCACCTGTTCTGTGGCAGAAGGATGCGCAGGTGGGCATGGCAGTTGACGGTCTCCGCCCATCCAGCGCAGGCTTGCAGAGGAACCAACGGTGTACGTTCCCCTTCCTGCAGTAGCGACGCCTTTTTTAAGAATTATAGCTATGTCAAGAGGGCTGGCACCGTCCAGCCCTCTCTCTTTTTGCTAAAGTTTCCCTCGTTTTTTCTTGCACTCTGCTGAAAGCGGCGTATTCTCAAAAGTTTTTGTTGACAAGGCTCGGATTTTGTGGTAATCTATCTCAACAATTTAATATAACATATTTACTTAGAGTTCCAGCTCGGCTCCCGAAGGAGTCGGAGCAAGTCTTTGACTTTCTTATCGCTACATAACGAACCCGAACCAAGGCCATCCCGGAAGGGATGGTCAGGTTCAGGTTGTTGTGTGGCGATTTTTTATTGCCAAATCCAGCACCGCACCTTGAAAACCGCATGACCGTCTGCATGGGATACCCGGCGATGACCCCGCAAGGGAGAGCCGGAAAACGCCGCCGGAAGGGGGCAGGAAAGCCATGCAGGGAGAACGGCGCACCCAATATCAACTGGTCAAAATGGCCAGTTGATGTGGTGAATGACACAAAGCGTCATTCACCAGAAAAACCTTATGCGTTACGGCTTACCTCATGTGGACAAATTGTCTACATGAGGTAAATTGGCCGCAGCTTGAATCAATGTAGACAATTTGTCCACATTGACTCCGTTCGTGTTACGTTTGACCTCGACTCGACATTTTGTCAAGCCACGGTGAAATCTGGTAAGTGCTGATTTCCGGTACTTACCAGATTACTGTAACACGATCGTTCTGTGGCGGGTTACGAAAACCGCAACTCACCACTTGGAAGTGGTAAATGGACAAAATGTCCACTTACCACCCAGCCATAACGCACAGATTTTAGTTGGTGATCATTTTGATCACCAACCAGACAATCGTAACGCTTTATTGTGTAAAAGTGGTGGTTACCATTTTGGTAATCACCATATACCCGTAACATTTGGGGCAAATAATGCTTTTCATTATCCACCACACACCCGTAACAGCCAAAGGAGGATGCCTATGACAACAGAACAATTGGAACGTGAAAATCAGGACACCCTGATGGAATATTTCATTGATGGCGACCCCAGTGTGCGCAGAATCCAATGTGAATACTGCCGCAAGGTCATCTACACCCAGACCCGGAACCGCAAGTATTGCAGCTTCCAAACCTGCGGTCACAAGATGCTGAATCTGCGGAAAAGCCTTAAAAAGCGCGTTGAGCGAGGAAAGTATACCTGCGCTTGCTGCGGGAAGCAGTTCTTACCAATTCGGGCGGATGCCAGATATTGTAGCAATGCCTGTCGTCAGAAAGACTACCGCCAGCGTAAAGCGAATGCCGCTTCTATCCTGTAAAGTGGTGCTTCCTATTTTGGGAAGTACCACTTTACCGTAACGCCTAATCGCTCACTCCCAAATCCCCAAAGTGGGAATTTGGGCTGTCATCTGAAATCAGGTTACGCTTTCCGTAACTTGATTTGTAACTCCTGCCGAATCAAGTTCCCACTTTGGGAACTTGATTGTAGCCGTATCAAAATCAGGTTGTCAAAATGATAACTTGATTTTAGCCGTAACGAAGCCACCGGAGTTATCATTTTGAGAACTTCGGTTTTATCTGTAACACGTCACCCCCACTCCGTAAAAATCAGGTGATCAAAATGAGCACTTGATTCTACCTGTAACGCCTCAAGGTCGTTGAAAATCAGGTTGCCAAGATGACAACCTGATTCTGACCGTAACAGAATCAGTGGGTCAAAATGGCCCACTGAAAAAGCCGGACGAGCTGTGGGCAGGGATTCGCAAATCTTTGCCCGCCAGCTTGCCAAAATCAACGGGCCAAAATGGCCCGTTGAAGGGAGTCAAGGGGGAACGCCTTGCCCAGTGATATGATGCTGTGCGTCATATCCTACTGGGTATTATCTGGCGCAAAACGGCGGCAGATCCAGCAGCTTCGCTGCTGCGTTCTCCCCACCAAGCTGTTGAAACGGAGGGATGTCTATCTGAAATTAACACGACACAACGGACGAGCCGGAACCCACGGCACCTATAACCCAAAACACAATGACCGGAGTTTCAACCTTGCCAACAGTGAGCACATCGACCCGGAACGAGCCAAGGGCAACATCTACTGGGACTGCTTCCACGGCTTCCGTTCGGCTCTCGATCCGCAAGACCCGGATGATCTGGCAGCGACCTTCTCGGATGTAGAACGGCAATTCTACGAGACCCACTACACGGCCTTCATCGAAAGCCAGAACGAGCGCAACGCCAAGATTCGGCACACGGAGCGTAATCGCTCCATTCCTGACCTGCTGTCCAGCCGCAAGACCTGCCCGGAGGAGACCATCTACCAGCTTGGGACGCTGGATGAACACGCTTCCGCAGAGGACTTGCTGAACATCGTCACGGAGTTCATTGAGGAGTTCAAGACCAAGTTTGGCGAACACGTTCATGTGCTGGACTGGGCGTTGCATCTGGATGAAAGCACACCCCATATCCACGAACGTCATGTGTTCGACTGCGAGAACAAGTATGGCGTGGTCGCACCCCAGCAGGAAAAGGCACTGGAAGCGTTGGGCTTCAACCTGCCCGACCCGGACAAGCCCCTCAGCCGCCGCAACAACCGCAAAATCACCTTTGATGCCGCCTGCCGGAAGATGCTGTTTGAGATTGCAAAACGGCATGGTCTGGAATTGGAGGAAGAAGCGGAGTATGGCAACCGCAAGTATTTGGAAAAGCAGGACTTCATCCTTGCCAAACAGAAGGAGCAGCTTGCCGCCCAGCAGAGCAAGCTGGACGAGTTGACCCTGAAAGTTTCGGATATGGAGACCCTGCTGGAAAATGCCCCGACTATCACGGTGATATACCCCCTTGTAAGTCTTACCAGTGAGGCTATTTCCCCTCAAAGACCTCAATTATAATATTACCCCCTTTTACAATTCCTTTTTCTTCTTTTGATTTGTAACGGCTTTTGGATAAACCGCTAACATTCCAAAGCGTTTCAAATGGCTTGTATTTATGAGCCAATCCTATTTTATCGCTCAAAATTTCAGCCAGTAACGCCTTCTGTGGCTTTGTCCTTGTTTTATCTGTTGTCGAGTAATCAGCATTCAACAAGCCGCCATTAATAGCCACTTGCAACCATTTTCTTGCCTCATCGGTACTTAATTCTTTGGGCTTGCTTGGTGATAACGGTTTATTATATTTAAATTTCTCATTCAGGAAACTTGGCAACGGCTCTCCATCACCAAGTTTATCCCTCAATATTTTAATCGCCTCATAGCATGGATCAAACAAAGTGTAATGCATTTCCTCACGTCCTTCATAAATTATTTGTAGCATTCCCTCTTCATTCTCTTCCACTCTATATTTACATTTAATTCCTTGTTTTTCATGCATGAAATCAAGTTTTCCATAAATAAACGCACCATGAAAATCACTCATTGCACGCAATATTATTTGGGTTCTATACTTTTCAAAACCTTTTGTTTTGTATTCCAAATAATCATATGCATCTAATTCTGAAATCGTTGTTTTATAGTCAAAACAAGAACTATTGAATTCATCTAATTTCAATTTTAATTCCTTGTTTTCAGGATATTTTAGAATTAATTCATTTAGAGTATCACACACTTCATCATATGTTCCTGTTATCTCGTCTTTTTCCAGCTCTTCATTACTAGAAAAACATTTGAGTTCTAACTTATAAATATCTTCCTCCCCGCTAAGTAATTTAACAAACTCTCCAACCGTTAAATCATATAATTCTTTCTTCATTATTACCCGCTATTTATTGTTGAATATATCATTTACAAGGTTCACCGCCTCGTCTTTTTTCTTATCCACGATCTTGGCGTAGATCTGGGTGGTTTTCACC
>OGYD01002165.1_pt1 | contig 13381 bp, 10 predicted proteins | sample 1576441 | NCBI WGS metagenome assembly OGYD01 (sample SAMEA3541537, study PRJEB24748) | human gut metagenome | biome: human gut; feature: human-associated habitat; material: faeces | place: China | collected 2012 | reverse complement strand
CAGACCAGACAGCGGCAGACCAGACAACTGCAGCTTCCGTTTATGCCATTCACAAGACAGGTGATGATAAGGAAAATTTTGTGATTGTTATCATGGGTGAGGGCTATACCCGGGAACAACAGGAACAATTTTTGAAGGATGCAACGGCAAAAGCACAGGGGCTGCTAAAGTGGTCCCCTTATAAAGAGTATTCCGACAGGATCAATATTTATGCAGTACAGACGGTATCCAATGAAACCGGTGTGGGGGTGATGTATGGGGAGTCGAACCCGGACACATATTTTCATGTGCAGGCATTCGGAAAATCCTGCTATTTTGCAAAGGACGGGGAAGACAAAGCAAGGGCACTGAGAGCAGAACTGGAGAGCAGATACCTGGATACCGGTGCAGCCGTTGGAACCATCCATATCATTTGTAATACGACTGCGAATATTGGATCTTCTTCCAATGCACTCTTTTCTTTTTCCGCAAATTCGAATGAGAATGCGCAGGGGGATGTCATGACCCATGAAATTTCCCACAGCATCGGAAGATTAGGCGATGAATACGATAAAAAGATGCAGGGAGAAAATATTTCCGATACCTCGGACCCGGATAAAATTAAATGGCATAAGATGCTGGGATTCCGTGGAATCGGAATAACGGCAGCAGGAACAGAAACGGTATTTGCACCGAGCCGCGTCTGCATGATGAGGGATCTTGGGAATCCGTTCTGTGAAGTGTGTAAGATGGAACTGGCGCGGAGATTAAATAACCGTGATTATGTCAGCAGGCAGGCATCTGTTTATGTGTGCGATCCTGAAATTACAATTCCACATACCAGGACAGGAACACTTGACAGGGATAGTGACCAATACCGGATCGATGAGACAAATATCACAAAAGCAAATGGAAAGGATCTGGAATTCCGTACAATCGTACAAAATATAGTGGATGCCAAACAGCATTTGAAGATTACTTTCCGTATTATTGGAGCAGGCAATACGGTCAAATATGAAAAAGAAGAAACATATACCGTTCCTCCACACAGTAACTGGTATGATCCGGATGCTGCCAGAGAGTCCCTTTCTGTCACACTTCCTGCGGTAACTGGTCTGGTTTCCGGGGACAGACTGGAAGGAAAGATCATAGATGAGGATACCGGGAAAATTCTGGCTGACAATCGGACGGCAGGGCAGGAGTGGAGTACCGTAACGATTCGTTATATGCTGCAAAGCGAAGACGGAACCGAAACAACAGTGCCTGATACGGCACCTGCGACAGTATATGTACCAAAGAATTCTGCGTATACGTTAAGAAGTCCGGATTTATATGGATATACATGTGTAGGAAACAGTGCAAATCAGGGAGAAATAAACATCACAGAGGATCATCAGGAGATCACTTATTATTACCGGAAAAACAGTGGGATGCCGGAAATACAAACCGTACCTGTCCGTGTAACTTATGATGGAAAACCCCATACATTTGATATCAAACAGGAAGATGGTGTACAAATCCGTTACAGTTTGACAGAAAACGGATCGTATACACAAACGGAGATGCCATTTTACACAGAAGCAGGCCAGTATAAGATTTATTTTAAAGCGGAAAAGGCATCTTTTATTCCAACATACGGGGAGGCTGTCCTGGAAATCGAAAAGGCTTCCACCAACATGCAGCTGACCGCAAAAACCGATACGGTCAAAGGTGCGGGGACAGTAGAATTACAGCTTTGCAGACAGGGGATTCCGGAAGATGCCGGGATAAAAGTAACCTGTGATGTTTCCGGGATCACATTAGAAGAAAAGGGAACGGATCACTGGATGGCAACGCTTCCGAATGAAACGAAAACATATACGTTCACCGCATGTTATAATGGGAATGGCAACTATACAGGAAGTAAGGCAGATTGTCAGGTCCGTGTAACGGCGGATCATTCCCAGACCGGGGGCGGTTCTGGTGGAAGTTCCGGAGGCAGTTCAAGTGGAGGTTCTGGCGGAAGTTCTGGTGGAAGTTCCGGAGGCAGCTCCGGTGGAGGTTCCGGAGAAAATGCCGGTGGAAGCACGGACGGATCATCTGGCAATGTTTCACCGGATTCCGGCACATTACCGGCACCGGATCATGCAAAAGAAGAACCGGGGAATGTGACACCGCCACCCGCAGCAGATACGTCCGTTTCTGTTAAGGATATTAATGTCAAAGCAAAAACTGCAGTTAAAAATAATACGGTCAAAGTGAAGAATATTGCAGCAGTTTTGAAAAAAGAAATTACAAAGGCAGAAAAAGAACAGGGTGGCAGGATAAAAGACCTGTCTGTTGAAATAACTTTTGATACGGCAAAAGCCGGAAACTGGAAGAATCTGCATCTTGAAATGGACGGGCAGGCGGTAAATTTACTTGTCAAAAAGAATGTAAAAGAATTGAAGGTCAATGGTGGCAATGTAAATCTTACCTTTGATTCGAAGGCATTAAAAGAATTAAAGAAAGAAATGAATACAGCTGTGGTTATCAAAATGAAACAGGCTGACAAGAAAAATCTTTCTGCCAGGGCAGGGAAAATTATTGGAAAACGTCCGGTTTATGATTTTTCCGTCACAGGAATCAAGAAAAAGCAGTCGTCTGTCCTGAAAAAGGGACGGATCAGGGTCGCTGTTTCCTATAATGCTTCGAAAAAGGAAAAAGACAAAAAGATTTTTGCATATAAAATTGATAAATACGGTGCAGCAGTTAAGATACCGGGATCTTATTATGATTCCGATACAAAGACCGTTAACTTTGTAAGCCGTGGGTTTTTCACAGTTGCAGTAGGCTGTGAAAAATGATGAAACATAAAAAATCATCGTTCACGTTAAAAAAACTGTAATTCATGTCGAAAAAGACAAAAACCGGTTTTAACTTGGTATAATGATAGAGCTCATTTTAGTAAAAATAAGTTCATACCGTGAATGATGGAGGGGATAACAATCATCGTTTTAGAAGAAATATTAATGGCAAACGGATTGACCGTGTTAATGATGTGGTTCCTTTTGTTTTGCAGACGAAAGAACAGAGAGAGCCTTCATGTGGGAGATAAAATATATGATGGAATAGCAATCGTAAATTTAGTGGGGGCATTGTCTGAAACCATTGCTTTTCTCGTAGATGGAAAACAGTTTACTGGCAGCCGGCAGATTAATTATATCTCTAACAGCATATGCTTTATAGGGACAGTCAGTATGGGTATGCTTTGGTGTATGTACGTGGAATTGCGTATCTATCGAAATTATAAAAGAATGGTTCAAAAAGCAGGAGTGGAGATATTTCCCTGGCTGGTAGAAGTAATTATGGTTTTATGTAATCTGTTTGGAACAGGGATTATGTTTAAAATATCCGGGGAGAATGTATATCAGAGAACTGCCGGTGTGCTGGTGGGATATATTTCGCTTGTCATATATTTTGCTTACAGTATTTATCTGGTGTATCATTCCAAAAAACAAGGGGTTAACCTGAATTTTTTCCCGGTGATCTATTTCGTTGGTCCTTGTTTTGCAGGTGTAGTTCTCCAGTTCCTTTTTTATGGAATTACATCATCATGGGTGCTGGTTGCGGTCGCATTGATATTTGTGCAGATGCAGTCATACGCAGAGAGTTTGTATATGGATGAGCTTTCCGGATTATATAATCGGAGATATTTTAATGCGGTGCTTGCGGAAAAGAAAATTGCAAGCCATAAATCCTTATATGGAATCATGATGGATGTAAACGATTTCAAGTGTATTAATGACAATTTAGGTCATAGTACGGGCGATAAGGCTATTTGTACGTTGGGAAATATACTCATCAGATCCATACCGGATGATGGTATGGCAATCCGGTATGCGGGAGATGAGTTTATTGTGCTGCTGTCAGGTGTTGATACGGAGCGTGTCTTAGCGACAATGGAGGAGATTAACCGTAATCTGTCCCGGTTTAATGAATCCGGGATAGAACCGTTTCATTTAAGTGTTTCCATGGGATACACGGAATTTGGGACAGAAGATGATGCAGAAACTTTTTTAATGCATATGGATGAGAAAATGTATGAGGAAAAACGGAAATATCATATGCGAAAGAAATCAGCCGGTTTGGAAAATAAAGTATAGCATTACGTTCCTGCCATTTGTCCGATAACTGGTTGCAATGGCACAAGAAAAGAAAATATTATAATCATCAAACGAGTAGCAGACTGGTGTAAATCCGGTTTTGCTGCTCGTTTTTATATTTATGGTTATAGGCAGGGATGCTCCAGATTTCAATACAGTAAATAACCGTGTTATGGTAATGTGGTATACAATCATGTTATGAGTGCAGATGATTTCTGTATCAATAAATTTGTTCCGGGATATTTTTCCCGTATCAATGAAGACGGTTCGTATTCAAACGGCTCAGGATGTGGAAATGATACAGCATCCGAGAGAAACATGGTACGGAAATATATTGTGGATTCCGTATGCTACTGGGAAGATGTATTTGAATACTATAAGGGACTTATTAAGTTCAGAAAGGCACATCCGGCACTTCGATTATCTACATCAGAGGATGTGAAAAAATATGTAAAATCCATAGAAGGACTTGGGGATAATATTGTAGGAATTAATATAAAGGGCGGTCAGAAAGATGAAAGTGCAAAAGAGATGTATCTTCTTTTTAATGCAAACACTGACAACGCAAAAGTTACAATTCCGGAAGGAAAATGGAAAGTCTGCATAAACGGACAGAAAGCTGGCGTTGAGACAATCGAGACAATCAAGGGTGGCGAGTATACAATGGATGGTATCAGTGCACTTGTACTTGTAAAACAGGATGGTGCGGCCATGACGATTGTTATTGTTCTGATTGCAGCAGCGGTAGTTGTTGCGGCAGGAGTTGTTATTGTTGTAATGAAAAAGAAAAAAACAAATAGATAATAAAGTTTATAATTAGTGTCTGCTTACTCAGCAGGCACTAATTATTTTGTATGGAATATCTGCATGGCCCCATACCGTGATAAGGTTAAACATGTTAAAGAAATAGTATCCTAAACTTTGGACGGTAGAGGATGCTATTTTTTTGCGCGAAAATATATCGAACATTTGATTGCTTTTTGATCGAAAAATGGTAAAATAAATACATACAGAAAGCAGTATCAAAGCATAGTGCGGTAGGCGGTTTGCCCTTATTACGAGGGCTATGGTGCCCTCTGGTTGAAAGGAGGGCGATAGCATGGTTACATATTCTGAACTTTTTCAGTTTTGCATACTGATTGTTGCTATTATCAATCTGATCGTAATGATCTTTTTTAACCATAAAAAATAACCGCCCCTACCAAAGACCGGTTATTTTTTAAAACTAACTTTGGCAAACCGCCTACACGGTATTGCTTTTTGTATTTTCATAATACCATTGCGTAATTTTTTTGTCAATGATTTAAAGATCTTTGCTGGATACCATTAAATTGTTTTATTATCTGCGAACAATTTCTAATCGTTCGCGCTGGATAAGTTTTTCATACTGTCTCAATTGAAATACTGTCTACCTGTGCACTTAAATGATTTTAGACACCAGATCCATATCTATTATAGAGTAAGATCAGTATAAGCAAAACGAGTATCACTATATATCTTTTTTTCATTATTATAAATAACTTGAAGCGTAGAAATTGGTTTTACTCGAATAAGTTTGCGATGTATGCAATCTTTACAATTCCTACATTTCCAACTCCAACATAAGTATCAAGATTTCCAGAACATTTTAAGGTAATACAGGAGGAAGTACATGTGGTTTTGTTACTTTGTCCAGAAAGTTTATATGTATATATAACAAAGTCAGAATCTACGCTTGCATTAGAAGCACTTGCATTTGTCCAGTGCTTTCCACTATAATATCCAACGGCATCACAACTATATATAATATATAGAGATGAACATTATAATTCCCGCAATTTCATTTCATTTATTTTCTTTTTGCGCGTAATCGTTCTATTTCTTTTTATCCGATTATAAATTGATATAACAGCAGGAATATTTGTAAGTATAAAGATAATGATACAATTATGTATCTTATCCTTTATAGACATCTGATTTTCGGAAACGAAACTATATGAGAGTGTCAATAACCCCTGCTTCTCAACGCGTTCAAAACTTTCTGGTTCAAAATTCAGATACACTATAATTAATACGATTGAAAGAACAAGAAAAATAATTGGTGTTAATGATACGGTAGTTGTTCTTCTTTTTTTATTTAAATATGATTCTAAAAAACGTACACAAATAATGGTTAATGCCATTATTATTACGATGAATAAAATTGTAGAAAATTTCATTTATTCTCCTTTTTGCTCTCTGTATTTTTTTATCAATATTTTTGCTGTGTCAAAATCAAGTTGATCATCTATTACCATTTTTTTAATTAATGAAATATAAGCGTCATTTTCTATTTGATCATTCATTTGCATTTTTTGTATAAGTCGATCAAGTCTCAATCGCACGGTAGGATATGTTATATGATACAATTTTGCAACCTCTTTTAAAGAGCCAGATGACATAACAAAATTTTTTATAAATGTGATATCTTCATCACTTAAATTGTATATCCATTCTTGCGCTTTTCGTCTCATTACCAACCCCTTTCTTTAATATTGTTAATATTATCATTTAATAATGTTAAAGTCAACTGCTAATATTATGTTATTTACATATTTTTATCTTAATAATCATTCGAAACCTCAAACTTGTAAAGATAAGGTTTTCAGATTCGAGGTTACTCTCAACCCCCCTTGCTTTTGTTTATATTTCTTCAATCATCAGTTATAAAAAACAGAAGCATTTTAATCAGTTCACCATGTCGGTTTCATTTATATTGGAAGCACAAGGTGTAGAGCAGAGATTGTCCGTGTCGGGTGGGTGGGGCAACTAAGAAATTGTTTGGTATTACAGCGGAAGAACTTTTGAAAAAAGCACGGTAAAATGCTGACTTATCAATTGAAAAATAATTATTTTGTATGGAATATCTGCATGGCCCCATAAGTATGCGGCAAATGCGGAGCCGTGGCCTTTCTCGACGGGCAGGAAAAATTCCGGCAGGTTGCGCACGTATTACACAATTGCTTGAGATTGGCGTGTGTTGTTGTATCCAGATGCAGGATCAGCGTTGCTGTCTTAAGCGGCCGGAGCATCTGCCCCTCGGTAAGCCGGATGCCATCCGGGGCAAGCCGCCCATAAATCTGTGGGAGCAGGTCAAGGGAATAGGTATCTCCCAGAAAAGATAATTCTGCAAGATACAGGCGGCTCTGACGTTCTACCACATGTGCAAACTCTTCATAAGCCTTTGACAAAAGCATCAGGCTGATGCAGTCCACAATGTAAGCCTCCTGGATCTGTTCATGGTTCAGATATAATTCCGACAGTTCATCCACTCCGTTTCCAAGCGTCACAAACCCATAGGCATAGTGAGGCAGGGAAACCCCGTCTAAATCCTGATCCAGAGAGTAATACGCATAGGATTCAACCAGGGGAAGAAGTGCCGTATAAATTGCCTGAATATGAGGCAGGTCATCCGGAGGGAAATGGAAACGGCTGCAAAATTCGTTCCAGTCACCGGAGGATAATCCGGGAGTAAGTTTACATTTCATGGGATACATCCTCCTTATCGGAAGCTGCCATAACGGCTGCAATTTCCTGAAAGCGGCCCGTGACCTTATCATAGTTCTTTCGGTGATGGGGAAAGCCACAGTTTATGCAGGATTTGATACCATTTTTTAAATATTCACAGTTTCCACCACAGGATTTCCCGAGTGTATAGAGGGGACAATAACAAAACAGGCAGTTAAAGTCCGCCTCCGGAATTCCTTTATGGCATGGAAAATATTCACATTTTTTATTTTGAAAAAACTTATAATATTCGCTCAAAATGGTTTCCTCCAATCAAAGCACAATCATAGCATAATTATATCGGAACAACAAGCGGATCGCAAGAAATGCGAATGACATAAAAATTGTATTTCAGTGGGAAATGATACCTTTTGCCCCTTTTATCATTACATTATTTACATCTTTTTAAGAGCGCAGGTATAGTGGCTCAGGCAATTGAGGGTTTGAAGCAAAAAGTTGAAAATTAAATAAAAAATACTTGACTTAAAGTTAACTTTAAGTGGTATATTATGATAGATAAAATCGGAAGGAGAATTTATTATATGTATATCGAAAAGATTAACGGACCGGAAGATGTGAAGAAATTAAATATAGAAGAGATGACAGCTCTCGCAGAAGAAATGCGTCATGCATTATTAAAGAGGGCAAGTATTCACGGCGGGCATTTTGGCCCGAATTTTGGCATGGTAGAGGCAATCATTGCACTGCATTATGTTTTTGAGTCCCCAAAGGACAAAATGGTATTTGATGTTTCCCATCAGACCTATCCGCACAAGATGCTGACCGGTCGAAAAGATGCCTATTTATATGAAGAACATTACGATGACGTGACGGGATACAGCTGTCCACAGGAAAGTGAACATGATCATTTTACGATCGGACATACCTCTACATCCGTCAGTCTGGCATGTGGTCTGGCAAAGGCAAGGGATCTTCGTGGGGAAAGTGCAAATGTGATCGCAATTATCGGAGATGGTTCTTTAAGCGGAGGAGAAGCCTTAGAAGGAATGGATTTTGCGGCAGAATTAGACAGCAACATGATCATTGTAGTAAATGACAATGATATGTCAATTGCAGAAAACCATGGAGGACTTTATTCAAATCTGAAATTACTCCGCGAGACAAACGGACAGGCAGAGTGCAATTTATTTAAAGCCATGGGACTTGATTATGTCTATGTGGATCATGGAAATGACCTCAGGGAACTGATCGGGGCTTTCAAACAGGTAAAAGACAGTAAGAAACCGGTTGTTGTCCACATTAATACATTAAAGGGAAAAGGTTATAAACCGGCAGAAGAGCATAAGGAAGAATGGCACTGGCATCTTCCATTTGATATTGAGACCGGAAAATCCCATTTTCCGGAAGTGGAAGATTATTCTTCGGTGACCTGTGAATATCTGATTGAAAAGATGAAAAAGGATCCGACAGTTGTTACAATTACATCCGGAACCCCGACGATTCTCGGATTTACGCAGGAGAAAAGGAAACAGGCCGGCCGGCAGTTTGTAGATGTGGGAATCGCGGAGGAGACAGCGGTAGCACTTGCTTCCGGAATTGCCAAAGGTGGCGGAAAGCCGGTATACGGTGTGTATTCCAGCTTTATCCAGAGGACGTATGACCAGATTTCACAGGATCTGTGTATTGACGGGAATCCGGCAACGATTGTTGTGTATACGGGATCGGTATTTGGCATGACGGATGTTACCCATCTGGGACTGCAGGATATTCCGATGCTTTCTAATATCCCGGGACTGGTTTATCTGGCACCGACAACAAAGGAAGAATATCTGTCAATGCTTGACTGGAGTGTGGAGCAGAAGGAAATGCCGGTTGCGATCAAACTTCCGGGCGGAGACATGATTTCGGATGGCAGAGAAGTCACAAAAGACTGGAGCCAGCTCAACACCTATGAGGTAACGGAAAAGGGAAGCAAAATTGCACTGATCGGACTCGGAACATTTTATTCCCTGGCACTGCAGACCGCAGAAATGCTGGAGAAAAAAGGTATTCATGCAACGGTAATCAACCCGTATTATATTACCGGACTGGATGAAGGACTGCTGGAGAAGCTGAAGGCAGACCATGACACGGTAGTTACACTGGAAGATGGCATCCTGAATGGTGGTTTCGGAGAAAAAATCGCAAGATTTTATGGAAGCAGTGATATGAAAGTCTATAATTACGGATTGAAAAAAGAATTCCTTGACCGGTATGATGTAAATGAGGTATTAAAAGAGAATCATCTGACAGCAGAGCAGATTGTAAATGACGTATTATAGAAGGCAGAAATAAACAACAAACCTTGTGAGAATCGACACAATATGGTAAAATATAACATACTAGAGCTTATTTTGCATAGTGGTTAGAATAGCGGGCTCATGGAAGGAGCGGTATCATATGAAGAATAAAGATTCGAAAGCAAGGATGCAGATGATTTTCGGGATACTTTTGTTTGCGTTTATTTTTATGGCAGAGTTGTATGCCATGGTCAATTTCCCGAAAATGTTTATTGTTCTGGCTGTTTTGGCAGCAGCAGATCTGATATGCCTGTATGTTGCAATCAGAGGCGTGATTTCAGTATATGAGACAAAATATGCCCGGAGAGAGGAACAGTATGAGGGTATTTTCAAGTCGGAAAAGGCATCATATCTCATGCTGAAAAAATATTTTGAGGAAATATCGGTGAAGCTTGCATATATGGAAGAGGCATCTAAGATTCCGACAGAGGAAATTGTTAATGCACAGAAGGGAATAGCGAAAGTAATTATCAAGCGGTCCCATGAGAATACCGATGCATTGATGAATTCATACGAACAGCTGCTGGACCGGTTTGATACGTTCCAGAAAGGAATGGATGGGTTCGGTACAGTTGCGGGTGCTTATAAGGACGAGATTCTTTCAGCCTGTAAGGATGAAATTTCTTCGGTGCAGAAGGATGGAAAAGAACAGGAACATTCACAGGATAAAGAGATAGCCGCAAAGCTGCAGGAAATCATTATTGCAATGAAAGATATGGAACTGCGCCTGAATCAGACCATTATGAACAGTCAGAAAGTGGTTGTTTCCCAGCCGCAGGTTTCTGTACCTGTGGCAACACCTGTAGAGCCACAGCCGGCACCGCAGAATCATGTGGAAGAAATACCGGCAGAGCCGGAGATCTCACCAGAGCCGGAAGAAAGTATGGAGCCGGAACCGGAGATTTCGCCGGATCTGGAAGAAAACCCGGAACCGGAAATTTTGCCGGATCTGGAGGAGAGTCTGGAACCGGAGATTTCGCTGGAGCTGGAGGAGAGTCCGGAGCCGGAGATTTCGCCGGAGCTGGAAGAAAGCCCGGAGCCGGAGATTCTGCCGGATATACCGGAAGAGGAGAATTTAAAGCCGGAGGAAGACCTTCCGGTCATGGCAGCGGATGAGATTATCCCGCCGGACCCGGAAGAATCCATTGAGGAAGCAGAAGAACTGGTAGAGCCGGATCCGATTCCGGAGGATGCGATCGTTGAGGAAGCGAATGATGGGAATTTGCCGGAGGAAGAACTTTCGCCGATGCCGGATCTGTCAGATCCAAACCGTTCCATGAGCCCGGATGAGATAGCTGCGCTGTTTGCGAATATGGGCAACGATAACAATGCGGATAAAGTTGAGGAACCTGCCGAGGAAACTGTGGAACCGGAGGATATTCCGGAGCCGATTGAAGAGCCGGAAGCCGTAAAAGAAGCACCGCTTCAGCCGGAAGAACCGGCTGATCCGAATAAGGCATTAAGCCCGGATGAGATAGCTGCGCTGTTTGCAAGTATGGGAACGTAAATCAAACGGATAAAATAACGGATAACGCCATTTGTTCCACGTAAAAACGTGTGACAGATGGCGTTTTGTCATAAAATGGAAAAATGTAGTTGCATTTCTTTTTCATTGTGTTATACTTAGGTCGTTGCAATTTAATAGTTTAAAGCAGAGTAGACACATGTGCGTTAAGTGCCGGATGAACAGGGAGTTGTCACCCGGACGAAAAGAGAATCTTGCGGTACATGAGTCGCATCCCGCTGCATCCGAAGATAATATTATCTCCAGTTGTAGTACGGTGAGGTCTGCAAAGGAGGTAATTTTTTTATGAAAAAATTCGTTACTTTGTTCACCGATTCTTTCCGTGAATTAAAAGCGGTAAGAACCATCACTACCATGGCAATGCTTGCTGCAGTTGCTGTCATTCTAGGATTTTTCTCCATTGAATATGGGCAGTTTATTCGGATTGGTTTTTCCAGTATTCCAAATGGTATCATTGATTATCTGTTTGGACCGGTGGTTGGAGGAATTTTCCATGGTGCGTTGGATATTATCAAGTATATGATGAAGCCAACCGGACCATTTTGTCCACAGCTGACGCTGGTTGTTATCCTGGCCGGAATCCTGTATGGATGCTTTTTTTATAAGAAAAAGCTTACGATCTGGCGTGTGCTGGCAGCTAAATTTGTAGTTATGCTGGTCTGTAACGTGATTCTGACAACACTTTGTCTGAATGTGTTATATGGACAGGCATTTATGGTGCTTCTTCCGGCGCGTGCGCTGAAGAACCTGATTATGTGGCCAATTGATTCGGTGATCTTTTTTGCAATCACAAAGGCCTTAGAACAGATTGGACTCTTTCGCATGTTCCAGAAGCCTGTACTTGCAAATTCTGCAAATATGCAGGGGAATTAAAAAATTTAATAAGTTATAGAACAAAAGCCGTCCGCAGAAAGAAAACTGTGGACGGTTTTTTATAAATCTATTTACGGATTGGATGGGTGGCAATATTTTTTAAAATACGAACAGCGGTCTGCATACCTTCCACAGAGATGTGTTCATATGGGCCGTGGAAACCGTAACCGCCGGTACCGAGATTTGGACACGGCAATCCCATAAAGGACAGTCTTGCGCCGTCTGTACCGCCACGGATCGGACGGGAGAGTGGTGTCAGACCTTCGGAGGCAATCGCCTGTTTTGCCAGATCTACGATTTCCATTTTATCTTCTATGACAGAGAGCATATTTTCATAAGAATATTCGATATCGAGAGTAACGGTCTTTGGTCCGTATATCTGGTTAAAGGATTCTGCAATGTCCCGCAGGTGTTGAAGACGTTTCTCAAACATGGTTTTATCGTGGTCGCGGATGATAAAGGAAAGGGTGGCAGCTGCCACGTCGCCGGACATGTCGGTCAGGTGATAGAAGCCTTCCCGCCCGCTTGTGTGTGCCGGAGTTTCTTCTTTTGGAAGCTGGGAAACGATTTCACATCCCACGAGTGCGGCATTGACCATAATATCTTTCGCTTCGCCCGGATGGACATTCACACCCTTTATATGAAAGACGGCACTTGCAGCATTGAAATTTTCATAAGCCACTTCGCCCTCGTAATCGCCATCTACCGTATACGCGTAATCAGCCTGAAAGATCGAAAGGTCAAACAGATCTGCACCGGCACCGACTTCTTCATCCGGCGTAAAGCCGATCCACAGTTCTCCGTGAGGGGTGCCTTCTGCTATCAGTTCTTCGATGGCAGTCATGATTTCAGCAACGCCAGCCTTGTCATCCGCACCTAGAAGTGTGGTGCCGTCTGTAGTGATCAGTGTTCTTCCTTTTAAAGAAGTAAGGGATGGAAAATCGCTTACCTTTAAAACATTCTGACTGCCTTTTAACAGGACATCGCCACCGTCATAATTGGGAATGATCTGTGGTTTGACATCTTTTCCGGAAAAATCCGGGGCGGTATCCATA
>OGYD01002153.1_pt1 | contig 13421 bp, 13 predicted proteins | sample 1576441 | NCBI WGS metagenome assembly OGYD01 (sample SAMEA3541537, study PRJEB24748) | human gut metagenome | biome: human gut; feature: human-associated habitat; material: faeces | place: China | collected 2012 | reverse complement strand
CGGGCTATGTGACCGAACAAACTTTCAAAAAGACGCTTTCGAGAGCGTGCAAATCCCTATTTCAGAATAGCAGAACTCTAAAAACAGAATTTTTAGAACCACCCTTCAGCCAATCGGCAATAAATTCGTACCTTTGCCACGCAATAGTAGGCTTTGGAGAGCCAAATAAGACATAACACAAAATGAAACGACTCCTGACTATAATATGCCTGGTGCTGTTGCCACTATTGGCACTTGCGCAACAAAACAGCACAGACAACACCGCCCCTGCCGAAAAGGACTCGGTTGTGGTGAGTTTGCTCACTTGCACACCGGGCAATTTGGTGTATGAATTATATGGCCATACGGCCATTCGCGTACGCGAGGTCGGAGCACGCCAAAGCGACTGGGTGTTTAGCTATGGCACTTTTTCGTTTAACCAGCCTCACTTTATGTGGCGCTTCATGTTGGGCGAAACAGACTACGAGCTGGGAGTTGTGCCATACTACTTGTTTTACGAATCATACGTGCGCGAAGGACGCGGCATTGACGAGCAGGTGCTGAACTTGACAGCAGCCGAAGCTAAAAAGCTGGTTGACGCCTTGAGCAAAAATCTTGAACCGGAGAATGCCACCTACCGCTACAACTTCTTTTATGACAACTGCGTGACACGGGCACTGCGCGTGATAGAGCAGTCGGTTGACGGACAGGTGGTATGGCCAAAAGCTGACGCCAACAAATCGCTGCGCGACATGGTGCACGAATTTTCGGAACCCAGTCCGTGGAACAAGTTCGGACAAGACTTGCTGCTTGGTGCCGAGGCCGACCAACCCGCCGACATCAACAAGCAACAATTTGCACCAATGTATGCCGAGCGCTTTGTCAATGATGCCACTATAAAAGGTACTGACGGCAAAGTGCGCCATCTTGCAGCCCCATCACGCACTCTGCTGCCCGAGCAACCGGTTTTAGCAGAAAAGAACTTCCCTGTCACACCGATGTGGGCGTTTGGCATACTTCTTGCTCTGACCATTGCCATCAGTGCGGCAGATATTGGGCGCAAAAAGTACCATTGGCAATATGACGTGTTACTCTTTGTGGCGCAAGGACTGACGGGCTGCATTATCACCTTCTTGCTGCTGTTCTCATCGCACCCCGCGGTTGGCAGTAATTGGTTGGCATTGCTTTTCAACCCCGTGCCACTTGTGCTATTCCCCTGGTTTATGAAAGCCGCAGCCAACGGGCACCGCAGCTGGGTTATGTACATACAAATTGCCATGGTAGTGATGGCCCTCATAGTTGGTATAGCCGGTTTACAACACTTCCCCAATGAGGTGTATATCATTGCATCAATCCTGCTTGTGCGCGTTGCAACACACTTTTGCATGATAAACAAAAGCAAGTAGTTGGGTGCTAAGTACGCTGTCACTTGATTTTAGCAGACTGAACGCTATATATCATGGCTAAAACACTCGCTATATTCCTATATTATTAAAACACATACCTTCCTTCGTAAACATACGAATATGAAACAATCTCGCCACATAGCACCGCAGCGCGCCTCGGTTATGCGCCTGCCCCTGCTCATGTCGTTGCTCACCGCAATGACTGTGCTTTCGGGGCCCGAAGCATCGGCTGCCGGAACGGGAGTGCCCCGTGTGGTGGTAAGCATATTGGTAGACCAACTGCGCACCGATTATATGAATGCCTTCATGCCGCTTTACGGGCAGGAAGGCTTTGTGCGTTTGTTGAACGAGGGGCGTGTTTACTCACAAGCAGAATATCCGCAATACAGACCCGACCGCGCTTCGGCTGCAGCCACTTTGGCCACAGGCACCACGCCTTACAACCATGGCGTAGTGGGCTTGAAATGGCTCGACCGTGAGACTTTGCGCCCCGTATTTTGCGTTGACGACAAACGCTACCCGGGGGTGCAGACGAGTGATGCGTCATCACCCACTTTCTTGGGGGTATCGACCCTTGGCGACGAGCTCAAGGTGGCCACCGAAGGCAAATCATTGGTTTATGCCATCGCGCCCTATCGCGATGCAGCCATATTGAGTGCCGGACATGCCGCAGACGGGGCATTGTGGATTGATGACCGCACCGGACAGTGGTGCAGCACATCATACTACGGAAAGACGCTTCCGGCCTGGGTCACCGTGCTCAACAGCCAAAGCCTTGACAGCAGGCTCAAGTCGCTCACATGGCGGCCCTCAAACGATTTGGTAGGGAACTTTTCCTACTTCTTGTCTGGCGGCATGAAAAAGCCCTTTGCCCACAAGTTTACAGGCGACGGGCGATTTGCCACATTCAAAACAAGCGGACTGGTGAATGAGGAGGTGGTGCACGCTGCCACACAATGCCTCAACAGCACCCTGATGGGGACTGATGCCATTACCGACTATTTGGCTCTGACACTCTATGCCGGCAATATAGACCACCGCACTGTGAGCGAAAGCCCGATGGAGCTGCAAGACACTTATGTGCGGCTTGACAATGCTTTGGCACAACTCGTTAAGTCGGTTGAACATAAAGTGGGACGCGGCAACGCATTGTTTGTATTGACGTCGACCGGATATGCAGACGAGGAAACTACCGACCTGACAAAATACCGCATACCAAGCGGCACCTTTGATGTGGAACGTGCGGCAGCATTGCTCAATATGTACTTTGTGGCCGTTTACGGACAGGGGCAATATGTGGAGTCGAGTTTTGGCACACAATTATACCTTAACCACAAACTGATTGAGCAGAAGCAAATCAACCTGGCAGAAATGCTTGAACGCGCACAGGACTTTTTGCTGCAACTATCAGGGGTTAAAGATGTGTACACCTCGTCACGCCTGCTACAAGGGGCGTGGACTCCCGGCATCAGCCGTATGCGCGGCAGCTATAACCCGCGCTACTCGGGTGATGTGCTGATTGAGGTGGCGCCAGGCTGGCATTATGTTAACAACTCCACGCACGAGAAACAGCTGGTGCGTGAGTCATATATTCCTTTTCCCATAATATTCCTTGGCGAAGGGTTCAAGGCTGAAACTATCAGCACACCCGTCACCATTGACTATGTGGCCCCGACACTGTCAAAGGCCATACGCATACGAGCACCGAATGCTTGCAGCGTGGCACCGCTATAAGACTGCCGTTTTGACACACACACAACATATCATAACGGCGAGGTGCCCCTCGTATACACCCCTATTTAATTAAACGAAATAATAAACAACACAATAATACCCTGTATTATCCCCACTCGGCTTTAGGCAACTTCATGCACGAGGAAAGGATCAGGGCCATCATTATGGATATTAACAAATTCCTCAGCAAACTATTCGGTAACAAGTCTACACGCGACATGAAACTCATTCAGCCGTGGGTGGAGAAAATCAAAGCGGCCTATCCCGCTATTCAAGCTCTCGACAATGACGCGCTGCGTGCCAAAACCAAAGAACTGCAGCACACTATTCAACACTCTGCCGACGACATCAAGGAGAAGATTGAAGAGCTGAAAGGCAAAGTGGAGGAAACTCCAATTGAAGACCGCGAAGTAATTTTCAGCCAAATAGACAAGCTCGAAACCCAAGTGCTCGACCGCATGGAGGTTGCCCTCAACGACGCGCTGCCCGAAGTGTTTGCCATTGTAAAGGATACCGCACGCCGCTTTGCTGAAAACGAGACCATCGAGGTGACTGCCAATGACTTTGACCGCGAACTTGCCGCAAGTCACGACTTTGTAACCATTGAGGGCGACAAGGCCATTTACCAGAACCATTGGGTGGCTGGTGGCAACGACACCAAGTGGAACATGGTGCACTACGATGTGCAGCTGTTCGGTGGTGTTGTACTGCACCAAGGCAAAATTGCCGAAATGGCAACGGGTGAAGGTAAAACCCTCGTGGGTACTCTACCCGTATTTCTCAATGCCCTTACCGGTAACGGTGTGCACGTGGTGACAGTGAACGACTACCTGGCCAAGCGTGACTCAGAATGGATGGGCCCGCTCTACATGTTCCATGGCCTGTCGGTTGACTGCATCGACAAGCATCAGCCCAACTCTGAGAGCCGTCGCCGCGCCTACCAGGCAGACATCACCTTTGCCCCCTTATCCGCGCCCCCGCGTCAGGCGGGGAGCATATCAAACTTCTTTATTAAAATAGAAGAACTTCTCGTCCTCTCCCTTCTTCCTCATGCAGGAAGAAAGCATCTTATAAGAAGCGTCGTTCTCCTTGAAGCACTTGGCGACGACGTGTCCCAGGTGGCGCTGGTAGAGGCCCCATTCGGCCACGGCGCGGAATGCTTCGACGCCGTAGCCCTGTTCGCCGTATTCCGGCGCGATGCGACAGCCTTCCTCCGCGCCGCCCTTGCCGTCGAAACGGTAGAGCAGCACCTCGCCGATGCACTTGCCGTCTAAACGGATGGCAAAGTTGATGGCGCGCTTTTTGGCAAAGTCCTCTCGCACAACGTCGAGGAAATAAGAGTCTAAGTCTTCACCCTTCCAGTCTGTGCGGTAGTCGTAGCCCCACCACTTGTTGCGCTCATCGTCGAGGCAAAGCGCGTTGTAGGCCTCGCGGTCCTTGTCGGTAAAGGCCGAAAGTGTCAGGCGCTCGGTCTTGAGCGTCGGGATCTCGTCCAAGTCCTCCAGTTCGTTTTTCACATCAAAGCAGAACTTCTCCGCGAGCTTGCACGGCAGGTATTGGAGCTTCGAGGTGCGAAGGCCGCGGTCGCCCGCATCGTCCTCACGGTTCAAATACCTGACGCCATCCACCGCGTAGCAGCGGGCGAACTCCTGCACCGTCGCGGGATAGACGCCCTCGTAGCCGTAGAGCGCCTTTTCGATGTGGACGTGCAGCGTCTCGCCGCAGCGCTCGGCCATCGCGATAGAAATGAGCCGCCCCTCGTACTCCATACCGCCGACATAGAGCCACGACGCGCCCGTCAGGCGCAGCATCGTCTTGGCAAGCGCCAACTCCTGTCTGGCCGACTGCGAGGTCTTTTCAAACACCTCCGTATAGTCCTGCCAGAAGCGCTCGATCAGCGGCAGATCATCCTTCCCCAGCGCACGGAACTGCGCCTCGGGATAGAGTTTGCGGAATTTGTTGACGTGGTTGCGCTGGCCGCTGTAATGGCGGCCCGGGAACTCGCGCAGATCGTTCGCCTCGTAAATATAGTCGCGCCAGGAACGAAAATTGTTGAGGTGGAAGCGCGGATAGCGCTCTAAGAGCTTCGCCGCCTTCTCCTTTGGCACGACGGACAGCTCGAGCGAGATGCCCTGCTCCACGCAGTAATCCTCAATGGCGCAAAGCGCGGCCTCCTCATCGCCGTCCGGTCCCAGCACGGGATAGTCGAAGCAGGGCTTGCCGTCGATGCAGTTTTTCACGATCAGGCAGCCCGCCGCCTCGGCATACTGCGGGTGCAGGTGCCCGCGCCACATCAGCTTGACGAGCGCGGAATACTCGCATAATTGGTAGTTGCAATTCTTATAATAGCGACGCAGGCGGGAAAGATCCCGCTGCGCAACGGGTTTGAATGTCAGCATGGAAAACCTTTTTCTCCTTTTCGAGTCGTATCGATTATTTTACCCGTTTTTGCGCCGCGTTACAAGTCTTTTTTCATTTGGGCTCCAGCTCGGCGAGCACCGTCTGCGCGCATTCAAGGAACTGCTGGAGCGACGCCTGCCGTCCCTCGCCTGCGCGCACAGCCATACCGAGCTCGCGTGCCGACTTGGGCTCCACCGGCACAAGCAGAACGCCGTCGCCGCGTCCTCGCAGCGTCAGCTCCGTCATCATGCTCACACCGAGACCGTGCTCGACCATGCTGATGACCGTCGGGTCGTCCACTGCCGTCGGCAGGATGTGCGGCTTGACGCCCACGCGGTTGAAGATGCGCATGATGTCCTTGTCAAAGCCCTGCGCAGGCATGATGAAATCGCGCCCGTCGAACTCGCTCAGCGGATACCCCGTGCGTCCGTCGATGGGATAGTCCTCGGGCAGCACGGCATACATCGTGTCGTCGCGCAGGTGGATCCACTCGTAGCCGCTCTCCTCTTCCTGATGGCTGACGAAGATGACATCCATCTTTCCCTGCGCCAAAAGCTCATAGGGGCTGCGGATATGATCCGCCATGCGGATGTCGACGTCAACGTCGGGCCGCTCCTCACGAAAGCGGCGGATGATGCTCGGCAGCCAGTGCATAGCCATGCTGGCGAACGCACTCACGCGGATGACCTCACTGCGCGAGGACGCCACCTGCGCGATCGTGCTGTCAAGCCGCGCGTTGGCCTGCAAAAATTCGCGGATGGCGGGTGCTACACGCTCGCCGTCCTTCGTCAGGCGGACGCCGCCGCGCCCGCGCTCGAGCAGCGTGAAGCCGACCTCGCGCTCGAGGGAATTCATCATGTGCGTCAGGCCGGACTGCGTGTAGCCCATCACCTCCGCCGCCTTGGTAAAGCTGCCGAGGTCTACCGCCATCAGCAGCGCTTCTAACTTTTTGCTCTCCATAGGATATTCCTTTCCTATTAGTATTCAGCATGTTTGGATTATAATATATCCTCGCGCCGTATGCAAGCGAAATTCTCGTTTTCAGCTCCTTTTTACAAACTTTTTCCATCATCCGTCATACAGCTTGGTCTTTTTTGTCCACCTGCTGCGTAAAATAGAGGCTGAGGTGATGATCTTGAAACGACGTTTCGCGCTCTTGCTGCTGTTTTTGTTGACTTTTCTTGCACTCTGCTTTTCCTGCGCCAAAGGCGGCCAAGCTGTCGCCGTCTCGGCCCCATCCCAACTGCGGCGCTGCATTGCGCTGACCTTTGACGACGGCCCCTCCCCGCAGACGACCGCCACCCTCCTTGACGGGCTCAAGGAGCGCAGCGCGCACGCGACGTTCTTCCTCATCGGCGAGCAGATCGCGGGCAACGAAGATCTCGTCCGCCGCATGAAAGACGAAGGCCATCAGGTCGGCGGCCACAGCTACACGCACATCCGTCTTGACAGCGCTGACGCCGCTGCACTCGCCGAAATCCAGAAAACGGACGAGACGCTGCGCGCCATCCTCGGCGACGGTGACTACTGGCTGCGCCCGCCCTGGGGCTTTGCAAGCGACGCACTCAAAAGCGCCGTCTCCGTCCCGCTCATCTACTGGACGATCGACACGATGGATTGGAGCGTGCGCAACAGGGACCTCGTCGCGCACCACATCATCGAAAACGCCAAAAGCGGCGACATCGTTCTCCTGCACGACCCATATGACACGAGTGTCGAGGCCGCACTTCAGGCTATCGAGGTATTGCAGGCGCAGGGCTATGAGTTTGTCACGCTCGAAGAGCTGTTTTCCTGCGCCGGCGTCACGCCGCAGGCCGGACACTTCTATCTGCGCGCGGATGAAGAAGTCTCGTGGTGAGGTCTCGACAAAATTTTTGAAAAAATTTCAAATTAGGACTTGCATTTTCCGGACTGGTGTGCTATTCTATCTAAGCTGACATTGAGCAGTACACATCATCCGGGTGTGGCGCAGTTGGTAGCGCGCTTGACTGGGGGTCAAGAGGCCGTGAGTTCAAGTCTCGCCACTCGGACCAGCTAAAAGCCTTGAAATCGTATGATTTCAAGGCTTTTTTGCAACTTTTGAGAGCGAAATGCACAGTGTGAAAATGCGTGAAAACTCCAAAAGCGCACAAAAAAGCGCACAACTGCCTTGAAAAAGTTGCGGCGGCTGCTTTTGCATGATATACTTAAAATATCAGTGAATTTAAAACAGTATTCAAGAGGGCTGCCAGCGATGAAGAAAAAACTTTTTTGCATTTTCGGTTTGATCCTGATCGTCTCGGCTATCGCCTATTTTTGCCACGATCACAGCGTACTTCCGCTCGACGCCGAAAACGCAAACTATATCAGTTTTAAAATTTACCCTCAAAATGAGCCGAATTATATGGTGACAAACGATGACCGAGTGAAAGAGATCGTGCGTGCTATCAATGAACTGGATGTGCAGGAAACAACGGATCAAGTAGACAGGATGTCGGATAGCTTTTACTATTTTTGGATTCAAATATCGGACAAAGATATCCCTGTTGAACTGGATGAAGATACCATTTCGATCAATAATGAACGCTATCAGGCGGACACATCGGATTTACGCGAGCTTTTGGATAAGACGTATCGTGATGTGATGAGCGGTATTATCGATTGATGAAGATAGTATCCGCGTTTAAAGGAAAAATTGCTTGGACTTCGATTTGTAGATAGCAAAGGAGCGGGGCGCAGCTCCGCTCCTTTTTTCTGTTTTCACCCCTCCAGCGGCTTGATCTCCTTATGCTCCACGCGAGGCAGCTTGCAGGCATCGGCAGGATTGAAGCGCAGATAACCGATTGCCACCGCCTGCTGCAGCGCCTTGTGCAACACACCATGCGCAGCAGCAGAGTTCCGCTATCCTCCACATTCCCGTCATCATCCCTTGTGCTATACTCCCGATAGGAGAGTATAGCAGTGCGCCCTTTAGTTCCTAAAGAGATTTCCCTTAATACTTTTTCATCAACTTATTAAAAATGATAATTCCTGTGATAATTTGAAACATTAAATATCCGCTGAGATAGAGTATGATCATGCGAGCATTGTCGATAACTTCCAATGCTCCGAGAATACTGAAAACCAAAATAGAGAAACAAATAACCACCAGTCCTATGCCGTAAGCATATCTTCCGGCTCTATCTCTAATTTTTGTTTTCAACTCGTCATGTTGCTCAATTCGGTCGTTCTCCAAACGTTCTTCGTATTGCTCTTTATTCTTGGGGGAACTCCAATAAAAATATTTGCATATCATCATAATTCCAGGGAAGATACCTGCGCCAGCAAAGCCCCATAAAATGCCCTCTAACTTTGTTTCAATCAATAGCGCAACAATCAAACAAACCACACCGAAAAGCACATATAGTATCCCGGTTATCAAATTACTCTTTTTCATTTTCTGCACCTCTTTCATAGATAAAGATTTCTTCAATCCGCTTGCCAAAAAAGTCTGAAATTGCAAAAGCTAATTCCAATGATGGATTATACTTTCCTGTTTCGATTGAACTAATGGTTTGTCTTGAAACACGAAGCATTTTTGCAAAATCATCTTGATTTAATCCTCGCTCCTTTCGTAATTGCTCAACTTTATTCTTCAAAAAAACGCCTCCTTGTATGACAAGTTTCCTTTACAAGCTTACTATAGCATGACACACTCATCTTGTCAAGTTTCCTTTACAATATTTACTTCTTAATCATGGGAAAATTACAATTTATTCATACAGTAAGAGTGCCCAAACATTTTTTGTCCGGGCGCTCTCAGTATCAGTCATGGATCATCCGCTTTGGCAATATCTGTCGAAAAATTCACCGATGCCTCGCCGAAGTCTGATTTTTCCGTGAGCGGGCAAAAAGAGCGCCCGCCAAATGACGGGCGCTTCCCCTTTGTTCACTTCAGGTATTTTGCGACTTCCTGCTCAAGCTCCTGCCACACGGAATATTTCGCGCCGTTTTCATCGAAGAAAGCCTTCAAATCGCGGTTCAGCGCGCTCATTTCGTCGACCGCGTTCATCGCATGGTCGGACGCGCAGATCTTTCCGAGGCTCGTGGCGGACATGAGCTTAAAAAAGCGCAGACAGGTCTTGTGGTACGCCGCGCCTTCAAATTCCACGTTGTCCTTCGGCAAAATTTCATGTCCCGCGTTTTTGATCGCGCGGTAGCTCTCGATATTAGCGTCGATCAGTCGGCTTAAATAGGCCGTGTTGTCCTTGAGCTTTTTGAGGTCGACGGACGCCACATACTCCCGCTCCCGATGGCCTGCCGAGGCCGCAAAGGCAAACATCACGTTTTTCTCCGGCAGCGAAGCGCTCAGCGCACTTGCGCGCATGTCGTTTCCCACAAAGACGATATTCTTTGTCGGATTCGTCCGCAGGGTATCTAGGATCGCGTCGAGCTGTGTATAGCGCAGGACGATGAAGATCACGTCGTACTTGTCCTCCGCTTTCAGCTCCGCCGTGACCGGAATGCGGCTGACCGACATGCGGGGCGAAAACTTATCCTTGATCCGAAGGCCGTTTTTTGGGATGCTCTCGCCCCATGCTCCCCGCGCCAGCAGCGTGACGTCCTTTCCCGCGCGGAAGAAATTCCGCGCCAGATTGCAGCCGAGCACGCCCGCGCCGAATACTAAAATTTTCATAGCCAAGTCTCCTCTTATCCTAAAAATACCTGTTTCCTTCGTTCTGCCTCGTCTCGCTATGCTCTCGTTCCGATTTTCTTTCGTTTTACGTCAGTTAGCCATCTCTAACTGACACATAGTAACTGACAGTGCAAAAGTCAAGATGTCTTTTTACCGCTCTCCGGTGCTTCCTTGCCCCTTTTCCATTTTCTCCTTCACTCGATCAACAAAACCCCGCTTCAAAAGGGGCTGCGCATTGTTCATCTGTACTGGCCTGTTTTTGTCACTTTGCCAGATTTGTTCAAAAAATATCTGCTTTTGCAAATTTAATCTTGCTTCTTCCGGATATTTTCATATAATGTTGACGATTGAACAGGAGGTACCACCATGTATGTTACCTACAGCAACCTTTTTAAGCTCCTCATCGACAAGGGCTTAAATAAAACGGAATTTGCGCGCGAGGTCGGCATCAGCTCCAACACGCTCGCCAAGCTCTCGAAAAATGAGCTCGTCTCGCTCGAGGTGCTTGTGCGCATCTGCCGCCAGCTCGACTGTTCGCTCGGCGACGTGGTGCAGCTCGCCCCGCCCGAGCCGCCGCTCAAAAGCGGCCTTGAGCGCATGAAGAAGCGAAGACCCACCCACGAGAAAGGAGGCAATGCGTACCGCCATGAGTAACGAAACCAAGAAGACCGGCTCCAGCTTTATGGAAAAGCTGTCGACGGTCATCGTCGACAAGCGAAATCTCATCTTTCTGCTCACGATCATTCTGCTCGTATTCTCCGCCTTTTCCCGCAACTGGGTCGAGGTCGAGAGCGACCTGACGTACTACCTGCCGTCTGATTCCGAGACGAAGCAGGCGCTCGACATCATGGACGAGCAGTTCACGACCTATGGCACGGCCGAGGTCATGGTGGCCAACATCACACCAGAGCAGGCCGCCGCGCTCGAGCCCAAGATCAAGGAGATCAAGGGCGTGCAGAGCGTGGACTACGACGAGACCACCGCACATTATAATAACCTCTCCGCCCTCTATTCCATCACCTTTGCCTACAGTGAGGATGACGAGGCCTGCCTCGACTCGCTCGAAGCCGTGAAGGAATACCTGTCCGACTACGATCTATATGTCGACACGGACCTTGGCAACACGCAGCAGGAGACCATTGACCACGAGATCAGCGTCATCATGGTGTATGTCGCCATCGTCATTGTCATCGTGCTGCTCTTCACGTCCGAGACCTATGGCGAGGTGCCGGTGCTCATTCTGACGTTCGTGGTCGCACTTGTGCTGAATCAGGGCACGAACTTCCTGATGGGCAAAATCTCGTTCATTTCAAACTCGGTCACAAGCATCTTGCAGTTGGCGCTGTCCATCGACTACGCCATCATCTTCTGCAACCGATTTAAAGAGGAGCACCGGCTGCTGCCGCTGCGTGAGGCCGTCATCGTCTCGCTGAGCAAGTCGATCCCCGAGATCGGCGCGAGCAGCCTCACGACCATCGGCGGCCTTGTCGCGATGCTCTTCATGCGGTTCAAGCTCGGTCCCGATATGGCGCTTTGCCTCATCAAGTCGATTTTGTTCGCGCTGCTCGCGGCGTTCATCGTGATGCCAGGCCTTCTGATGCTTTTCGGCCCGCTGATCGACCGCACGCAGCACCGCAGCTTCGTGCCGAAGATCCCGTTCGTCGGCAAGCTCGACTATGCCACGCGCTACATCATCCCCATCGTCTTCGTGGTGCTGGCCGTCATCGGCTACCGTCTCTCATCCGACTGCCCCTATGCCTACGGCTATGGCCTCATCTCCGCCCCCAAGCAGAATGAGACGCAGGTTGCCCAGCAGATGATCGAGGATAACTTCACCTCGAAGAACATGCTGGCGCTCATCGTCCCCACGGGCGACTACGACAAGGAGTCCGCCATTTTGGACGAGCTCGGCCAGTACGACGAGGTCGACTCCACGATGGGTCTTACCAACATCGAAGCGCTCGACGGCTATATGCTGGTTCAAAGATTTTCTCTTTCTCGTCCTCTCGAATCCCTTTTCCGGTATTATAAACTTCCAATACTGCCCGACCGCTGGTTTCTTCTTTCAGGTAAACTCGAATTGCTCCGTGCTCCGCACTGTATTTGAATGCATTGTCAATCAGAATGCCAATCATTCGCCGAACCTGTTCGGGGTTGCCCTGAAAATATAGCTCTGGCTGAATGTCAATCTCAAACTTTTTCTGTTGCTCGAACGCCTGTGATTCAAACGGCAACGCCATTGTTTCTACGGCAGAACTCAGGTTGAACCGCTCTGCGGTTGCAGTTGCACTGCTGTGCTCCATCTTGGTCAGCGTCATCATTTCATCCACCAAAATCCGCATTCGCTCCGTTTGCATCCGGATATAGTCCAGCCACTTATTTTCTCCGATTTCATCCTGCAAAATATCAGCGTTGGCAGAGATAATCGTCAGCGGTGTTTTCAATTCGTGTCCAGCATCTGAAATGAATTGTTTCTGCTTTTCAAATGAAATTTGCATCGGCTGCATCGCCCGTTTTGTCAGCATCATCGTCAATCCAAAGACAATGCTTTCCATCAACAGAAAGACCACAATACTGATGAACAGTAGCTGCCGCAAAAACTTCTGGTCTTTTGAGCAGTCCATAAAAGAAATAATCGTGCCCTTTTGATAGTCCTGTGCATAGTACTGCAAGGATTCATATTTGCCATCCTGTTTATTCTGCTTCTGTACCTGTGCAACCAGTGCAGCAACCTGTTCCTCTGTATAATCATACCAATCTGCTTGAATCGTTTCGGTCATGTTGCCTTGTTGGTCGAGCACTGCCAAAAAGCAATCGGTGTCATGTTCTTCTTTGGGCGGAAAGTTGATGTCATCCGGCTTTTTTTCCTCTGTTGTCAGAGATGCGGTCAGCGGCATATACGAAAGCATCGCTGCCCCTGAAATGCCACAGCCATTAAAACTCATATTTTCATCGTTATAATGCTCATGCTCGTGCCACCACCATGGGTCTTGTTCTGGCGGTCGATGCCAATCGTCCGGATAAGGCGGTGGATTGTCATGATTGTCATCCGGTGGGTAATCCGGATTCGGGTCATTGGGTCGGGTCTGCACATTCTGTGTCGTAACAACAGGAGCAGCTGGCTTTGTCATGACTGGCTGTGTTGTCATTGCTGCTGGTTTCGTGTGCGATCCCTGCACAGCTGGTTCTGGCGGTGCTTGAATCTGTTCTGCTGGTCTTTCATTTCTGTTTTTTCTCCTTGGTTTTCG
>OGYD01002152.1_pt1 | contig 13421 bp, 12 predicted proteins | sample 1576441 | NCBI WGS metagenome assembly OGYD01 (sample SAMEA3541537, study PRJEB24748) | human gut metagenome | biome: human gut; feature: human-associated habitat; material: faeces | place: China | collected 2012 | reverse complement strand
AAAGGAAGGTCAGGAGGAACTTGCCAAGCGGCCGCTGGAGCGCATCGACGGCGGCGCTTTCCGGTTCGTGGCCCCCGGCTCCGCCCTCAACGAGGTGGAGAAGATCTGCGAGGACAGCGACGATCTCATGACCATCATTCAGGGCAAGCGCCACCTGATGTTCGAGACCGGCTCCACCCAGCTGATCTGCCGCCGTCTGGAGGGCGAATTTCTGGATTACCGCAACGCCATCCCCCGGAATAATCCCATCTCCATTCTGGTGGATACCAAGGCCATGCTCAACAGTCTGGACCGTGTCAGCGTGGTCATCAGTGAGAAACTGAAAAGCCCCGTCCACTGCATCTTTGATGCCGGCCGGGTGTACCTGTCCGCCAAGACCGGCAACGGCGAGGCTAAGGACATCTGCCCCGTGGAGGGCGACGGTCAGGGGCTGGAGATCGGCTTTAATAACCGCTTCTTCATGGACGCCCTGCGCTATGCCCCGGCGGAGAAGGTGAAGATGGAGCTGAACACCGGCATCTCTCCCTGCATCATGACCCCCGTGGAAGGGGAGGAGAATTTTCTCTATATGGTCCTGCCGGTGCGGCTGAAGGCATGATAACAAACTGAAATATAGAGAGAGGATTATACGGATAGTTGTTGAGTAGGGCTTGTTTTCACTTACTTACGTTTAGTAATGTCATTGCGAGGGTGCGAAGCACCCGTGGCGATCCGTAATACCCTTTGCAGTTTTTCTTTGCTGTCTCCGACGGCCTACTTTTCCCAGCAGTAACTCCTTTTTTATGCCTCCGGCGGGTAACTTTCTGCCAATAGCGGCAGAAAGTCACCCGCCGGAGGCAAAACAATGCACATAAAATATTGAAAGTCAGCACAAGACCCCCGGATGGGAGGAATCTCCTCCTGTCCGGGGGTCTTGTAATAGATCATCCAAATAAACAGCAGCCCCATCCCACGGGTCATTCTTCCTGACTATATCTCGACATATATAATTAGGTGTACCATCGATGGCCAAGAAGCTTGCAGGATGGGCGGATTTTGCCTGACAAAGCCTTGTTTGCTCCCGCTCATCGATGGTGGCCTTACTGCTCCAGACGGTGCATGGCCCCGGCAGTCAGCAGCGCTGCGCCCAGGGGCAGAACGTCCTCATTGAACACCACCTTCGGATTGTGCATCGATGGCGGCGGGAAATTGATATATGGCGGCGCAATAGTAACTGACGAACTGTCTGTTTACGCGCTCTCTGTGGACGTCGTATTTTCCGCCGAGGACTTAAAAAATATGGAAATTACCATCTTTGAATTTGAGAACCTGACGGACGAGTTTGACGCAAATTCGGTATTTTCGGCTTATGGGGAATCGGGAGAGGAACTTGGAGGGGAATTTTCCCTCATAGGCGAGGTTGGAGGCCCCGGAAGTTTGATATATACTGTTCCAGAAGCCGCGGAGTTAGCTTCAATATTTGGTCTTGTCGCCTTGCTTTTCGCCGTATCAAGAAGGCGGAAATAGCATAAAAAAATCCGCTCTGATGAGCGGATTTTTTTGAGAATAAGCGGATTCGCTTTATTTGATTGTACGGCGCATTTTTTGAAGTTTTACAAGCGCGCAAAATGCGGCGCGGGTAATATCCACACTTTTGGTAATCGAGCCTTATCGGCGCGAAGAAATCAAAAATTGCAGGATATACCAGAACATGAGAGCTATTGCTGCGAACAAACCGAGCGCGGCAGCCACATATTGGTCGTTCTGGTATTGCCTGATAATTGCGCTCGTCTGGTAAAGCACGACGAGCCCGGCAAAAATTATCATAGCCCCCGAGAACCACAGCCCGAGCTGAATGCCGAATAGTATGGCGCAGACGATTATCCCGAGCGCCACGAATGAAGCAATTGTCAGAAATGAGCCGAGGAATGAAAAATCTTTTTTAGAGAAGAACGCGTACGCACTGATTCCGGCGGTGAGGGCGGCAGTGATTATGCCGGCTTGCGGAATAGTGTCGGGGGCGAACATATTAGCAAATATTAAAAGCGGCAGAAAAATAATGGACTCCGCAATTATGTATAGGGCGAATCCCGCATATTGCTTCCCGAGAGTGGCTCCGTTGACAGCCCAAGAGTTTGCAAGCCACGATACCCCCATAAATGCGAGCAGTACAATCAGCCAGTTGTTTCCCGTCACCATTTTTTGGGCGAGTTCGACAGCGGGCTGCCACGTAAGCAAAAATGCTTCAAGGGCAATGAATCCGACAAATCCGAGCGCCAGATTCATATATACTTTTCTTAAAAATTCCCCCCTCTCGGAAGCGAGAGCGGCAGTGCTTTGATATTGTTGGTAGTACATATTTTTTATTTTCTGTATTTAGACAATGGCAAATTGTGATGAGTTCTTCAATTTTTATTTTTACCAAATGCGACGGATATGCTTACTTGCGTATTCTGGCATTTTTTTATTCCTTTTTTGGGGTTCCGGAGGCAAGAAAGATTTTTCCTATTTCCGCTTCCGTATGCCGCCTAAAAATAAGCGGCAAAACAAGCCTAGCGGTTTGTTAAATAAAATTTATCGGCCGCAATGCGGCGGCTTTTATTGATTATCGTAAGTGCGGGCGCTTTATTTAGAATTTTTTTGTGGCTAATGCCGCGCGAATAATCAAAATTCTAACAAAACTTAAAATAAGATGGAAAAAGAAAGTCCCAAAGTTCGTTTTGACGGAAGAAATTTTAACCAGCTGCGCCCGATAAAATTCGAGCCCGGAATTGCCCCGAACGCGACAGGCTCTGTGCTTGTGTCTTTCGGAAACACGAAAGTAATATGCGCGGCAACCGCGGAAAAGCGCGTGCCGTCGTGGATGAACTCCATGGCGGATCAAAAAGGGTGGCTTAGCGCGGAATACTCAATGCTTCCGTACTCGACGCTCACCCGCAAACAGCGCCCGACTTCGTCTAACAAAGTGGACGGCAGGTCAGTCGAGATTCAGAGGCTTATAGGCAGGTCTTTGAGGGCGGTTGCGGACTTGGAAAAAATTCCGGGAATTACTATATGGATAGATTGCGACGTTCTTCAAGCGGACGGAGGAACGCGCACGGCGTCGATAAGCGGGGCGTATGTTGCCGCGAAGCTTGCCGTGAAAAAGCTGATGGCGTCCGGCGACATAGCGGAGGATCTGTTCCGCGATTCGGTCGCGGCGGTGAGCGTTGGGATTTTAGGGGAAATGAAAGTGCTCGACTTGCCCTATGAGGAGGACAAAGACGCCGATGTCGACGCTAACATTGTAATGACTGGCTCCGGAAAATTCGTGGAAGTGCAGGCGAGCGGCGAGGAGGCTGTTTTCGGCGAGGACGAACTTGCTGAGCTTATATCGCTTGCCAGAGGCGGAATCGCGGAGATTACCGCCCTTCAAAACGAGGCAATTTCAAGCTCTATATAATCCTATGGAAAGCGGAAAAGTAGAAATAGCCCTTTCAAAATTCAGGAAACCCTACAACTGTGCCCAGACTGTGTACGCGGCCTTTAAGGGCGGAGACGCCGAAGGATTGGAGGAGCTTTCAAAATGCGGAGGCGGCAAGGCTCCCGAGGGATTGTGCGGCGCACTCTACTCGGCGGTGAAGTTGTGCCCTGGGGCGGCGGATAAAATCCGCGCGGAATTCGCAAAGGCGACAGGCTCGCAATTTTGCCGCGAGATAAAAACGGTGTACCGCACTCCGTGCGAAAAATGCGTTGAAGTTGCGGCAAAACTCGTTTGCGAGAACATTTCTCCTGAAAGCCGATAGTGAGCGGATATTTCGGGCGAACGCGCGGATTTATTTTTGGTCGTTTCGCAGCGTCAGTTGCCGTTTTTGCTCGGAAAAGTGAAGGACGCCTTTCCCATGCGTGTGGGAAAATACGAAATTGCCGCGCGCGGAAAATAAAATGGGGCTTACATTCGCTTGGGTAAAAATTAAAATAAGTGCGCTAAAAAATTGCGAGGAATTTATCTTAGTCAAATGCGCGTTGCGTGAGGCTTTGAAAGTGGTGGATTACATTCGCCATTTGCGCAATGAAGGGCTGTGGGGCAAGGAAAATTCAAAAAGAATCTCTGGTCTTTTAAATATCAAGAGGCGCATAGAAAGAAAACTTTTCGTCGCGCAAACAAAAGTTCATCGGGTGGCGAAGTTCAAATAAAGAAATTGCTTGCGAATAATCCGCCGGAGTTTGGATTTAATAATCTGCCTGTTGCGCGCGGGGCTCAGAGCTGATTCCATCGGCGGATAAGCCAGAGAGCGCGCTTGCTGGGTCTTCGCCAGGGTCGCGAAAATATTGCGAGGCTTTTATGGCTGATATTGCCGCGCGGGTGGAATTTTCCCACTCCCAATCGATAGTTGATATTATTTGGAGCTCGCCATTGCGGATTACCAGTTTTTCGCGGTTGGAAGACTCCACAACTATAGTCCCAATATTGTCGGGAATGTGCCCGTGCGGTTCTGAATTGTATCCGCCAGCCTGCGAAAAAAATGCGCAGAGAGCGAGCGCCGCGGCCGCCGCTATTAGCGGCGCTGTTGCGGCGGCAAATAATAAAGCCCTGTTTATGGATCGCCCCGGATTTGCCGCCCTGCGCATAATTTCCGCTATCTGCTTGTCGTCAAGCATGGCGTTTTCAAGCAGCGCGAACGCGTCTTTTATATTCTTATGAATATTAGTGTCGTTCATTTCGCATTTCTCTTTTTAGGGTTTCGAGCGCGCGGGAAGCGGCTACGCCCGCGTGGGTTGGGGTAATGCCGAGAATTTCCGAGATATCGGCGTATTTTAGGTCGGAAAAATATCTGAGCATTAGAACTTCTGCCTGCAATTTTGGAAGTTTTGCTATAAGGAGCAAAAGATGTTCCTTGTCGGGGTTTGAAAAGGCGGATTCGGCTGCGAGCGTTTTTATATATTCCTCGTCGAATGGAACGCAAAATTTTTGCCGCCGCAGAATGTCTATTGTCCTGTTTCTGCATGTTTTATAGAGCCATGCGGAGATTTTGCTTTCGTCGATATTTTTGAGGGAGCAAAGTTTTAAAAAAGTGTCGGCTGAGGCGTCGCGCGCGATTTCCACGTCGCGGCATATAAGCCGCGAATAGGCTATGAGCTTTCGCGAATGGGCCGCGACTATCCGCGATATTTTCTCGCTTCGTTCGTCCACTTTATTTTTTCGCCCTTTGAGTGGCATTGGCCCTTGCCCTTTGTAATTTTGCCTTTAAGGCTTCTGCTTTCTGGGGATTGTCAAAACCGTTTTTCGGGTCGAAGAAAGACAGTATGTCTTCATAGATTCGCAGGGCGCATATTGGATTTGTTTGTGTGTCGGCGAGAGCTTCGAGTTGCCCGAGCCAGAAGAGTGAAATATTTTCGTCCTTTGGTAGTACGGGGTCTTTGCACGATCGCAAAACATCACTTTTTGCGCGCGGGTTGAACCATTGCGCGTAAAATAAAAACGGGTGGCGCAGAGTGTTTTTATCGACGGGAATTTTTCTTATTAGAAAGAGAATTTCGTCCAGCTTTTTGCCGTCGCGCTCTCCGAAAATTCCCTTCATGTGGCAATACGCGAGAATCCCGTAAGCCCTCCAGAGCAGTTTATTATTGCCTTTTGCCGCACCTATTGCGCTTTCCAAATATTCTTTCGCTTTGTCCGGATTTTTCTCGGCTCCGATTCCCGATATGTACAGCAAGGCAGCGTCAGTTTTAGCGTCGATGTCATTGGGGAAAAGTTTCAGCCATTTAAATGTTAAATTTGCGGCTTTTTTTTGGTCTTCTGCGGCGCCCGATAATTTTAACAGCCTTGCCGCGTTTAGATACGCGGTTGAGACTTCGTTGGCGGATCTTCCGCTCTTGTATGAGTCGATGGACATTTCGTACAATTCCAGCGATTTTTTGGGATCGCGCTTTGCAAATTTCCCATCTTCGCAAATTTGTGCGTACAAGATTATGGGAGTTAAAAATCCCTCATTTGCCGCCGCGCTTGCGGAGCGTTTTAGCAGTTCTACTCCAAGCTCCGGGCACTTCGGCATGCCTTGCGAATCCGAGAGATATCCACTTCCGTAAATCATTTGCAATGCGAGCGGGTAGGCGTCTTGGGCAAAATTCGGAGATTTTGAAAGCAAGTCTATATATTTGAGCGACGCCTCCTCGGATTTTTCCACGCCAAACCCCTCTTTATGCATGAGCGCCAGCCATGCGCATGCGGAGGTGTTTATGTTGCCGGAATTTTCTTTCAGTGCGCACTCAAAAAGCTCAATGGCCTTTTTGTAATCTTTCTGCGTTCCGCGCCCGTTAAAGTACAGCCCGCCGAGGTAGGTGGACCCGAGGCCCGATTTGTGTATTTTGTAAATCAATTTAAACGCCTGCTTGTCTGTTTCGGGCTTTTTTTTGCGGAGGAGCCTGAGCGCCTTGTGTACTATGGCATTTGCGTTGCCGCTTGCTATGAGTTTATTTTCAGTGGCGTCGTGCAAAGATGTATATGCGTGCTTTTCAAGAAAGTTGAGAAGTTCAAAATACGAGCCGTCTTTGCGGTTGAGGGGGATTTTGCCAATATTTTTTATGATAAAGTCGGGCGGGATATTGGGCTTATAATAATTTACATAGTTCCCGGAAGATATGGAATTGATTACTATAAAATAGGCTTGTTCCGAATTGAAAGAGTCTCCGCCGAGACTTTCAAATAATTTGCCGTAGTATTTAAGCCCTTTCGCCTTGTCCGATTTAACTCCCAACCCGTAATAGTGCATGTCTCCGAGAGCCGCGAAATAGTTCAAATCTTCGGGCGAATTTTTGTGGAGAGTCTCAAAAAGTTTGAATGCGTCTTTGTAGTTTTTATTTTTTAATTCCGACTTTGCGAGTGCGTAGGACAGCGCCTCGTTTTCGGGATTGAGCTTGTGGGCGTTGCGCAAATCCTCCAATGGATTGTTTTCAAAGTTGTGGACGTCATAAGGATTGGAGGGAAAGATGGTGTTCAGGTACAATAGAAGCTTCTTTTTCGCTTCGGGATTCGCGGTGGCGCTCCCGATTAGGGAATCGGGAGATATGTATATGTCTTGGGTTATTTCGCTGGCGGATTTCGCGTAAGCCGAGCATAAGATCGGGTTCCCGCGCCCTTTTATTGCGCCCGAATATGCGTAGGACAATACAGCGAATGCGAGCTTTTTTATTTTCGGCATTTTTGAGAGCCTATTTAGGAGGCTTACGGCTTCGTCAAATTCGCCGGCAGATTTTCCGGATTGGGCTTTTAAAAGTTTTGCTATCGCAAGGGGAATTGAAAAGTTCGCGTTCTTGGAGTGCTTTGAGAGAGAGTCCAATATAAAGTCCGTCGGAATGTGGGCGTTTGAAACTTTGTATAGAAAGCCGTCGTCTCCGGTCTTGGCGTACATGCGCATATTGTATTCGGCGTCTGCGTCCGATGAGACTTCAATGGGAAGGTTCAAGTTTTTTGCGGACTGTTTGTATTTATCGGGGGCGTTGAGAATTATTGGAATGGGGTTTGACGACATGATTTTTACCGCATCGGGATATCCGGCGTCCGCGAGCTTCAATAGGTCGCCGCGCGCGGAGTATTTGTTTGCGGAATTTTGCATATCCAGCGGGTTGTACGAACATATTGCGCGCAAAAACCTGTTTTCGTTCGTTTGTGGCAGGGAAGCGAAATATTCGGCAAATTCTTCGCGCGCCTTTATGGGGCGCGGCTCTATTTTTGAGGCGGAATTGCGCCAGTATTTCAGTCCGTCTTCGCTTTTGAATTTGCCCAAATTGTAAAAGGATAGAATGGCGTGGCTCCAAGTGTATTTGTCTATTTTTTTTCTAATGCTTTCGGCTTTCTCAGGGGGATATGCGTCGAGCTCTCCCCTTTCCGCCATGATTGCCGCGAGTTCGCATAGTATTCCGTTTTCGGAACCTCCGCTTCTTAAAAATTTTAAAAGGTATTTTTTTGCGAGGGGAATATTTTGCTTCACGCCGCTTCCTAAATACAGGCTTAGGATAACTTCTCCCGCTTTTTCCATATTCCCGAGGTCGAGCGATTCCATTTTATACGCGAATGCCGCCCTCTCGTTGGGTTCTATGAGGTATTTTTCGCATGATATTGGTATTCCTTCGTAAATCTGAGTGAGCCTAAGCAGGGATTTAGTATCGCCCAAGCACGCGGCGTCGTGGTACATCTTCAAGGCTGAATCGGCGGAGTCGGTCTTTACGGTAAATCCGTCGAGCGGAAAATATTTTGGCAGGGACGTTTTTAATAGAAATAAATCTCCCAATATTCGCAGCGCTTGGGCCGTCCATGCGGCTTCTTCGCTTTGGCGAACGGCTTCGCGGGCATACAGGCGCGCCTTTTCGGCATTGAAATCAACGGGCATATTCGCGGCTATAAACGAGGCGTTTTCCGAGTTTCCGCCCGAATATAATTCGGCGAGCGCAAGGCTTGCGTAGGCGTTTGATTCGGCCGACAATCTCTCGAGAATCGAAAGAGCGTCTTTTGCTTTTTGCTTGTCGTATTTGCCGATTACATAGTCGAAGGCAAAAAGAGTTTCTAAACCGAGCAGCTTTTTTGCGTATACAACTTTTTCTATGTCGTCTGAAGAATTTTTTAGCTCCTCCAAACTTTTATTGTAGGCTTTTTTTATCTTTTCTTCGATTGAGGCGTTGTATTCGCGCATGCGGTCGGTTGCGGAATTTTCAAATTCCCGCGCCATATTTGCGTACATGGCGGCTTCCTCCGGAGAGTCCGCGACAAACATGCGCTTATTCCCGTATGTAAGGGCAAATGTGCTTTCAAAGGACAAGCAAAAATGGGGATTTTTTAGGCTTCGGATTTTGCCTTGCAGGAGTTCTGCCTTGGCGGGGTTGGCTTCGATTCCCAATCCATCGCGGTATGCGTGCGCGACAAGGGCGGCGGATTTTGCTTCGCCGTAAAAATTTCCGCTCGTAAATCGCGCCAGCGACTGAGCCGCGGAAAATTTTTCCCGCGCGAGAAATTTTTCAGCGAGGGGTTTTAGGATTTCCATAGCCCCTTTCCAATCGCCGCGCTTTGCGAGTGCCTCGCCGCGTTTCATCTGGTAAAACTCCCCTTCTTTCGATGCGCGCGAGAGTATGCCATATAAAGCGGGAAGCTCGGCGGCGGCGTCCCTAAAATTTTTTATTTTGCCGCAATTTGTCTCTATAAAAAACGCGAGCTTTACTGCCGCCGGCTGGAATCCGCCTTTTGCAAGGCTCAATAGGCTGTCGAAGGCGGCGTTGAATTTTTTGGCGTCTGCCGCGTCTGCTGACGCTTTTAGATTGTCGATGAGCAGGTCGCACTTTGCGGCGGAAGAGGCGTAATCATCGCCTTCAGCGGCGAGCTTTTCAAGTAGCTTTTCGCGCTCGGCTTTGTCCTTCAAAAAATTTGACAAGTAATATCCGGCGAGACGCAGCCCGCGCTTTTCATACAATTCCCTGATTTCCGAAACGGATTTTTCCCGCATGTACGGGATGTTGTCAAGGGCGGAGCGCAGCTTTGCGTATGGGTTGCCGCTTTCGGAGAGTTTTTCGGCTTCAGGCGCGGAAATTTGGTAGGCTTCTTGCAGCTTCTTGTAGTCGGCATAGTCGATTTTAGCCGAGGCGCAAACGGAAAGGGCGAGGGCAATTATGGAGAGCAATATTTTTACCGTCATATATTGTTATACGAATGACGGCGCAATTTTATTACAAAGCCGCTAAAAAGAAACGCTATTTTTTATTAAGAGTAATTACAATGTTTTTGCGTATGATTTTATCATTTTTCCCGTCCCAACTCTCTGTTTTTGTAAGGCCTCCTAATACAAACTTTTCTCCGAGCGCAATGCCTACTGTATTTGATATTTCCATAATAATTGGGGTCATGATAGGCGTATTGTCCAATTCGGTAGAGTCTATATATGCATGATAAAAATATATATCTAAACTGTAAAACTTGTCGCGTTCGTACTTCTTCAATCTTACGGAAAATTTATCGCCAATAAATTTGACGCCTGACGACGCAAGAGCGTCCTTTTCTTTCGGCGAAAGTCGCATAATTCCGGCGTAGTCGTTCGCCTCCATTCCTATTTCCTTTGAAGCGTAGCCGTGGCCGCAAAGCGCGCTGATTTCAAGGGGAATTTTTACTATGGTTTTTTCGTTCTCTTGGAGCTCTATTGAGCATACGTAATTTTCAGGAGCGCGCGTGCTTGCAACGCAGATAAATGCGCCCGCAAATAATATTATAAAATATAACGCATACTTCATATGGAGCTTGATACGGTCGTTATGGGTAAACGTCAATATAATTGTGGGGTATAAAGTTAATAAATTATATGTAAAATTAAAAGATATAAATTTTTAGAACTTGAAAACAGATGCGCATTTCTATATAACAATTATATGAAAAAGAGCTCTACGGTATTCATCTTTGCTGTATTTATTTTTTGTTTTTCTCTTATTTGCGGGGCCATTCCCACACAGCAATGTCCGCGCCCGCAAGCGACGATGGACGAATATTTTGACGAAGCGAAGTCCGAAAACAAGCTTGTCGCTTTTGTATGCTGTGAGAAGTCAAATCCAGTAACGAACTCGGAAGCTTTCAAAAAATATGCCTCTGAAAACTTGTATTTGCTTGGCATGTATTATGACGGAGAAACGCTTTACGTTTTTAAAAACGGCAAGGAAGTCGAAAAATCGCAGAACTATGATTTCGCCAAAGAAATGTGCAGGGAAATGTTGGGCTCTGAGCCTCCATGTATTGCCGTCTTAAATGATGTGGGGGAAATAATTTTTAAATCCTCTCTAAAATCCGCATCCGCTGAAAAACTCTGCGAGGAAATGCAAAATGCGGCAAAAGAAAACAAACCCGTATATTGCGGCGGAGAGTATTCCGTAAAAAAGGCGCTCGCCGCAAGCAGAATGATAAAGGCGCGCGAGAAGTCTTTGGAAAATTCTCCCGAGCCCGCCGCCTTCGCAGTGTTTGTCGATTTGTGGACTTGCATTGGCATAAATGATGTCCAAACCTTTGACCTTAAAGACCCCGATTCAATAGAAAAATTTTATAAAGCGCAAAACTCAAAAAATACGGTCTTTGCCGCTTGCTTTCCCGCCGGAAAAACGAAAACATTAAAGTCCGAAAACGGCTATTGCGCGGTTGAGTTAGAGCTAAACCCGAAGTTGGCGGCGCGCGGCGAGAATGTCGTGAATTGCGAAATAGGCTTGAAGGCGTCTTTTGGCGGCGAGGAGGTGTCCTATAAGGGATTTACAGAATTTAATATGTCGCAAAATAACGTGGTTGCATTCGTTCCGTTTAGAGGCGCTGTGAGGGATTTAAAAACAGGGAAAGTATCTGCCACCGAGCACTTCAAGTGGATAGGAGTGCGCATTGAGCCAATATATTCCAAAGGCAAACCATCTTGCGGAGACGAAATCTTTTGCTTAAAGCGTGCGGCTCTGCCAAAAAATGCCCCCGAAGGTTTTGTAAAAGATAAGTATTCTACAATCATAAATTCCTGCGAAGATAGCGAAAAAGCGGAGGCGGATTGCTTTGTCGAAAAAACGCCTTTCCTTAACTTAAAACATGTCAAATGCGCTTATGTAGAACCCTCACTTTTTGATGGCAAATTGGGCTATTCGCTGAAAATAGAGTTGACCGGCGAGGGCAAGGAAATCATGGGGAAGACCACTGAAAATATGGTTAAAGGCGGCTCTGCGCGCAATATTGCGGTTGTAATCGACGGCAAGATTGTAAGTTTGCCGTTTATATTATCCAAGGTTAATACTGTTAACGTTTATTTTTCCGACGCTTTAGAAAAAGCCCGCAAATACGCCGATATGATAAACGAATGTGTTTCTGTAAGAAAACTCGACTGATTTTTGAAAGCTTCGCGCGGGCTATTCCGCGCGCCCAAAGGTATTTTCTTTTCCTACCGCATAGACAGGCGCATGCCGTGCGCCGCGCCAAGGAATTTGGCGGCTTGCGAATTTATAAAATAATAAAAATCTCATGAGCGTGCGGCGGAGCTACTATCCATTCTAAATAAGGCTGATTTTCTCCTGTTGCGTAAGAAAAAATCCCCATGCGTCCCCAAAAAACGCTTGGGGAATTTATAATTTTTGCGCCGTAAAAAAGCCTGCCGCAAATGGCGCTTATGCGATTGCAAATCCTACTTGTACGATTCTTTCAAATATTCCGCGACTCCTTCGCTCGTCGGCTTCATTGCATCTTCACCTTTGTGCCAGTTCATTGGGCAGACTTCGCCGTATGTCTCAAAATGTTGGAGGGCGTCGACCATTCTGATTTCCTCTTCTGTGGAGCGGCCGAGCGGGAAGTTGTTTACCACTTCGTGCTGGACTATTCCGTTCTTGTCGATGAGAAACAACCCTCGGTAGGCAACCATTTCTCCTTCGACGCACACTTTGCCGTCGGGGCAGGGTTTTGAGTCTCCCGCCAAAACCCCGTAGTCGCGGGCGATTGTCTTGTTTGTGTCTGCGACGAGCGGATATTCCACGCCTTCGATTCCACCTTTTGAGCGCGGCGTTTGCGCCCATGCGAGATGGCAAAATTCGGTGTCTGTCGAGCAGCCGATTAACTCCACATTTCTCGCGTCAAATTCTTTTTTCGCCGCCTGAAAGGCGAGAATTTCGGTTGGACACACAAAGGTGAAGTCTTTGGGATAGAAAAAAAGTATCACATACTTTTTGCCTATGAATTGCGAGAGCGTAAAGCCGCTTTCTATTTTGCCGCCGACGACGGCGTTTGCCTTGAAGTCCGGCGCTTTTTTGCCAACGAGCACTGACATATTTTTTTCCCTTTTTTTAATTTCTTGCCTATTTGCCGCAAATTGAAAAATTCTTTGCAGAATCTAATTTGCCGGCTTTGTATTCGGACACTCCGAATGCGATTGCGGTTCCGTTAATATTATGAAATACGCAGACACACACGCGCATCTGGACACGTTTGCTAACAAGGGCGAACTCGAAAAAATTGTCGAGAGGGCGCGCTTGGCGGGAGTTGAAAAAATAGTAGGGTGTTCGACAAAGTCCGACGAATGGCTCTTGTACGAACGCGCCGCCGCAGATTTCCCCGGAGAGGTTTATTGGCAGGTCGGAATACATCCCGGGGAAATATCGGAAAACTGCGAAATTGCGCTCGATTCGCTCGGCGCGTTTTTTGCCTCGGAGAGGCCGCCTGTTGCGATTGGAGAAATAGGCCTCGACTACTATCGTCCGCCGGCTGACGCGGCCGAGTTTGAGGCCATGAAAGCGCGCCAAGCGGAAATATTTGTCCGCCAGCTCGAGCTTTCAAACTCCTTTCCGGACGCCAAGATATGCGTTCATGCAAGAGAAAGCCTTTCGGACTGCATAAGGCTCATATCGGAGGCTGGCGTCGATTTTTCGAGGGTCGTTTTCCACTGCTACTCTGGGACGCTGAAAGCTGACCAGACCATCGGCGG